>ENA-ORXT01004099-ORXT01004099.1-marine-metagenome-genome-assembly--contig:-NODE-4099-length-15358-cov-7.609515_pt1 | contig 15358 bp, 14 predicted proteins | sample MGYA00237868_ERZ511482 | MGnify/ENA metagenome assembly ERZ511482 | reverse complement strand
ATACAATAGGGAAAAATTTCTCACTATCATTTTCTGAATTTGTCGAAATCTTAAGTTCTAAAGAAATAAACTTATGTAATGTACATTGGAGATGCCAATTACACCCTTTTGAACGCAGAAATGATATAAAGTTGGATTATTTAATAGATTTAAAGAATTCATTTAAACAAATACCGATTTTGGAGCAAGACTGTGGTCTAAAAAATACTGGTAAGCAACATGCTCTTAAATTTTAGAAATGGAGCACATCATTCTAAATCAAGCGGAATAGCAAAAAAAATAGACACAAAAATTTTTGTTGGGAATAAAAGATTTAATTGGGAAATTGTCAATAATAAACTAAATTACCGCTTATTTTATAATAATAGATTATTAAATCGAATTTATAATATTTATCGGGAGGAATTTAGGGCATATAATTATTCAAAAAAACTAATGAAGAATTAACTATTCAATTGTCTATAAATTTGGAAAGCAAGGCTTATCCCTTATACTAGCTTTTAATGCTATTATTATAATCTATGTTTTTTTTTAAAATCGCCACTAGAAAAATATTTTTCAATAAAGCAATACATCAAGATAAAAAAATACCTGCTTCCCATTTCTTTGAGCTGTAATTTTGATACCCCAAATTTTCTGTTCGTCCATGAATTAGCAACAATGGAATAACTATATCCTCTTATGATTGCTTTTAAAGGTAATTCAATTGTTAGGTTAAAGTGTGGTGATAGAAAAGGTTTTAAACCATTGATAGTTTCTTTTTTATAAAGTTTAAAAGCATTTGTTGTGTCGTTATACTTTATCCCAATTATTATCTGAATTATTCTGTTTGCAATTCTATTTACAATCTTCTTTAACATAGGATAATCGACAACCTTTCCGCCATTTATCCATCTACTGCCAAAAACGCAATCATAATCACCCTCCAGCATTGTACTATAGAATTTAATTAAATCATATGGAGAGTCTGATAAATCTGCCATCATTACTGCTACGCAATCACCTTCAAATCTCTCCAAACCAAATCTAACAGCATATCCAAAACCATTTAATCCAGTATTATTTAGGAATCTAACTGATTCGTATCTATCTGATAATTTTTGCAAAATAGCTTCGGTATTGTCTTTAGAATTATCATTAATTATTAAAACTTCGTGTTCAATTTTTACAATAGCTAAAGCTTTTTCTAAAGAATGAATAGTTTCTTCAATTGATTCTTCCTCATTATATGCTGGTATAACTACACTTAATTTCACAATAAATTATTTGTTTATAATTAGATATTTGTCTTCCCGTAACGCTCTATCATATTATTATACATTTGTTTTAAAATATCATCTAAATTATATTTCCAGTCCCAGTTAGGATAATCCTCTTTGAATTTTGAAATGTCACTTATCCACCAAATATGATCGCCAATTCTATTTTCCTCTGCATATGAAAAATTCATCTTTTTACCAGAAATATTTTCACATAGCTCAATTGCTTCGAGCATTGAGCAATTACTGTGTCTACCACCTCCAGCATTATATACTGCTCCTGGTTTAGGGTTACTATGAAAATGTGAAAACATATTTACTAGATCGTAGCTATGAATATTATCTCTAACTTGCTTTCCTTTATAACCAAAAATAGTGTAGTGATCTCCTGAAAGAACACATTTCATTAAGTATGCAAGGAATCCATGTAATTGTGTACCAGAATGATTTGGTCCAGTTAAACATCCACCTCTGAAAACTCCTGTATTCATTCCAAAGTAATTTCCATATTCTTGAACTAATATATCTGCAGCGACTTTCGAAGCTCCAAAAAGCGAATGTTTTGTTTGATCAATACTCATTTTCTCATCTATTCCAAATTTATGGTAAGGATGGCTAGAATCAATTTCATATCTTTTTGATCCTTCAATTAGGGGCAATTTATTTGGTGTATCTCCATAAACTTTATTAGTTGATGTAAAGACAAAGCTAGCATCTGGGCAATGGAGCCTAGTTAGTTCAAGCAAATTTAAAGTCCCATTAGCGTTGATTGTAAAGTCAGTTAATGGTTCTTTGGCAGCCCAATCATGGCTTGGTTGTGCTGCAGTATGGATAATTAGTTTAATATCCATACTATATTTCAAAAAGAGCTTTTTCAATTCCTCCAAATTTCTAATATCCGTATTGTTGTGCTCATAATTTAAAATACTTGATTCAATTTGAGTTTTGTTCCAGTTTGTTGATGCTTCATCTCCAAAAAAGTAGGATCTCATATCATTATCGATACCTATGATTTTATCAAATGATTTTGAAAAAAATCTAACCGCTTCGCTACCAATTAATCCAGCTGACCCTGTTATTATAGCTATGTCCATATTGTGTAAATTAATTTAATATATTTTTTTAAATATTACTTCGTGAAAATTACCAAAACCATGTTTAATTCTTGTTGAAGTTTCGTATCCATTTTTATTCAATAATTTTTTAATGTCGGAAAATGATTTCTTATTCAAATACATATCATCATTATGCTCTTCTATTTGTATATAAGAAACTTTTACTTTTAGACTTTCATGAAAAAGACCTAGTAGACAATAATATTCATGCCCTTCTGTGTCTATTTTTATTAGATCAATATCTTTAGTATAGTTTTTATTGATATATTTACATAAAGTAATAACATCTACTGAGTAACTATTTGAAATAATATTTTCTTTTTCAACTCCTAAGATATTCGCTTTTTTATTCAAATAATCAGATTCTAAATTTAAGGTCTCAAATGTAGATGTTGAGTGTAAGATATTTTCATGAAATACTTTAATGCCTATTTTATCACTAATTCCTTCAGGTTGAAGTTTTATGTTTGTATTGTGCTTATATTTATTAATAAGCCAATTATATAATTTAGGATTTGGTTCAAATCCGGTAATACTGCATTCTGAATTGATTTTAAGGAAAAGTTCTATTGTTTGACCAACATTTACTCCAATATCAATCACGTTCTTTAAATCAGAGCCAAATTCAGATTTATAGAATTTTAGCAGTCTTCTATTGAATATTAATTTTTCATTTAGCTCTATAAATTTTCTTACGAAATTAATTCTGAATGACATTGTTTAACTTTTGTGCAAGATAATATAATCTATCTTAGATTCAAGTAACAAATGCAACTTTTAGGAGGCGATAAATAATATTTTATCAAAAGAGAGAGGAAAAAGGATTCCTCCTTCTTTTGATTGGAGTACATGTTATATATTGTCCTCGTCCAAAAGTTAAATATATGTGTCATGTAACCGTATCCCAAAGATACACAATTGCAGTTATGCTAAAGCAAGGATATAAGCAAAAAGAAATAGCTTTATCCATAGATAAAGATAAGTCAATAGTATCAAGAGAAATTAGTAGAAATAAAGACAAACGTAGCGGAGAATACCGATCTGATTTAGCACAAGCCAAGTATGAAAGGCGCTTAAAAACAAAGAGGAAGCAAATCAGATTTACTGCTGAAGTGCAGAAATATGTAGAGGCCAAATTGTCAATCCAGTGGAGTCCAGAGCAAATTAGTAATACCCCAAATGAGGAAGGCTTAGAGCTAGTTAGTCATGAAACGATCTATCAACATATAATTAAAGATAAGAAGAAAGGAGGTGAACTATATAAGAATTTAAGGCGCAAGAAGAAGTACAGGAATCGTATTGGTAGTCAAGACAATAGAGGTAAAATTAAAAATGCAGTTAATATAAAAGAAAGACCAAAGCAAGTAGATGACAAGTCAAGAATTGGCGACTTTGAAGTTGATTTAGTTATAGGAGCAAATCATAAGTCAGCATTATTGACAATCAACGAGCGTAAAACTGGATATACTAAAGTGAGGAAAGTGAAGTCTAAAAATGCTACAGAAATAGCAAAGAAAATAGTACAAGTACTTTTACCTTTTAAGGATATCTGCAAAACTATTACAGCTGATAATGGGAAAGAATTCGCAGGTCATGAATATGTGAGTAAGAAATTAGGAATTGATTTTTACTTCGCAGATCCTTATAGCAGTTGGCAAAGAGGAGCCAATGAAAATTATAATGGACTGCTAAGACAATATTTTCCTAAAAAAACTAACTTGAGTGATATTTCTTGGCAAGAAGTTAAAAGCGTAGAAAGACTATTAAATAATCGACCAAGGAAAAGACTAGGATATAAAACTCCTGTCGAAGTAATTAATTCATTAACAAAAGTTGCATTTGCAGCTTGAATTCAGGTCTTTAATTTCGAATCCAGTTGATTATTACCAAGATCCTAATTCTTCATCATATGAGTATCATACGGTCATGGGTGAATTATCAACCACTTCTGTCGATTTGCAACGAGCAAAAAATGATATGGTTAGTGCAAATTGGCCAATGCTAAATTATGAAAATCGTATATGGTATAGAGATGTAGAAAACCAATTGGATTTTTCATTTATAGCAAATCATTCAATTATTATAAATAACTTGGAAACAAATTCTTCAGTATATTCAAATTGTGAAGAAGTGTTTCCAGGTGTTTGGAGAAAAGTAAAAGAATATGAAATTATACCATATATCTCAATAGAAGGGTATTGCCTAGAAGCAAGAACTGAAAGAACATACCAGAATTATGAATTTGTATTAAATAATGCAAGTAAACCAACTCCTCAAACTCCAGTAAATATCCTACAAACTAATCAAATTGGTGGCACTTTAAACTTAATGGTTGATGGAAAAAATATAGAAAATGCTGAAGTTGTTGTTTCAACCTTATTAGGACAGATAGTCTATAAAAAGAAGAATTTTAGTGGTAACTCCATAGTATTCCGACCAAGCACTAATGGTATTTATATTATATCAGTATCCTTCAATAGCAGTATTTATTCAGAAAAAAAATTCCTAAATCAATAATCATGAAATCATTAAAATATAAGATACTAGCTTTTGCATTGATGTTGACTATTTGTGACATCTACTGCCAGGATCAAAATTGTACTAATTTAAAAATTAAGGGAGAAATATCAGACACAAGGGATGTTGACCCTCCAATTACTGGTACTCTTCCTCCTCCTCCTCCTCCTCCAGTTCCACATGAACATGAAAGAATAGTATATTGGGTACATGGGTTTGGCGGAGATTATACAGCTCTTGAAAAGGCAAGGGCGATTTCAACTCAACCCATCCCCCATGTATCTTCTACTCAATCCAATGAAGTATACATCAATGATTTAATTTCCTATCCAGCAAGAAAAATAATATCGCATGTTCCTAGTTATGATACAGGTTTAGATTTAACTACTTACGGATTTGATGTAGGAAAACAAATAAGAGATTTTAGTGTAATTGAAAATCAAACATTAGGGCAATCAAGAAATAATATTTGCATAACTTCTAGTTGGGGAGGGAGTGTAACTAGAATGGGTGAAGTTATATGGAACGGTGGCAGTGGTTTTCGTGCAGGAGGTATTGCTTCCTTTGGAGCCTCTCATCATGGCGCTATCATTGCTAATAATTTAGTGGAAGAAGGTCCCCAACAGGAAGATTTAGGGTTTCAACTTTTTGATGCTAGTGCACAAACCGATCTAAGGGTAACTCAGAAATTTTCAAATTTTTTATTTAAAGCTCAAAGTGACCTAAGGGCAGGTCCGAAAGTATATGGTTTTGGCACTATACTTCTTAATTTAATTAAAAAAGTCGCACCGCAAGTTGAAAAAGAGATAAACGAAATAATTAAAGAAATAATTGAGCTTGTACCTAAAGTTGTTGGCAAAGGTTTATTTAACAAAACAGCTTTATACCTTCAAACAACTAATCCTCAAGTGGCATTATTGCAAAATAATCCGAATATGACTCAAAATGTAGCGTTCTATGGAGCTGAAGATAGAGATCAAACTCTTTGGAGATTATTTTATTGGGGTAAGAACGATCCAAATTTACCTAGTGATCAATTAGAGTCATTTACATATAATGGACAAGGATATTTTGAGGCAACAGATGATCAATTTGGCGTTAAAACTTTTGAAAAGAATTTAGCAGCATATCAAGCAAAACAAGAATACCACCACAAGGAGTCTCAATCTAGTTGGTGGACAGGTAGTTTAGGTGCGCTTTTCAAAGCAAAACACAAGAGAGCATTTTTAGGATATATAAAAGGAGTTCAATGGTGGCAAAATTCTTCAAGATATTGGGATATTCTAACTGGAGCATTAACTTATGTGGACGGGAATGTTTGTACGTGTTACGGTGAATATGAAGATCCTATCAGTGGTTGGTCATTTCCTTACAGCTATGTATCCCAAACATGTATTCCGCACGATGAAAATGAGATATGCGCTTATAATACGATTCAAAATTACAAGGATAATGATGGAGTAGTGCTGAAAGAAAGTGCAATAGATTTTCCAGGATTTATTGATACAATCAGAATGCAAGGATCGAATCATTTTCAAATCAGAAATGATGAAAATATGAGAACACAATTGCTTACACTATTTGCAGCTGATCCAGCAGGTGATTTAGGGTTTTTCTACACACCAGAAAGAGATTAAAATAATTTTATGAAAATATTAAACTATTTGTTTGTGTCACTAATATTTTGTTGCTGTTGTAGCAAGGATTTGACCGATGAAATGCCTTCTGGCCCATCAGATGAAAATACTCTATCTGAATTCATTTGGGATGTTGCAATTGATTCTACTACGATAAAGGAAAAGATTCGGTATTCGTCTGAATATCCAGTATTCTATAATGGGAGAGTCATCTTCAATAATCATAAATTGGGAGGCTTTACGGCACTAGATATGATCTCTGGTGAAAAAGTTTGGGATAATAGGGGTAGTGCAAATACAAGGCAACTGACAAATAATCCTATTCAAGAAAAGGATAAGAGTTATTATGTATCAGCTAGTAGATTACAGGTTTTAAATTTACAAAATGGGATAATAGAAGTAAACCGACTGTGGTCAAATAGTGATGAACATCTAAAAAATGGAATCAATATTTTTGAAGGTGATTTATACGGCGAAATAGGTGAGTTTGGGAATTCCAATTATTTCAGCGAATGGGTTGTAAGTTCAATTAATGATCTTTCTTTCGAGAATTGGAACGGTTTCGATAGATCAACGCCAAATACAAATGGAGGGTTTAGAAGATTAGTTGGAACGCCAGATTTTTATACCATGAATAACGGTGACCGACTTATGATTTATGCATCAGGAGAAGTTCTACCAGATTGGAGCGATAAACATAATACAATTCGAGCTTTTAATTTGGATAAGAACCATTATGAATGGATCAAAACTGATATAGATGTCGAAGGCGGATTTAACAGACCAATTGCGCAAGAAGAAAATAGACTATATTATGCAATGGAAAATTATTATTGCGTAGATGCTATCACTGGTGTAACAGTATGGAAAGTTGGTTCAGAAAGTATTACAAGCGATCTTTCATTTGGTGCAGGGAAGTTTATTTATGAAAATAATCTAATATCGGTTGCAAGAGATAATCAAATATTAGCACTAGATAAGATGACAGGAGAAGTTATTTGGAGTGTTACAATGTCCAATAACGATGAATTCTATAAGGCTAATGGTAGTGAGTTGAATACTGCAAATATCTACAGAGATAGACTTTATTATATAAGTGGTTGGGGGCGTCTAATTAGCATGAATTTAGAGGATGGTAGTTTTAGGCAATATTATTTAGAAGAGAGACCTTATATTGAAAAGTACGACATTGAACTTTTTGAGCCAACTTTTAAAGGGCAACATATGATTATATCAGAGGATGGAATAATCTATACTTCGGATGGTTATAGGTATTTAGCGTTTGAAGTTCCCGACGCTTAAACGAATTTTAAAAGTAATTGAACAAGAGACCCATGGTTACAATAATGGTGTTATTATGAATATTTTTTATTTAACTTAATTTTGATGCCATTCTAGAACTAACAAATGTTAGAACTGCTACTGCATGTAATGACCCTTCTAAAACAAACCAAATAAGTTCTTTTTTTTACTTCTGTAGAATACTTGGTAGAAAATAATGTTGTCACTTTACATCAGTTCTTTGCAATTATTTTTTTTAAGATCATGACTTTAACGATGTAATTAATATTAAGTCAAGAAATTTATCGGTTAAAGTCTCATAGCGGCGCATAAAGTAAGCTAATATGAGTACTTACTTCAGAGAATATAAAGAAATGGAAAGTATCCTATTCTGTTGTTAGGGAAAGAACGGTAGTTCTATTGATCTTATGTTAAACATTTTATATGGATTTATTGGCTATTTATATTTTAGTTTCTTTGCCTGAACAGTAGTGACTAGCTCGTAAATTGAATTCGTTCATGAGTTTTTTTATTATTTTTCGTCCTATTCTTTACCTATTATGCTGACTATAGTCAATGGATAGAAGAGCAAGAGCAAACAAAAGATTAAAACGCTTGCCTAAAATAGATCGCCTATTTGGAAAGAAATACATGGCTCTAAATTATAATTGCACCTTACCCCCTCAATGATTCTTAAACGCAATCGTCCCCAAACTAACCTTCGTATCCTCCAGCTTAAAAATCTCCAATGCACAAGACTCGATCGTTGCACCAGTAGTCAATACATCATCTACTAGGAGTACGTGCTTCCCCTGCATGCTTTCTGGAATGTTTACCTTGTATTCGTTTTCCACACTAAGCAATCGTTGCAGACGAGATTTTTTCGTTTGACTGACCGACTTTCTCACTTTTACCAATGCATGTTCTGCGCAAGGTACTTCGAGCGACTCTGCAATGCCAGCAGCAAAGAAAGCACTTTGGTTATAGCCTCTGGTCTTCATCTTTGACTTGTGCAACGGCACAGGTACGACCAAATCTACACTATTGTAAAGAGGAGATTTTTTTAATACCCAACCATATTCACGACCGAGCTTTTGTGCTAGTTGAGTAGCATCCTTATACTTGATATTGTAGATCACGTTTTCGGCTAAACCACCTTTGATCAGCAAGAACATTGCCGCGGCAGTTTCTATCGGGATCCTTCCCCAAAGCCGAGCAGTGAATGGATTTTCTTTATGAAGATGAAAGTCCGTTCTAGGAAGTTTATAGGAACACCGCATGCAAAAGAAATCATTGCGCACAGGTGCGTCCTCCATGCAAGCCATACATAAGTTGGGAAAGAGCAGTGCGGTAAAATCGCTAAAGAGCTGACTGGCTTGATTAAGAAGACTATTCATTGATAAACTGTTTAGCTTTGCGGCACAAAAAAAAACGCCTGCCCTAATATAAGGACAGACGCATCAAAACAAAACGAAAAACCAACTTTAAACAAGTCTCTTTATATAGATATCTATATTTTTCTTTTTTAGCTGCATTTGTGAGTAGCTATTTACTCGTTGCTTGCAGACATTTATATATATGTAAAAACTGTGCCAACTAATCCAACAATGCTTATCCAGCTCTTAATTTTACATCTATATTTTTATAATTGCCGTTTCGCAGTACTGTGACCGTAATAGTATCGCCGACTTTCGACCTACTAATGGTTTCTTGAATCTGCGGTACTGTATTGATTTCTCTATCATTGATCTTAACGATCACATCTTGAGGGAGCAAACCAGAGTACTGCGCAGAGCCACCATCGGTGAGACTTTGAATAAATATGCCTTTGGTGAACTCTAAGCCGAGCTCATTTGCCTTCTCTTGGTCTATTTCCGCAATAGATACCCCAAGATAGGCACGCTGATAAGTACCATAATTGATGATATCATCAACGATCTTTCGGACAATATTGGAAGGAATAGCAAATGAATAACCAGCATAATAGCCAGTACCAGATTTTATAGCCGTATTAATACCAAGCAGTTTACCATCCGTATTGACAAGAGCACCACCGCTATTACCAGGGTTGACTACCGCATCCGTTTGGATGAAAGACTCAATCGCATCTCCTCCCTTAGATCTGAGAATGTCAATACTCCTGCTCTTTGCAGAAATAATCCCAGCAGTAACCGTAGAATTTAACTCCAATGGATTTCCTACAGCGAGCACCCATTCTCCCACTTGAGCTTGATCTGAATCTGCCCATTCTAAAACAGGTAGGTCGCTAGCGTCTATCTTCAACACTGCAAGATCCGCCTTTGGGTAAGTGCCCACGACATCCGCTATATAAGTACGCTTATTTTTGAGCGTAACTTCTACGTGATCAGCAAACTCTACAACGTGATTGTTGGTGACGATATATCCGTCTTTCGAAACAACAACTCCAGAACCCGTTCCTTCCTGCGGACTTCCATTACCAAATGGGCTTCCTCCATCTCGAAAGAAGAAATCAAAAGGGCTTTGCTGCTGCTGTTGATTGCTTACTGTTCTTTCTTTTTTAGAAGTGATATGGACTACAGATTTTGTTGTCCGTTTAGACGCATCTACAAAATCAAAAGGCACCTTGGCTACATTAGGTATTGTAGAAACGTGATTTACTTGTTGAGCTTTACCAAGATTTACTGCTGATTCAGCGGTATTACTGCCAAAGAGTTGCATACCTAAAAGTACTACTAGGCCACCAACAACGCCCATAAATAGTTGAGAGAAGATGTTTTTCATGATGTATAATGTTTTTTAGACTCGATCCTAGATGCAAAGAAATCGCCAAATTAGGATGACTTTGATTTTCAGGATGTTATCAGTAGTTAACAATAAAATTCCAATACCTCAATTTGGCATTATTTTTTCAATTTAGAATCTAACGCCCTGTTAAAATAGCTTGTTTTTCGCTATTTTTGGTTTAACACTAAATTAACCTTATCTTTTAGTGTCAATACTTATCCAGACAGGCATTTTTTGTGATTACCCTTAAGATCTAAATTTTAAAAATTGCACATGGAATATCAAGCTTTCGATCCAAAAGGGATTACGTCTATTCTCGTTCCAGAAAATGAGATGGAAAAAAGTATCTTAAATGACCCTGAGATAATAGAAGGATTGACATGGGGGTATCCACGATTTGGACATCCAGAAGGAAAAGTAGTATATCACATTCAAGAAATTTTTAGCAATATAGATAAAATAGCAACTGAGCCAGATTTCAGAAGAAAACTGCGGACCTTAGCACTAGTACACGACACCTTTAAGTACAAGGAGGATAGAAAGTTAGTGCGCACCGATCCATCTAAGCATCATGCGCGTATTGCGCATGAATATATAAAGCAGTACACAAAAGAGAAGGATGTCCTACAAGTGATGAAAACCCATGACGATGCTTACTACGCATGGAGAGCAGACTATGCCTACCGCGATCCAGAGTCAGCGCAAGTAATGCTGGAGCGTCTCCTTACGGACAATGCAGATCATATTGACTTATACTATACCTTTTTCGTTTGTGATACACGCACTGGAGATAAGAATCAATCTCCTATAAGGTGGTTTGAAAAAAAGACGGGGCTAGTGAACAAAATCAAATTATAGATTTCTGAATTACAAGCTAGAGAATATTATAGAAAATCCAATATGTTTACTAATTTTATAGTCTAATGTCAAGCAGCGAAGAACTCTCCAAGGTAGAAAAAGATGAAATTTTTGAAAAAGAATTTTTACCACATGCAGACGCATTGATTACGTTCGCCTACCACCTTACTTTATTTGATACCTCTGCCAATGATTTGGTGCAAGAAACCTATCTGAAGGCTTACCGTTTTATAGATAAGTACGATGTGGGAACCAATGCTAAGGCATGGTTGTTCAAGATAATGAAGAACGGTTTCATTAACGACTATCGTAAAAAAAGTAAGCAACCAACTAAGATTGATTACAATGAAGTTGTCAACTTCTTAGATGAGGGAAAAGATGCTACACTTAGTAGCTATGAGGATCTCAGAGAGGAAATGTTTGAAAATCTAATGGGTGATGAAGTGACCAATGCGATCAATTCTTTGCCTGTCGATTCTAGAACAGTTATTTTACTTTGCGATATTGAAGGTTTCAGCTATGAAGAAATCGCTAAAATTATAGATGTACCAGTAGGTACGGTTCGATCTAGACTGCACAGATCACGCAATATGCTTAAGAAGAAATTGCAAGATTATGCCGAAGAACTGGGCTATAAGGACAAGAGAAAAAGTACTTAATACCAATATTATACTCATTTATTTTAATTTCTAAAATTATTAATAGTGATTGATCATAATCAAGAGTTAAAGAATAAAGTAAACATGTATTTGGATAATGCGCTCAGCAGCGAAGACGAGACGCAGTTCTTAAATCAAGTACAAGATAATCCTTCTTTCAACGAGATTTTAGTTAAAGAAAAATCTTTTAGAAAGTTGATAAAAAATAATGTACCACGCAGAAAAGTATCTGATGACCTGATCAAAGGAATCATGAGAAAAATTAGCAAAGACTAGTTTAAGCAGGCAATACATTTTTTTACTCCCTAATTTTCCTTGGTGAATTTTATTTGCCAACCTACGCTATGAATAAAATACGCTGCTTAATACAACTCTGTATTGGCTTCCTCTTATCTGTTTCATTAGCAGCACAAGAAAGCGATAGTATTTATATACAAAAGACTCAAAGTAGCTTGGTACTAGACGGAGTCATAGATGAGGCATTTTGGTTTCAAGAAACGCCCGTCAAAAATTTCAATCAATATTTTCCAGACAATGGCAAAACGGCTACCCTTCAAACGGAGTTGTATTTTTCTTACGACGAGGACAACTTCCTTGTAGCCGTCAAGTGCTTTTCGCAAAGTGATGATTACGTAGTGCCTTCTCTTAAGCGTGATTATCAAGCAGGAGGTAGCGACAATATCACCTTTATGTTTGATACTTTTAATGATGGTAGCAACGCGCTTTTTTTTGGTATCAATCCAGAGGGTGTTTTACGGGAAGGTACGATCTCCAATGGTGGTTCTAGAGGTTCGGATTTCTCAACCGCTTGGGACAATAAATGGAAAGGGAAAACACATAAGGGCGATAAGTTTTGGAGTGCCGAATTGGTAATCCCATTTAGTACACTACGCTTCAAGTCTGACTCTAGGACTTGGCGAGTAGGCGCCTATCGATTCGATAGCCAGAACAATGAAATTTCTACCATCATCGAAGTGCCCAACAATCAAGGAATAACTAACCTAGCATTCATGAAATATATGGTGTGGGAAGAACCTATAGCGAAAAACAATAAAAGTATTTCGCTGATACCTTACACGAGTGGTGCCATTATCAGAGACTATGAAAATACTGACCAATCCAAAGCAGATGTACAGGGAAAGATAGGAGGGGATGCTAAGATAGGAATCACTACGGGACTCAATTTAGATCTTACACTCAATCCAGATTTTTCCCAAGTAGAAGTTGATCGCCAAGTGACGGATCTGGATCGTTTTGAAATATTTCTTCCAGAGCGTAGACAGTTCTTTATTGAAAATGCAGATCTGTTTAATAGCTTCGGTAACCGGCGGATCAATCCATTTTTTAGTCGACGTATTGGGATCTCTACGGATACCCTTTCGGGTAGTAGCATTGAAAATCCCATCTTATTAGGTGCTAGGATTACGGGTAAAATAAACAATGACTGGCGCGTAGGCTTGATCAATATGCAAACTCAAAAAGATGTGCTAAATGATCTTCCCAGTTTTAATTATACGATTGCAGCAGTGCAGCGGAAAGTTTTCGCACGCTCTAGTGTAGGCCTTATTTTTGTAAACAGAGATAACTTTACGGACTTTGATTCTGAAACCTACGATCCTTATAATAGAGTGATAGGATTAGATTACAATCTAGCATCAAAGGACAATACGTGGAACGGAAAGACTTTTTACCACCGATCTTTTACGCCAGATAAAAATGCGAAAAATCAATTTGCCCATGGACTTGAGCTCAACTACACCAATGATATTGTGCAAGTAGGATGGAATCATCAGTATGTAGGCGAGGGCTATAATGCGCAGATTGGTTTTGTTCCTCGTACCAATTACTTTCGACTCAATCCTGATATTCGACTCAATTTTCAACTCAACAATGGGACTATTAATCAGCATGGTCCAGGTGTAGAATATGATTTGTTGACGGATCCAAATCTCAAAAAAACAGATGAGAGTATTAGTGCTTCTTACTCTTTTAGCTTCACAAATAACAGTCGCCTAAATGTTTCGGCTACTCGAACCTTTACGCTCTTGACGAGCGATTTCGAAATTTTATCTGATCAGCCGCTGCTATTGCAAGGTACTACATTTAATTATACGCGGTATCGTATTCGTTTTAGCAGTGATCGACGCAAGCCATTCTCATACAGCATCAATCCTACTTTTGGAAACTTTTTTAACGCTAATTTGGTAGCCTTAAACACCAGTGTGCGATACCGTTTTCAGCCTTACGGTTCTATCTCTATGGAGGCAAATTTTAACCGCCTCATTTTGGAAGCACCGTTCAAAACTACGAATTTGATTTTGATAGGCCCGAGAATTGACATTACTTTTAGTAAGAAATTATTCTTAACTACCTTTTTGCAATACAATAATCAGATCGAGAATTTCAATATTAATGCCCGGCTACAATGGCGATTTGCGCCTGTCTCAGATTTCTTTATTGTCTATACGGACAACTATACTACCGACGGATTTGTCAATCGCAACAAAGCCTTAATTGCCAAATTTTCTTATTGGTTTAATCTTTAATTTTGGTTTTATATTTGGGCCTGTCTCAGCATTTATTTGGGGCCATGCCGATTTCCCGAAGGCTTTCGGGATCGGCACCAGGCTATTCGTCACTCCATTTCATTACGGTCCTAGCGGACTGCTTCCTACGGTCGCATGACTACTATCCTTTGTCCAAGAAAGAGAATAAATTTTGTAGTATTCTTTCGTATGTAGTGAAAAAGATTGCTCTGAGTTCGGTTGAAACACATAGTTCACAATAGTGTACATAGTGGGCATAGCTGTTCTTACATTAGAATGGCTATGTCTTCTATGCCTTTACTATGTTTTTGTATGTGTTGAAAAAGGGGCTGCTCTGCGTTCGGTTGAAACACATATTTCACAATAGTGTACCTATCAGAAATAGCGGTGCTTACGTTAGAATTGCTATGCCTTCTATGCCTTCCCTATGTATTTGTATGTGGTGAAAAAAGTGCCGCTCTGAGTTCGGTTAAAACACATAGTTCACAATAGTGTACATAGCAGACATAGCGGTGCTTACATTAGAATGGCTATGTCTTCTATGCCTTTACTATGTTTTTGTATGTGTTGAAAAAAGGCTACACTGCGTTCGGTTGAAACACATATTTCATAATAGTGTACCTATCAGACATAGCGGTGCTTACATTAGAATTGCTATGCCTTCTATGCCTTCACTATGTTTTTGTATGTGGTGAAAAAAGTGCCGCTCTGAGTTCGGTT
>ENA-ORXT01004098-ORXT01004098.1-marine-metagenome-genome-assembly--contig:-NODE-4098-length-15363-cov-6.847442_pt1 | contig 15363 bp, 12 predicted proteins | sample MGYA00237868_ERZ511482 | MGnify/ENA metagenome assembly ERZ511482 | reverse complement strand
TGATCGCAAGCCACGTCGATCGGCCAACCGTGGTCGGTGAGGATTTCAGTCGCGGCGGCTGATCCTGAGATGACAATCTGATGGTCTAATAGATGATCCGTCAAACGGGCGCGACCAAACTGTTTGGATAATCGCAGAAATATTTTGACATCGACAGCCGATTGGAACCAAAAAGCTTCGAAGGTTTTGGCTTCGAGTTGTTCAAAGAACTCCTGGACGGTCGATTTTGGAACGTCTTTCAGTTGCGGTATCAGCTCCATCGGCCGTACGCGCGCCCCGCGTGCTTCCAACCCAGAGGACAAACTGAACCAATCAGCACAGTCCTCTAAGGCGACTTGCCGCGTGGCCAAGGGACTGCCCGAGCGTGCCGTTGCTACGTAGTTATGGTCGATAATTGAAAGAACTTTACGCCAGCTGCTATCGCCATCGACGGCGACATGAGGCGTTAGGCCTCGGCTGCGAATCTCCTCGGTCGCGTGCAGAGAAGCGGCGATGATTTGGATGTCGGCGAGGCTGTTGAGCGTCCTATTTTGATCGTAGTGGCGCAACTTTTCCATGAACTGAGCGACGCCCGCTGCGGTGCGGAATATCATGATGTCAATCGCCCCGGTATTGATGTCGCTGAGCAGATTGCTGAACGCGGGAGCGGGATCGGCGGCTGATTTTAGAGCCAAGCGAATAACGGTGCCGCCTCGTTGACGGATATAACGCTGCAGCTGAGTGATTTTAGGATCGTTGTTGAGATCCACAATGCCGACTGTCAGGGCAGGTGGCGATTGAGGTTGAGGATGGTTTGTGTCGGCCATAGTTCCAAAGGTAAGTAACCCACGCCGAAATGAGAAGGACTACGGTTTGGTCCATTGCAGCAACCGGCCGATGGAAATAGGCTGGAGCGTATGAAAGAAACTACTTTTGAAACGTTTTCGAAACTCTTGTCTAGAGGTGGCGGTAAAGGTGGCGGTAAAGGTGGAATTGATGACGCGATTGAAATGCTTCGCAAGCAATTTGAATCCGACGGTGATCACTTCCAATTGTTCGAAGTTCTGAAGATACGTTGCCGACACCGACTTGGGTTGCCACTGATTGCGACTTCCCCCAACGATGCCGGTGACCAAATTGATCAGCTTGAATCGGGTTTGTTGGAGGCGTGCAAAGAAGTGGGTACGCTTTTGTTTCGCGCGGGAAATCCGGAACAAGGGTGGGTTTACTTGCAACCGGTGGGCGACCGGGAACTGGCCAAAAATCTATTGATGGAGATCCCTGTCACCGAAGAAAATCAGGACTTGATCGTTGATTTGGGAATAGGGCAGAGAATTGCTCCCGCGTACGCATTTGAGATTATGCTCAACGCGTTCGGTACGTGTAATGCGATTACTACGATTGACGTGCAAGCCAACCAAGGCGGTTTTTCAACCGACGATTTAGAAGCCATCTCCGAAATTCTGGTGAAACACTTCTACGACGATCTTTTGATAAGCGTGCGGAAAGAAGTTGACCAGTGGAAGGAAACGGCGGATACGACTTCCACTGGAGATTCAACGTTGGGTGAACTGCTCGAGCAACATCCTTGGCTGGTCACCGAAACGGGGCACCATGTCGATGCAACTCATTTGAATTCCATCATGCGAATAGGTCGTTGTGGCAAATCACAAAATCATTTTCGGATGATGCTCGACCTGTGTCGTTACGGTCAGCGATTGGCGGACGATTTTCAGTTCCCCGGCGATCCTCCGTTTGAATCAACCTACGACGATCACGCACCCTTCTTTTGTGGATTGCTTGATGTGGATGTAGACTCAGCCATTGAACACTTTGAGAAGAAGCTGGCGAGCTGTGAGGAATTTAATAAGGCGCAAGTTGCCGAAGAATTCGTTGCTTGGTTAGTGCGAATAGGACACAACCAACGGGCATTTGAAGTTGCTTTGACTCATGGCCTAGACCGAGAAACGATGGGGATTGCACCAAGTATTGTCGAAATCGCCGATACGCCCGAGCTAAAGCAGCGACTGGTCAAGCATTTTGAATCGTCTGGAGATCTATTGGGGTTTGCTATTTGCAAGTTGCAATTGGAGCAAGAAGGGGCATAGGGTAACGCCCTCATCAGCGGCCAACGGAAAAGCGTCCGGTCTTACGCGCTGAAAACCGGACGCTTTTCCGTTGGCGGCTGATGCGCAGATACGTTGCATCAATCTAAGTAAGTGCCGTTTGGGCTAGCGCCCAAACAGCTAATGAGGTCAGGGAAAGAAGTCGTCACCGGCGTTTGGCGCAGTGGATCAAACGTCGTTGTTGATTGCGTTTTCCACGAGCGACCTGAGCTTTGGCGCAGCGACCACGCCGGCGTCGACCACACCGTGGCCAGAGGTTTCGACCAACTGATCGGGATTGGCGACGTTGGTGATGATTGACATCGCCATGATTCGCATCCCATAAGTTGCGGCGACGGCGACCTCAGGGACGGTCGACATGCCTACCGCGTCAGCCCCAATCTTGCGCAGAAAGCGGTACTCGGCGCGGGTTTCGTAATTCGGCCCTAGCATGGAGGCGTAGTTGCCTCGGTACAGTTGAAAACCTTCGCCGCGCGCGTGAGACATGGCTTGTTCGATGCGCGGTCGGTCGTAGAGATCGCTGCGGCGAAGCGGACGGTTGTGAACCGTCTTTGAGTTCATGCGTGCCGTCGAGCGATACATGAAATCAACGTGGCTGTGGATCATCATCACGTCGCCAACGTTCCAATGGGGTTGGCATCCGCCCGCGGCGTTGGTGATAAACAGATCCGTGACGCCCATGGCTGCCATGATATGCACTGGCAGCGAGGATTGATCTACCGGGTAACCTTCGTACAGATGGAACCGGCCTTGCATTGCGATTACCGGCTGATCGGCCAGCGTACCGCAGACAAACTGGCCTTTGTGACCAATCGCGGTGCTCTCTGGAAGATGGGGGACATCGGGGTAGGGGATTTTCTCTTGAGCAACGATATGGTCAGCGATTTCGCCCGATCCGGTGCCGAGAATGACGCCGTACCTTGGGCGTTTGTTCCACCGAGAGGCGATGAACTGATGGGCCTCCTTTATCGAATCTTGAAAGGCCGAACGTTGTAAGTTGGATTTGTTCACGCCATCTGGCCCAGAAGGCCCATGATCAGCTTCGTCAACTTTGGTTCGGCGCTTTTGGCGATTTCGATGATTTCATTTTCATCAGCCGCCTTCAAAGCGTCGGGCAGACACATGTCGGTGACTACCGAAAATCCAACGACATTCATTTCTTCGTGAACGGCAACAATGACTTCGGGCACCGTCGACATGCCCACTACATCGCATCCGATCGTGCGGAGGAAACGGTACTCGGCGCGTGTTTCGAGATTGGGCCCGGAGACGGCCACGAAGACGCCTTTGTGAGCGACGATATCTTCCTTGCGGGCGATGGTAAGCGCACTGTCAATCAGTTTGGGACAATAGGGTTGAGACATGTCGGGAAACCGAACGCCCAAGCGATCATCGTTAATTCCGATCAGAGGGTTATCGCCCATAAGATTGATTTGGTCATCAATCAACATGATATCGCCACACGCGTAGTTCGGATTCAGTCCGCCGCAGGCGTTGGAGACCATCAAAGTTTTCGCGCCCAGTGCTTTCATAATTCGTACCGGCAGGGTGACCTCTTTGAGAGGATAGCCTTCGTACATATGCATCCGCCCCTGCATCGCAACGATCGGGGTGCCATTGAGCGTACCGCAGACCAATCTGCCTTGGTGAGAGGGCGCGGTGGAGACGGGGAAGTTGGGAATGTCTTCGTAGTTGATCGCAACAGCAACGTCGATCTGCTGTACTAAAGGGCCCAAGCCGGTACCGAGAATGATGCCGGCTTTGGGTACGCCGTCCCATTTCGACTTGATGAACTCAACGGACTCTTGGATTTTGTCAAACAGATCTAACACGGATTAACTTTCGTCTTGAGGGTGTATTATCAATAGACAAAAGTTAACCGATCCTAGAGAAGGCTTCCAGCCACCGTAAGTTTTCGGTGGCGCGGAAGCCTTGTTGCGGGGACGACCACTTAATGGGCTTGTTCATCAGTTAGCCGTTTGGACGCTAGGCCCGCTTTGGTTGCCGCAGAATTGGGGCTAGGGGCTTGTTGATTAAGTGAGCCGTTGAGGCGCTAGCCTCGGTTTCGTCATCGCAAAACCGGGGCTAGCGCCCAAACGGCTAACATTCAGAACCCAAATCGGGTTAAATCGACAAGCACTAGCGTTGCTTCGCCGCTTTTGCAGTGCTTGGGCGGCGCGCCGTGTTAGCTTTGGTTTGCTTTTGGGCGCTTTTAACGGACTTGTTGTCCTTCACAAAGAAGCTCAACCCGTTAACCATGCGGTGATCCGAAGGCTGAAAGACTTTCGCAATTTCTTGTTCAAGTGTGAAGACAAAGGTCAGGCGGCGTCCGTCTTCGGAAGAAACGTGATAGTAAATCCACTGAACAGGGAGCTCTTTTTCAATGCCTTTGACGGTGACCTTGAGAGCGCTGAGCCCCGTGGCGGTGGTCATTTCTTTCGCATCTGAGATCTTTGCAGTCTTGTCGGAGAGGATCATCTTTTGCACTTCCTTCTTATAAGCCGCCAGTGTCAGTGGATTGTTGGCCGGACGGGAAGGCAATTGCACAACGTCGCACTGCGCCATTAAATCTCCATCGTCAACATAACGCAACACAGCCGCTTCTTGTTCGGCAGCGATAACACGCCAGCGCGGGTCGTATTCCAACGCGAACCTTCCAGAATCCGATGCCCACTTTAGTTTCTGTTTAATACGGCGAGACTTCGTGTACTTCTTGAGCATGTCGTTGGAAAGGTGATCGCAACTAGTGTCGCGAGTCAGCCGAATGTCAATTTTTGACTTGCCTTGGAAACCTGCGGCGACCTGACCTGCTTCACGTACTTCGTCGATGTTCACCCGCACGTCGGTGACCGTCTTGGACGTAAGGTCGATGTCGAAGATGCCACTGATCTTAAGTGCCGTACCAACGTCGTCGATGGTCGCATCAACTTCGCCCAGCATATATATTCGGGCTTTGTTTTGCACAACGTTTTTCAGCAGTAGCTGTGTCTCGTTGAACAGAATGCGATCAACGCTTAGAAAGTCGGCCAAAGCATCATTGCCGGGTTTCCATTTACCGCTGATTTTGACGTTTTTCTGGCGGAGCAACTTGGCGTAGGTCAGCGGATCCGCAGGGTTTTTGATAAGTTCAAATTCTGATTGGCTGAGCGTGTCCATGACCGAAGCCATTTGCAAACGCTGGCCTGGGACAGATTTCAGTCGCGCGACCACCATTCGATTTTCTTTGGATACCGATGAGTTGACTTTACCTTTTTCGATATTGAAATTTCCTTTTGAATTCTCGAAGTATCGAATTGCTTGCGGGTCTTTTTCAGATCCGGTCAAACGCTGGTAGTAGGTCATCGAAGCAACCGTATCCATCGGCAGTTGCTTTTGATTTTTGATTTGACCGCCGTGGGCAACGACGACTTTCCCCTCGTGTTCGAAACGAGCTTCGACGCGCTGTTGGATACCGCGATCGGTAGCGACTTCGATATTGAAAGTCTCTGCAGATGCGATCGCAGTAAAGATGAATCCACTTATCAGCACGGCGACTTGATAGAAGGCCTTAGCGAAAAGTGAGAAACGAGAACGTAGCGGCTGAGAGTTCGAAACCATCGTCATTTGTTGGGTCCAGAAATGAAATGATTGATAACGTAAAATTATCTTGCGGAAGTGAAAGCGCACGAAGCGCCCTTCTATTGAGTTATTTCAACATCGACATTTCAACGACAAAAGTTGGCGGAAATTATGGCTGAGGTATTCTAAGTGCTGGCATCGGAGGTTTCCCAAACCCGGTTCCACGTGCATCGGGGTTTGTTGATTTAGTCGTATTTGGGTTTTGAATATTAGCCGATTAGGCGCTAGCCCCGGTTTTGCGATGACGAAACCGAGCCTAGCGGCCAAACGGCAAATCCAATCTACGGGCCCCGGTCGGGGGGTTTAGGGCAATGACAAGCAGGCGTGTCTCGTTTTGAGACACGGATCTTAAAAAGCGTTTCAAATTGGGACAAATTCGGTCTTAGATGGGCGGCGAAATTGGCCATTAAAACTGACAGCACACCCAAAACCATTAGAAATAGAAGAATTCGAAGCTCGATATGGCATTTGGAACGGGCTTTGCAAGACACATGGTTAGTACCCTCCAGAACTGGCAGGCTTTCGAGAGACAACCTTTCGGACCCGTGCCTGGATGAGTTTTAAACGAATTTGAAATTCGGGCGATTCAGCCGAAGCGTTCGGCAATTTTGCGGGGTAAGTTTCAAACGAAAATCGGAATCTAGACGTTCTTCCATCGTGAACCTATTCCACAGGTTCACGTACTCATTATTAAGCGATGCTTTTCCGCTTAATTTAGATCAGGTGGGACTTTGGTTCGGAACATTGTCAGGTTTGATCGCGTCAAATAGGTAGTCAATTATTGATTGCTTGCGATCCGCCGACTGAGAGGTTTTTAGTTATGCATTCAGATTATAAATGTGATTCGATCCGCGAACTGCGAGATCAACAAGTTCGATTTGCTCCGCGCGAGAAGAAGATAGAGCAAGTCGATTGCGCCGAAGCTCTCCTTCGAGAGATCCAGATAGACAAAACTTATAACTTCGAGTTTGTTTGTTACCGCATTACGGGTTTCCGTATTGATCCTGGACCGATCGTCAAAATAAACGGGGCTGAGCTTCGCGCCGACCTGCATTCTTTCATCGAAGATTTGTCAGACTCCGCCAATCTCAAGGCTGATGAGTTTGGGCAACCTGTTTTGACCGTTGATGAACTAAGCAAGCGATTCAATGTCTCCACGAAAACTATTTCGCGTTGGCGACAGCAGGGATTGGTAAGTCGAAAGTTCATCTTTGATGGTGGACGCAAACGCGTAGGTTTCCTGCATACCAGCGTTGTCCAGTTTGCAAAGAACAACCGTGATAAGGTGAAGCGTGGAGAACGATTCAGCCAGCTTACCGACGAAGATAAGGTTGACATCATTGACCGAGCACGCCGTCTGTCGCAGGCTGGTGGTTGTCCTGCCGAGGTAACTCGTCGGATTGCTAAAACGATGAGCCGCAGCATTGAGACGATTCGCTATACGATCAAACAGTTTGATGGTGACAATCCGGACATTGCGGTTTTCCCTGACCAAACGGGGCCTTTGAATTTGGAAATGAAGGAGCGTATGTATGCTGACTTCGTCGCTGGCAAATCTGCGGATTCGATTGCTAGCCGCTACTGCCGCACCAAGACTACCGTTTACCGAGTGGTGAATGAAGTCCGTGCCGCGATGATCATCGCGTTACCGTTGGACTTCATGGACAACGAAGAGTTTCGCCGCAAGAGTGCGGAGAAGAAGATTGTTATCGCTGATATGCCCGAGTCAGATGTGGTTCGTCGGAAGACGAAACCACCGGCCGGTCTGCCGCGTTATTTGGCTTCGTTGTACGAAGTCGCCTTGCTGACACGTGAACAAGAGCAATACCTTTTTCGCAAGTATAACTTTTTGAAGTATCAGGCTTCTAAGTTACGCGAGAAGGTAGACCTAACTCGTGCTCGTGCCGCCGACATGGACGAAATAGAACGTTTGTATAATATGGCTGTTAAGGTGAAGAACCGGATCGTGCAGTCCAATTTACGACTGGTTGTTTCGATTGCCAAACGGCATGTTTCGGCGAATGAGGATTTCTTCCAGTTGGTCAGTGACGGCAACATGAGTCTGATTCGCGCCGTTGAAAAATTTGACTATTCACGTGGCAACAAATTCAGCACTTACGCCAGTTGGGCGATTATGAAGAATTTTGCCCGCACGATTCCCGGCGAGTTCAAGCAGAAAGATCGCTTCCGTCCAACGTCCGAGGAATTGTTCTTGGCACGTGAAGACCAACGAACCGATCAAAGAGCCCTTGAGTCGGAGCAAGAGCAACGCGAGCGTCAAGTTAGCCAGATTCTGGATAACTTAGATGATCGGGAACAGAAGATCATTATCAGTCGTTTTGGTTTGGACTACAGCCAAGAGCCTCAGACCTTGAAAGAGGTTGGAGCAGAACTTGGTGTCACCAAAGAGCGTATTCGCCAAATCGAGGCACGAGCGTTAACCAAGCTCCGGGCGGCGGCTCAAAACGAGAAGTTCGAATTTGCCGACTTCCTGGAAATGGAAAATGAAGCGATGGCTGGAGGTTAACATCCAACAGGCTATTTTGCTCAACAAACATCCCACTTTTCAACACGCCTCTCCTTGATAAACTTGGAGAGGTGTTTTTTGTGGTTCAGTCCCCATAGCATGCGTAGCATGGTTCTGTTGCTATAACATGCTCTGCGTGAATACAACCTGGAAAATAGATGCGGATACTTATCGTCTACCCGGCAGTCCTTGGACTGAACAATGGTAATTTGTTCACCGCTGAGCGGTGGCAACAAATTCTCGCAGAGCTAGGGCATACGGTTGAGATCGCGACAGCATTTGATGGCGACGGCGGTGCTCCAGATTTGCTGATTGCGCTTCATGCGGTTAAGAGCAGTAGCGCAATTGAGAAATTCAGAGCGGCATTTGCGGCGGTCCCAATCATCGTGGTATTGACTGGCACCGACATTTACGACGTCCCGTTCCGTAAGACGGTCGATAAGATGTTGGTTTTGTCCGATCGAATTGTGGTGCTACAAAGCGCTACTGCAGATGATGTTGATTCGCAGTTCCGCGAAAAGGTGCGTGTTATTTATCAAGCAATCGCTCCGATGGATGGGGTTTTCGAAAGCTCCAGCGATTGTTTCGATGTGTGTGTGGTGGGTCATCTTCGTCCAGTGAAGGATCCCTTTCAAATAGTCTGCGCCACCCTCGAATTGCCGCCGGAGTCAAAAATTCGAGTCACACAAGTCGGTGCCGCCATGACCGATGAGATGCGAGAAACGGCTCAACAGCATGCGAAAGAGAACGTGCGCTACAGCTGGATCGGAGGGATCTCACATAACAAAGCCAGGGAGAAGATTGCGCGAAGTCACTTGCTGGTTAACAGTTCCCATGTAGAGGGCGGTGCCGCAGTGATCTGCGAAGCGGTCGTCGCAGGGACGCCAATATTGGCGACTCGTATCGCGGGCAACGTTGGATTTCTGGGTGAGGACTACGAAGGTTTGTTCGATGTGGGTCAAACCGATCAGTTGCGGGGGATGCTTTTGTTGGCAGAGAGCAGTCCCGATTTTTACCATCGCTTGAAGGACCAATGCGAAAGCCGAAAGTTCTTATTCAACCCCGATTTCGAACGACTTCAATGGGCGGATCTGATTAAAGCGTTTGAGCGTTAGCCTAAAACCGGCGGGCAGTTGGTTTCGATGCTTTATGATGGCTAATACTACCTAGACATCGCGTTAAACGTACAACCATGGCAGATGATTATGTATTCCGTAGAATGGGTTTTTAATCCGTTCTTATGCAACCGACGGAGCGAAACGTTATCCTTCAGCTAGTAAAAAACAATTGTTTCGACTTAGCGCACAAAAAAAGCAGCCGGTTAGCATCGACCGGTTGCTTTTAATTGTTCACGCTCCGCTTTTCAGCGAACTCAATCTAACTTTGTCCTCAACACTTTTCATCTCTGGCAGCTTTAGCCGTTGCATCCGCAGTCAGCAGCAGGTGCTGAAACTGGATCTGAATACATCATTGGCTCAGCGTAGCTAGGAGCCACTTCGACGTCACCGCCACCGCAACCACATGGTTCTGGAGCCGGTTCGCATCCGCATGGTGCGGGAGCAGGCGCTGCACAACCACAGCCTTTGTTGCAGCCGCTGAAAAGACCCTTCAGGAATCCGCCTTTGCATGGATCTTTGTCGACCAAAGCAAGACGAGCACCCGTTACTTCAACTTTCTCGATTGAAAGCTTGCGGCGAGAGCAGCCACATGCGTCAGTTACGCACTTCATTGAGATCTGTGGCAAGCAACGCTTGACCGGAACAAATCCCAAAGTTTTTGGTGTGCGGCAGGCAGGAGCAGCATCGCAACCGCATTGAGCAGCAGCGGGCATAGCGAAAGCCAAACAGATAAACGCAGACAAAACATACTTAAACATCAGACACCTCTTTAATAAGTCTATTGAATCAACTGCTAACACTGCCAAGGTCAAAGATGAAGTCTTGGAGAGTCAAAGGACAGCGAAAGTTGCTGATTCAGGAACTGTGCTTTGCTTTAACGGAATACAAGGCACTTTGATTAACTGAGAAAACTTACTAGCTGGCTAAGACCATGCAGGGGAAAACTTAAAAAAGGCTTCGCAATAGATTCTTATTTGCCGCAAGAAGCGGAAAAACGAATATATCTGGAAATTTACAAATTTAGCTCAAGTCGAAATGACCAAAGATTGGCCAAGATGTCCCTGCGGGAACGATTTTTGAGCGAAACCGATCAACCGAGACAATAAGAATAGGGAGTCTTTCAAATCAAATTTCATGCGTGAAACTCAGCTCCAATGATCGGCTAATTTTTTTAGCAGTGGATCGATGGAATTTTCCTGAATCTTGTGAGGTGGTTTCCAAGAAATCCATTCGTACCCGATGTGTTCGGTAAGCACGATGTCGACGGGCTTGATCAGCTCGGCCAAGTAGATGGTCAACGTTTTGAGTTTCTTCGCCCTGTTGTCGCGTTTGTAGCTGACGGTGTATTTTTCTTTGAACTTAAAATCGCTGTCAATTTTAATGTCTTTGGAAGTAATGCTTGTCTCTTCTTCCAATTCACGTAGGGCGCACTGCTTCTTTTTTTCGCCCGGGTCAATGTGGCCCTTGGGGAGATCCCAGCGATTGGCGTGTCGCATCAACAGGAACTTGCGTTTTGTTTTTCCTCGTTTGTCAGTATCATCTCGGAAGATTAAGAACCCGCACGAATCTACTTTTTCCATATCCTTAAATCCTGATTTTGCAGAGTAAAGAAAATTACAATGAAGATTTATACCAAGACTGGTGACGGTGGCAAAACGGGGCTGCTGGGTGGAATACAAGTTTCAAAGACACACCCAGCGGTCGAAGCCGTTGGCACGATTGATGAGCTCAATAGTTTACTAGGTTTGGTGGTGTCTCATCCGATCGGGGATGTACTCCAACAAGAGCTAACTTCGATTCAGAACGATCTCTTTGATATTGGCAGCCGCATCGCAGCGTGTTTAAGTGACACTGATCGGGTTGCTGATTTGACCGCTGGAAAAATAGAGAAAATTGAGCAGACCATTGACCGGTATGAGCAGACGCTACCACCCTTGAGAGTCTTTATTCTGCCCTCGGGTTGCCCAGCGGCTTGCCATCTACAACTTGCTCGGTCGGTATGTCGTAGGGCGGAACGGCGATTGGTAGAGGTGGTGGAATCGCCGGATGATCTCAAACGCGGTTTCAAGACCGAATTGATCTACCTGAACAGGCTCAGCGATCTTTTGTTCGTGCTTTCGCGGGCGGTGAACCAGGCTGAGAACATCACCGAACGCGAGTGGCAAGTCACGAAATTGAACTAAAAAAACTTGTCATGCGGGTGGAGTACTGCAAAATCCGAGTTATTTAGCTATTTTTAGGCTGTTATTCACGTTGTCACGAATCCTTGGATTAGTTTTTTTCGAGTTTTCGCTACAATTGAAAGTAGAAGGATGCCGAAACGGCAAACAGTGGCACAATCGTGTTGCCGGCACGCCGACTTTGGTTCCTTGAAATGTGTCTTTTCCATCTTGCACGGTGCGGAGGGTTTGGTTTCCCGACACATCCGGTGGTCAAGGTAAAGATGTTGGTCAAAAGGGCGACTCAATCGTCCTGAAACTTAGCGTTTTTTGAACGCTTAACAAAAGCTTTAGAAAGAGTAGATATGAAAAAAATTGAAGCGATCATTCGTCACTTTAAACTTGACGAGATCAAAACTGCGTTAACCGAAGTTGGCGTTGAGGGTATGACGATCACAGAAGTCAAAGGCTACGGTCGTCAAAAGGGTCACACCGAAATGTACCGAGGTAACGAGTACGCCATCGACTTTGTTCCTAAAGTCAAAATGGAAGTCGTCGTTACTGAAGACAACCTCAAAAAAGTCGTCGATACGATCATGGAAAAAGCTCAGACAGGCCAGATGGGTGATGGCAAAATCTTCATCGCTGACATGTCAGAGGTTATTCGTATTCGTACCGGTGAAACCGGTAAAGACGCGGTTTAAGAAATCGGCAGTCCAGTCGCAGGCTGGATTTGCAATAGCCTGATCCATTTGATTGGCGATGAACTTCATCGCGTTTAGATATGTTTTAGGGCGAGGCATAGAAAAGGTACCGACCACTACTTTTTCTATCGCAGTACGAACAACCACCACACATTTTCGTACTGCCCAAACCAAGCCCAGCAATGGATCGGACAATTCTGACCACCCACGTTTCAATTTGTCAGGCAATAAGGAGAATTCACCACCGTTCTCTGATTTGCCTTTTATCGGTAGCCAATTGAGCAACTGCAACTGCTGCAGTGCTCTGGCCGCCGCATGAAAACCCGTGACTACACCCACGGGTTTTATTTTTTTGAATTCTGTTTGAGACATTCCTTTATGTCGACTCCTTCTATCGGCGATGGATTTAGCGCCGACGTTGTTGCTGCAAGAAAACAACTCATCGATGGTCGTGCTTCGATTCGCCTCAGGCACGACGCTGGCGAATCTGGATTCGCTGTCTGTCGATCTTTGTCAAACTTGCAAGATCAGGTCATCATTGGGCTTTACGAGCAGGCGATCGCTGATTTCCCTGAGAAGTTGTCCAAAAATCTGGCCATTGTTTTACTTGGTGGCAGTGGCCGACAGGACATCGCTCCATTTTCTGACGCTGACATTATGGTCCTCAACGGCGGCGTTGGGGACGTTGAGATCGCACCTTTTGTGAAACGGTTCAACAATGACCTTACGGATTCTGGGTTGCACGTTGGGTTGGGTATCAGAACGCCCGATGAAGCATGCACGCTGGCGATGCAAGACGCTTGTATTTTCACTTCTCTGACAGAGACTCGCCATTTGATAGGCAATGCAGAACTTTATGTTGACTGCGCGAACCGCTTTCGAAAGCTTGCCAATAAACGGATAGGACAAAACACCTCCAACGTCATCGAAGCGCGTAAGAAAGAGCAGCGTGAGTACGGCGAGACCGTGTATTTGCTTCGGCCGAATGTCAAAAGAACGCGCGGTGGTCTTCGAGACATTCACTTGATTCGTTGGTTGGCTTATATCCGATTTGGCGTGACTGACATCGATGAACTGCTCAAACGTGGCGGAATCTCCACCACGGATTCGAAACAGCTGAAGGCCTCGCAAGAATTTCTTCTTCGTATCCGCAACGAAATGCACTTTCATCATGGTAAACCTGAGGATAGCCTCAGCCGCAATGAACAGGTCCGTCTGGCAGAGTTTTTGAACTATGAGGGAACAGAAGCGATTCTTTCCGTCGAAGCTTTCATGCGCGAGTATTTTCGTTACACCAGCCGCATTGGCTACATCTGCGATCACTTCGTTCAAAAGAGTTTGGCAAAATCAAAGGGTTTAGCGTCGAAATTGTTTTCGCCTTTGGCGAATCGCCAAATTGATCAGAACTTCGTCATCACGGCAAATCATATTGGCATCCTCAACAGCTCGCGGAAGAACACTCAAAACGATCTTGAGCAAGTCCTCCGGCTAATGCAACTGGCGTGTCTATATCGCAAGTCGATCGAACACGAGACATGGATTTCCATCCGTCACGCGATGCTCAAATATCCTGACGTTGAATTTACAGTGGAAGCGGCTCGCCGGTTCATGGCACTGCTCTCCAATACAGTCGGCCTTGATAAGTTGCTGCGGCGATTGCATGAAATGCAGGTACTGCAGAAGATTCTGCCAGACTTCTCGCACGCACGAGGGCTTCTCCAGTTCAATGAATACCACAAATACACCGTTGATGAACATTCCCTCATCGCTGTGAGTAATCTGGTTACGTTTGAAGAAGAGGAGTCGATTGTAGGGAAAACCTACCGACGGATCCGAGAGAAAAATTTGTTACATCTCGCGATGCTGCTTCACGACTTGGGCAAAGGATATCCAGAAGATCACTCCGAAGTAGGGCGGCGAATTGCGGAAAAAACAGGTGAACGATTTGGTTTGCCGAAAGAATCGACAGAGTTGATTATGTTCCTTGTGCATCAACATTTGACGATGTCTCATTTGGCGTTTCACCGAGATACCAACGATCCACAGATGATCGCCGAATTTGCTTCGCTCGTTGGTAACGCAGAAACACTGGCAATGCTTTTTGTGTTGACATGTGCCGATATGAAAGCAGTAGGGCCAGGTGTATTGAATCCTTGGAAACTGGGATTGCTTACGCAACTATATTTGACCACACGCGATGTTCTTACAGGCCAAAGTCATGAACAACTGGACAATGTTGAATATGAAAGCGTGAATCAGAGTATTGCGTCGGTGACACAGGAAATCGACGAACAGCGATGGCTGGAGCAGGCCACGACCAATGTTCCTGTGGATTACTTGAAGGGCCATCCTTCTGACGATGTCGCTCGACTCCTTTTGGACATCAAGCGGTCCGATTCCACGGTTTTTAGTGAAGCGAAAAAAATAGAAGGGGTGAATGTCTATGAACTGGTTCTTTCTGGACCCGATCGCGCGGGGATCTTTTACCGCGTTTGCGGAGCACTGAGCAGCTTAAATTTGCAGATTGTGTCCGCCGATATCAAATCGCTTTGCCAAGGTGTTGTCCTACAGTGGTTTCGTTTTGAGGATAACGATTTTCCCAAAGGTAATGTTCCCCCAAGTCGACTGAAAGAGATTCAGAAAAAGGCAGCAGATGCAGCAGCCAACGAAGTCGGCAAACCCCGTTTTCGCAAGATTTGGGGAACCGAAGAAACCGTTGCCTTAAAATTGTCTCGGCCAGAAATTCGCGTCGAGATCAACAATACGAGCGTCGATACCGCGACGATCATTGACGTCTTCGCGTACGATAAAGCGGGTCTGTTATACGCGATCGCGAAGAAGATTTTTGAACTGAAGTTAGATGTAAATTACGCTTGCATCTCTACCTACGCCCATCAAGTGATCGACGTCTTGTACGTTACTGATGAAAATGGACACAAGATTCGCAGCAAAGATAAATTGGCAGAGATTCAAAACGCCGTACTAAAAGCGACCAAGGATTTCTTGGAACCACCAAATTGAGAATTGGCTACGATACGATATAGCTACGATACGATATAGCTACGATACGATATAGCTACGATAAGATATAGCTGTACCATCAATGGTAGCCGCACCATCTCAACAGTCTGC
>ENA-ORXT01004096-ORXT01004096.1-marine-metagenome-genome-assembly--contig:-NODE-4096-length-15366-cov-6.107397_pt1 | contig 15366 bp, 13 predicted proteins | sample MGYA00237868_ERZ511482 | MGnify/ENA metagenome assembly ERZ511482 | reverse complement strand
TTTTTCGCCACGTAGCGGGGCTATGCGGCTCAAAAATGCCTTGTAAGACAAAATACTAAATTACCTCAAATCGGACATTTATTAATTCTCTGTCCCTAAGTCTTGCCACATTTCATTGTTTAACTCTTTGGCGACATTATATCCTCTACCTTTTGTATGAATCATTGTCTTTAAATCTTGAATAATGGATTCATAGCGAATCACTTCTGGAGATTTGGAATCTTTCATGTTTCTTTATTTGTATTTTATTAGATATTGTAATTTTGAACGATTACACTTCTGATACCGCATTTAATTATTCCAACTTTATTTAAACTCATTATGTTCGGATGTCAAAAAAACAACTTTTACCGAACAAAAAGAAACAAATGAGACTTAGATAAGTGCATGTCTTCGAAAAGATATTTGTTCTTTGTTCTGTGGTTAAATGAACCCAAAATAAGAGAAGAATTAGAAAGATGAATGCTGTCTTTTAATGAATAAATGTTTAGGCAATAGGTTTGATATTTTTCCAGTTTATCATATCTAAAACCTAAGGTCAACTACAAAAAATAATAACTATGAACAATCAAGAGAAAATTAATAAAGTTGCTGAAATTGTTAAGGATATAAGAACATGTATGTTCACCACAGAATCCAAACAAGGCGACATGATTTCTAGACCAATGTCAACTATAGATTTTGATGAGGAAGGAAATATTTGGTTCTTTACCGATATAAATTCTGACAAAGTTGATGAGTTGAAGGAGCAAAAAAATGTACTCTTGTCTTATGCCAAGCCCAGTAACAATACTTTTTTATCCATTACAGGAAATGCCACCATTAGCGATGATCAATCAAAGAAAGAAGAGAAGTTTGGAACAATCAGTAAAGCTTGGTTTCCAGAAGGTCCTACCAGTGAAAAGTTAGCACTCATTAAATTTACGCCAGACAGCGCAGAATATTGGGACAGTCCCAACAGCAGTTTGGTACAACTTTTTAGAATTGGAAAAGCCATTGCTATGAATACCAAATATGAAGGGTCGAATGATGAAAATGAAACTGTTGAGATGTAAATCTAGCTGTTGGATTTATAATGCCATATAAGCCACTTGAAATCTTACCGGTCTGATGTTTAGATACTAAACCCAATTTATAGTAGTACTCAATAATTATCAGACTCATGCCAATCCTGAATAATCTATGAACCAATTCGTGGGCTATTCGGGATTTTTTTAGATTTGAGATTAATGCTGTTTTTTAAAGAGTATTGAATCGTTTCGTATAAGCAGAAAAGTCTCATAGTCTATTGTCTAAGTTTCTACAGCACTCATCTTAAACACAAACTCCATCTTTTTTGGCATTACTCGATAATCGTTTAAAGGCAAGGCACCCCAAGAATCAATGCCGCCAATTCCCATTTGTTTGTAGTCAATACAGAGAGAAATAGCTGAATCTTTTTGTAGTTTGAAATTGTGTTCATCTCGTTTTTGCCGAGTAAGGCTTTCTTGCAAATAGGGCAGGGCACTCATGCAAAAATGAGGATTGCCTTCTACTTTTAATCCTCTTCCGTTTTTATCCTTAAAACAAGCCCAACGAACTTCCGTTTTATACCCTGTTTCTTGTGGGCTGATGTATGGATGATACTGTTCGTCAACCGATGTTTGATACATTCCCACCAAAGCCGATTCTTTTCGATCCGAATAGTTTTCCAGCGGTCCTCGCCCGAAGTAATTTATTTTATTAAATTCCTTGTTTAATTTTCCATATAAACCAATGCGAGGTAATTCAGGAAGATGTTGGTCTAAAGGTTCAAATGTCCACTTTATTTCTACCATATTATTAAGTAAGCGATAATGAATAGCGAAGCGACATTTTGGACTTGCTGCCTCAAAAGATGCGGTGATGTTTTGCTCGTCTATAAACAGTACTTTAGCAGTATCCAATAATTCATTGCTTGCATTCTTCCAAATTTTACAGCGTTCTGGCATACGATTTCCAAAATCATTGTCGGTTGGTGGTCGCCAGAAATGAGGTTGAAACCCTTCTATGACAATTGGTCTGCCATCTATAAAGTCTGCAGTTAGTAATCCAGTTTTTTTTCTGATTTTCCAAATGACATTTTTTGATTTTACTTCGTAATACCCTCTCCTAGAGATGAATGTTAACGGATTTTTTGCTTTTGTATGACTATAGCCATTGGGCTTAATCTGGCTACGATAGGTTTGAACCCCGAGCGAAGCCGAGGAATGAGTGTGGGTTTTTTGTGAAATGATAAACTGTTCTTTGGCGACCTCAAAACCTTTTGGTATGAACAGATTTGGCTTTATGGTTTTAACTGAAAAATCCAAGAAAGTTTCAATACTTGTAATGTCTTTCAAGAAATCAATTGTGATTTCGTCAGATTGTTTCGCTCCTAAGTTTAGTTTTAGTTGACCAGTATGGTGAATGTTCATTTCATCCCAAATGGTAAAATTGACAATGAAGTTTTCTAATGAAATAAAACTGAAATCGTTGGTGATTTTAAGCAAGCCTTTCTTTGGGTCAATTAATTCAAATAGAATGTTCTGATAAACTTTTTTTACTTCATAATAACTTGGGTGTGGTGTTCTGTCGGGAAGCAATAAGCCATTGATGCAGAAGTTGCCATCCGAAGGAGTTTGTTCGTTTCCAAAATCCCCACCAAATTTCCAGTAGGGAATTCCTTTTTCTGTTGTTGCAGCAATTCCCTGATCCATCCAATCCCAAATAAAACCTCCTTGCAGGCAATCGTATTTTCTAATCAAGCTCCAATATTCTTTGAGGTTTCCTACGCTGTTGCCCATAGCGTGTGCATATTCACACATAATATAAGGACGTTCGGGTTGACTGCAAGCATAACGCTCTACTGCTTGTGGCGAAGGATACATAGGACAAACAATGTCTGTATGTGATTTTTCAAAGGCTTGTTCGTATTGTACAGGACGGGAAGAATCTACTTCTTTGAGCCATTGATAAGCTGCTTTAAAATTCCTGCCATTTTCTGCTTCATTACCCATTGACCAAGCAATGATAGAAGCGTGGTTTTTTGTGCGGTGAAACATTCTTTTGATGCGGTCTATATGCGCGTCTTTCCAATCCAGATTGTCTGCTAAAGTCTCGTCGCTGCTATACATTCCGTGGCTTTCGATGTTGGCTTCATCTATGACATATAAGCCATATTTGTCGCAGAGTTCATACCATCTTCTATCATTCGGATAGTGACTACAACGGACTGCATTGATATTGGATTGCTTCATTAAGCGAATGTCCTCCAACATCTGAGCTTCTGAAACGACATGTCCATTGTGTTGATCGTGTTCGTGTCGATTGACTCCCTTGATGGTTAGCGGTTGTCCATTGATACAAAGTTGTGCATTCTGAATACTTATGTTTCTAAAACCAATTTGATGAGCAAGGGTTTCAATAATTTCGCCCTCAATATTTTTTAAAGATAAAACCAATCGATACAGATTTGGGGTTTCTGCTGTCCAATGTAAAGGTGTTTCTATACTTGCTCGAAAATGGTGTGGTGTTGTTTCATTGGGAACAGCATTTTTAAAAGAGACTGGAGCGTTCCAAATATTTGTTTGTTCGTGAAATAAATGAACACCAAATGCTACCGTTTCACTTTTGGTTAAATGATTGACCAATTCAAATTGAATGTCCAATTCTCCATTTTTATACTGCTCGTCGAGTTGTGCATTTACCTTGAAGTCTCGAATGTGCACTTTAGGAGTTGACCATAAATACACAGAGCGTTCTATTCCACTAATACGCCACATATCCTGACATTCCAGATAAGATCCATCGCTCCAACGATAGACTTCAATAGAAATAGTGTTTTGCCCTTTTTTAATAAAATCGGTAATTCTAAACTCTATAGGGGTTTTGCTGTCCTGATTGTATCCGAGAAACTGATCGTTTAACCAAAAATAGGCAGCAGATTTTACCGCTCCAAAAGTGATATAGGTTTCCCTGTTTTCCCAAGCCAAAGGAATGGTAAATGTTTTCTGATAGCTGCCAACAGGATTGTCATTGATAGGCACTAAGGGAGGGTTTCGAGTAAAAGGGTAGCGGTCATTGACGTAAATGGGTGTTCCATATCCCTTTAGTTCCCAATTGGCAGGAACAAGAATGTCGTCCCAATCAGAAGTGTCAAAATCGTTCTGGTAAAAATTGAGTGGGCGTTTTTCTGGATTGGGACTCCAATGAAATTTCCATTGACCATCTAAAGATTTGTAGTATAGACTTTCCTCAAATTTTAACGATAGACAATCGTCAAAATCATTGTAGGGGATAAAATGTGTATGCGGTGGTTCTTGTCCAAGGTTGAATACTTGTGGATCTTGCCAGAAGGGATTTGAGGAGTTGGTCATCATTGCACGAAAATAATGAATGATTTTTACTTTTGCCAGAACACTCAGCTCGACTTTAGCCATTATGAAAATATGAACTCAGGGAAAAAACATAATTTTGGTTCGACTAAAAACTAAAACATGTTTATTATTCCACCTGAGTTCACGGAGTTAATATCGATATTTTCATCCACATTTTCAAAAAATACTTTTGTTCATTGTCATCAATTATTGTTAGGTGTTATTCTAACACGAGGCAAACGTACTGTTTGCAGTGTTTTGAGAACATTAGGTTTGTCACAAGTAAAGAATTGGTCTAGCTATCACAGGGTTCTAAGTAGAAATAAATGGAGTGCACTTAAATGTTCGAAGCAATTGATACTTAAATTAGTTGAAGAGTTTTCCGTTTCAGGACCATTACTTTTTGCAATGGATGAAACAATAGAACGACGCTGGGGAAGTAAAATTAAGGCACGAGGTATTTATAGAGATGCTGTCCGTAGCTCCAAGAAACATTTTGTAAAATGTAGTGGTCTTCGTTGGATTACTGTAGTTTTATTAGTGGAAATACCTTGGGCTTTCAAGATTTGGGCACTTCCCTTTTTGACAGTTTTGGCACCATCAGAACGTTACCATAAATCAGAGGGAAAAGAACACAAAAAACTAAGTGATTGGGCGAGGCAAATTTGCTATCAACTTCATCGTTGGTTTCCAAATCGAGAATGTATTGTGGTAGCCGATGGTTCTTATGCAAACCGAGAGTTGCTAGCTAGTACTCGACATATGGTTACGTGGATTACCCCTTTACGTCTAGATGCAGCTTTATATGACTTTCCACCACCAATTCAAAAAGGAAAGAAACGAGCTAAAGGACGACCACCTATAAAAGGTAAATCTCAGTCAAAACTGGCTGACCTTGTGGAAAATAAAAACTTGAATTGGCAGACAGTTACTTTTAGCTGCTGGTATGGACAAGAAAATAAAAAGATGGAAATTACATCTGGAACAAGTATTTGGTATAGAGGTGGAGAACCAGCAGTTGCCATTAAATGGGTTTTAGTAAAAGACCCTGACGGTGAGCATAAAACGTTTGCTTTGCTTTGTACAGATTTAGAAATGAGTGCTGTTCAAATTGTGAAGCATTATGTAAAAAGATGGCAGGTGGAAGTAACTTTTCAAGAAGTACGTGCGCATTTGGGAGTAGAAACCCAAAGACAATGGTCAGATTTGGCTATTCTGAGAACTACGCCCATTTTGATGGCTTTATTCAGTCTAGTAACTCTTTGGGCAAATAGTTTGTATAAGCAGAATAAATTGACCATTGAACAAACAAGTTGGTATAAAAAACAAAAACCAACTTTCTCAGATGCTTTAGCCTCTGTAAGAAAACGAATTTATGAATATCAATTTTCTTCACACTCGCCATTAAATAGCGACCGTAAAGAAAATAAACAACTATTAATCAAACGCTTGACTTATATGGCTACTAGATCTGCCTGAATGGCTAAAGTCGAGCTTAGGAATCAGTGAATAATAAGTTACCGATTTGGAGATAAATATTTTTGATTCATTATGGGCATTTTTCAAGGTAATAGTAGCACTATTGCCAAAAAAATAACGACGAATGCATCAAAAAGATTATCGGTGAAATTGGAAAGTTATTATTGACTGATTCCCAAGGATGTCAACGGAATGATTTTAACTTTATCATCCTTTATCATGCCCTCTTTCATTTGTTGTTTCAGGCTTTATTCTGGCAATAAAATTCTAAAGGTGGTCCCTTTTCCTTTTTTAGATTCAGCGACATATATTTTTCCTTTGTGGTATTCCTCGACAATTCTTTTAGAAAGAGACAATCCCAATCCCCAACCTCTGCGTTTTTTGGTCGTGAATCCAGGCTTAAATACGGTTTTCAGTTTATCGGAAGGAATGCCTTCCCCTGTATCTGTCACATCAAGCTGCCATTCGCCTCCTCTTTTACTCAAATTCAAAGTGATTTTCCCCTCCCCTTTCATCGCATCCAATGCATTTTTGAGTAGGTTTTCGATTACCCAATCAATCAAAGGTGGGCTAAAATTAGCAGTGATACCATCTTGATAATCGTCAAAATTATCCTCAAATACAATGCGTTTAGCAGCCCTACGCTGTACATAAGATTTTGTTTTTTGCAGTTCTTCAATTAAATTATATTCCTCCAGTTTTGGTTTTGATCCTATTTTAGAAAAGCGATCGGCAATCAAGTTGAGGCGCTGCATATCGTTGGTCATTTCTTCGGCAATCTCAGTCACCTCATTATCCTCATTTTCACTTAAAAGTTCATTCCAAGCCATTAACGAAGACAGGGGCGTTCCCAATTGGTGAGCCGTTTCCTTTGCCATTCCCACCCAGACTTGATCTTGCTCTGCACGTCGTGCCGAGCTAAATGTCAAATAAGCCAGCAATAAAAAAGCGCCGACAGTGCCCATTTGTACATAGGGATAAATCTTTAAGCGGTAAAGTAAATTAGAATCTGCATAATAGGCGTATTGGATTTTTGTATCTGTAATTTTAATTTCGGTTGGCGGATATCCCTTTTTCATCTTCGCCAATTCCCCAAAAACATAAGCAGTATCTTCAGCAGTTTTCACATCTTCGACTTCAATCTCCAGATTTGAAAAAATAGGAAACTGCCCTTCCCCTGGATCAATGATTACGGGAATGGTTTTATTTTCTTGAAGCCCTCTAAGTATAAAACTAAAATCTAGAGAGCCGACAGGTGGCTTAAAAGAATGGTTGGAACTGGTTTTATCTGCTCTACGTAATTTCTCTTCGATTCCAGAAAGCCTTTTAAACTCACCAAAAAGCCTAGCATAAGACTGCACCTTGGTTCTTTCTTCCTTGGCAAGTGCACTTGCCAACTGACTGTTATAAAAAATAGATGCAGCCGAAATACCAATGGCGATGATCAGCAAACCTATTTTCCAATAATATTCTTTTTTATAAATATTCAAACTCTGTTTGGCTTTTGTGATTAAAAGAATAGGCGAAGTTATAAAAAATCATTTCCACTTCCACTTGGTGTTATCTGTTATTCCGAGCTTACCGACAGTAAGTAGTTGTTCTATAAACGCATCCAGTTCTGGGTTTAGTTTGCCGTTTTGGAGGCATTGTGGAATAATGAGCGAATGTCCACTGTGAAAAGATATAAAATAATGCGTTTTTAGTTTTGTGACAGCAGCGATTTGATTCAATGGAGTATCGAAAGATCCTTTATGATCTTTTATATTGAGGAATTGGTTTTGGATGCTTAATTGTGTTGGTTGTTCAAACTCATTTTGGTGGTTTGTCTGAATCTGTTGGAGATAAGTAGCTTTATACTGTCTTCTATCATAAATGGGATAAATAACGAGCCAAACGATTGCCATCATAAAAAGTACTATAGAAATCAAGGGGTGATTGAACCAAACACAAATAAAAGCCAATCCATTAAAAACGATGGGTATTAATAGGCGATTGCGCAAACGAGTTCGTCTAACCTTATCGTCTTGCGTTGCTAAAAAAAGTTGATGAATGAGGAAATCTTGTGCGTTGAGGGTTATTTGCATGATTTGAGAAAAAAGCTAAAAATTGTTTGAATTAAAAAAATTGATATATGACAGAGATTAATTTGAGATTCAAAACGATTGGTTAATAAATTAGCATATATATATAACCACTTTAATATATAAACCGTTTATTTTTGTTTAACGATACAATTAGATACCATCAAAAAGAATAATCATATAAAGGATATAAAAAAAGAAACCCATCTTGCAAGGACGCAAGATGGGCAATTCTAACAATGAAAAACAACAACACATTTATACTTCCAATGCTGGTATTCTTAAAGACTGACCCGGATAAATCAAGTCAGGATCTTTCAACATTGGTTTATTTGCTTCAAAGATAACCATATATTTCATATAGTCACCATAATATTGCTTAGAAATTTTAGAAAGTGAATCTCCTTTGACAACTGTATGAAAAACAGACTCTACAACTGGAGCACTTTCTTTTTCGCTGGCATTGGTTTTAGCCAATTCAATTTGATCATTGACTTGCGCTATACCGCTAACATTCCCAGCAGCCAATATAACCTTTTCTTTTTCAGCTTGAGAAGGCGAAATACCTGCGATGGTAACAATGTCGTCTTCAACTGCTATATAAGGATTTTCTATTTTTAATCCTAAGGCATTTATTAAAGCCAACAATTCATCTGCTTTGGCAGAATCCATTTGCTCTTGTGTCAACACAGGAGCCTTTGTAGCAGTACTTTCTTCTTTTTTTCTTGAAAAAAGTTTAGCACCAGCATTTTTAACGAACGAAAAAAGTCCCATAGAAAATAATTGATTTTGTGATAATTAAATGTTCAAATATCTTCTTGTTTCCTTTGATATGACAAATATAAGATAGTTTGTCATAATTAAGCAAGAAAATATTTATTTTTTTTGTTTTTTTTTGAAAAAAATTTGACTTTAAGTTTTTTTAGACCCTATAATTGGAATAAAACTTTGATAATGAATCTTTTACAATATTACTCATCCTTAGAGAAAAAAATCAGTGATTATTAAAAAATGATGGTTCTATTTCCGTTTATCATGACTCGATCTTCAAAAACAAGTGACAATGCACGAGCAAAGACGGTGGTCTCTACGTCTCTTCCAGCCCTAGCCATTGTCTTGGCATTGAAAGTATGATCTACTTGAATAACATTCTGGTGAATGATGGGACCTTCGTCTAAATCACTGGTTACAAAGTGTGCTGTGGCTCCAATAATTTTGACCCCCCTTTCGAATGCTTGCCGATATGGATTTGCACCTATAAAAGCGGGTAAAAAAGAGTGGTGAATATTTATCACTTTGGGAAAGTATTTTTTAACAAAGCCTTCCGTGAGAATACGCATATATTTTGCAAGCACTAGAAAGTCAAAATCATAAGACGCTATTTTTTCGATAACTGCTGCTTCGTGTTCCTCTCTTGTTAACCCATTGGTGGGGATATAATGAAAGGGAATATCGAATTTTTCGACCAAATCCCTTAATACTTCATGGTTGCTGACAACTGCTTGTATTTCGGCATTAAAGGTATTGTATTTATCCCTCAACAATAAATCTCCTAGACAATGATGTTCTTTGGTGGCAAAAGCCACTATTTTTTTGGTTCTTTTTGGCTGTATGTTAATTTTTGCACCATCTGGTAAAACACTCGTCAAGTTAGAAAGCAGCACTTGAGCATCTATCTTTCCTGCTATTTCGCTCCTATAAAAAAAGGTGTCGTTTTTATCATCGACATACTCTCCATTTCTAACAATATTAAGATTGTTTAGAAACAAAACATTAGAGATTTTGTATATCAATCCTATTTCATCACTGCACTCTATTAAAAGTACTTGATCTGTTTTCATCTTCTTTGTGTTGATTGTTTGATGTTGGGTGTATTGCGAGTTTACGACAAATTACCTGCCGAATATGATAACAAACAAAACACCCAACATCTAACTTCTATCCCCTAAAATTGTTCAGTTGCACTAAAAAAGAAACCTCCCTCTATTGCAGCATTCTCATCACTATCGGATCCGTGAACGGCATTTTCACCAATACTCGTCGCATACGCTTTGCGAATGGTTCCTTCTGCTGCCTCTGCCGGATTGGTTGCACCAATTAATTTACGGAAATCTGCTACAGCATTGTCTTTTTCCAAAATTGCTGCAACTATTGGTCCAGAAGACATAAAGTCTACCAACTCACCATAGAACGGACGTTCTTTGTGTACCTCATAAAATTTACCCGCAGTCTCTGAAGTCAACTTAGTATATTTCATTGAAACAATACGAAATCCGCCCTCATTAATCATTTTAAGGATTGCGCCAATATTGTTGGCCCCAACAGCGTCGGGCTTAATCATTGTAAAAGTTCTATTTGTAGCCATTTTTGTTTTAGCTTTTTAAAAGTGTATGATTCATAAAATCAGATTACTTATCTATAATCTGAAAAACGCCACAAAGGTAAGGTAATCCATTATTAATGACAATTTTAATTCCAGCTTTAAGTGCGAGGAATAAAAATTTTAAGCTGGAGATTATAAACTATAAAATTTCAAACTTTAATATTGCTAACGTTCAATGTTTTATAAAAAAACAGGTTACCCGTCTAAAGTTTGGCAACTTTAGACGGGTAACCAAAAACAAAACCTAATTTTTAATAAAGAAATAAACTTTAGAATTCAGGTTTTTTTACCAAAAATAAAAATTACTTTTGTATTCCTTTTAGTATGCTCTTCGTCTGTCATTTTTTTTAAAGACCTGAGTAATTTTTTATCAACCCTATTTTATAAATAGATGTGTGGAATAATAGGCCTTACAGGTCACAAAGATGTTGCTTACGAGCTTATGATGGGCTTAACAGCACTTCAACACAGAGGTCAAGATGCTGCGGGCATTACAACTCTGGGACAAAAATTCAACACCAAAAAAGGTCTTGGGTTGGTCAATCAGGTTTTTACCGACAAACACACCAAACGCTTGAATGGTAAAATTGGTTTGGGACATGTCCGCTATACCACACAAGGCTCTGGCAGCAAGCTCAATTCTCAACCCATAGACTGCAATTTTCCTTTTGGCATTTCTATGGTGCACAACGGTAATGTCACCAATGCCGACGAAATGCAGCTCATTCTTAGGGATGAGTATCACATTATGCCCAACACCACCAATGATTTAGAATATATACTATATACGTTGGCTTCAGAAATGACGAAAAAAGACCTGACCACTATTGGTTATCAAGATATTTTTGATGCGGTCAAAGTCGTTCAACAGCGAGTCGTTGGTTCTTATGCTTGTATTGCCGTTATTGCCGGACACGGATTGCTTGCCTTTACCGATCCGCATGGATTGCGACCTGCCATTATGGGGCGCAAAAAAACGGACAAAGGGTATGTGTATGGGTTTGCTTCGGAAAGTACTTGTTTTGATATGTTGGGCTATGAAACGGTTGCCGATTTGCGTCCTGGTGAAATGTATTTTATTAACAATAAAATGGAAATTGCTAGAGACATTGGTATTGTCAAAAAACAACATTTTTGCGTTTTTGAGTACATCTATTTTGCTCGCCCCGATTCTGTAATAAATAATAAATTAGTGGCAGATGAACGGGTAAAAATGGGTAAGCGTTTGGCACAAAAACTCAATCGTGCAGGCATTAAGCCCGACATTGTTATTGATGTTCCCACCTCTGGCTATTTTTCAGCTTCTGGTCTTGCCGAAGAACTGGGTGTCCCCTATCGAATGGGTTTGATAAAAAACCAACACATTGGTCGAAGTTTTATTACACCCAAACAATCCGAAAGAGAAAATATTGTCAAAAGGAAACTGAATCCTATTAAGCAAGTTGTAGCTGGTAAAAAAGTTGCCGTAGTAGATGATTCTGTTGTTAGGGGAACGACTTCTAAAAGGATTGTCAGCATTCTCAAAGCTTCTGGCGCCAAAGAAGTCTATTTTATTTCTGCCGCACCGCCCATCAAACATCCGTGTGTTTATGGGATAGATATGTCTATTAAAACAGAACTCATTGCCGCCAACAAAACGGTTTCCGAAATCAAAGAATATATAGGAGCCGATGCATTAGTCTACCAAGAGCTTTATGCACTCGAAGAACTATTCAAGGAAGATCTCCCCATTTGTACGGCCTGTCTTTCTGGCAACTATCCGACGCCCAATGCCGAAAATGTATTGGCTCGTATTGAGCAAGAGCGGAAGAAGGCTAAGAAGTCGAAGAAGAAGTGAAGGTGTCAAGGGAATAAAATCATTTTTTAAACTTTTTGTTTGTAGGGCAAATTCGTGAATTTGCCCTATAAGAGCTTGTTGGGACTTTTAAAATCAGCTAAAAACAGGAACACCTGATGTGTCTTTTTATCCAATTTTTCAGCTATTTTTCTCTCGGCAGCCGTCGCTGAAAGTACGATGCAATTCAGACAAAAATGAGTTTTAAATTGACTTAAAATCCATCATTTTCACTTTTTTTTTCAAAGTCCCAACAAGCTCTAAAGTAAAATCAAAAATATATAAAACAACTGTTTTTCATTTACTTCCTAGCACAGAGTAAATTTAAATATTACTTAAAAATAAAATGTAAATAACAAGTTACTTTTTAATTATTTTTGTCATCAAAAGAGGTGTGGAAAGCACGTTATCAATTGTTGTTAATAGTTATTTCATAGGTATCTCTACTGGCCCCATTTGCAGAAATTCCGACATAATGTGTTCCTGCTGAAGTTGTAGAATTTGCTTGAACATTAATGCTTTCACCACTATCTGCATAAGAATATCCAATAAAAGAATTATCATTATTTGTTTCATAAATTCGAGCAAACATTCTAAGACCATCGGGAACTTCAGGTATGGAGACACTCAAAACACCTGCCTGAGTAGTTGTTACTTTATAGTAATCAACATCACCATCTGAATGTATTGTCCCCGTTTTGGTTTCTCCTACATTAATTGTACTAGCTTGTGCAAAGCTATTATTCACTTCATTCGCATCTGTCGAATTCAAATTAATGTTTAACTCATAAATATCAGCACTACTACGATTAGAAGATGTTGAAATTACAATATAATGAACTCCGATTTCCATAGGACCAACATCAAGAGAAATAGATTGACCACTATCTGCATATGCTGATTTTAGCAATGAGTTTTCATTATTGGTGTTATAAACATGAACAAACATACGAATTCCATTTCCATCAGGTACTTCTGGAATATTTACTTCAAGTACTCCGGCTACATCATTAGAAAATTTGAAATAATCCACGTCTCCATTTGAACGAAGCGTTCCTTGTAAAGTAGTTTCAAAATCAATAGGACGAGCTTCAGCAAAAGTGTTGTTAAATTCATTCTTATCATTGGTATCTAGATTAATAGTCAAAGAGTAATCTTCATCGCTTGTATTGTTTGATGAAACTGCAATATAATGGACTCCTAAATCCATAGGACCTACATCAAAAAAGATTGATTGACCACTATTTGCATTTGCCGATTTTAATAGTGAATTTTCATTGTTTGTGTTATACACACTCACATACATTCGCATACCATTTGGAACAGCATCTACATTTACTTCGAGTACTCCTATTTCAGTTAATTCAAAAGCAAAATAATCTGCTTCTCTTTCAGCGTTCAGTTTGTCTTTTACGACTTGACCTAGAAGAATATTGTTTGAACAGTCGAAACTACTATTGTTGGGGCAGTTTGATGTTGCCGTAAACACATCATCGCAATTTTCGATGGTAGGGTCACACTCTTCCTCACAGCTAATTAGTAAGACTAGTAAAGTGCAGATTGAAATTAGTAAACTTTTTTTCATTTTTACATTTTTAATGTTAAATAGTAATAGTTGTTTTTTATCACAAATGAAATTCTTTATTATTAGAGAAAGTCATAGGCTATATATTATTTTAATATTTTACCTCCTAAGAAAACAGCCATTCCAACTGTGACATTTGTTGTTCTATAATTTACTGATTTTCCTGTTAAGTTTGGAACGATAAATTCTGAATATTCCGAATTGAACAAACTGTTTAGAAAATGGTCTATTCTGATAAAAACCTGAAATCTTGGATATTCAACATAATAATTTGATTCTTTACTTTGTTTTTTAAGTCTATGGATATAACCTAATTTTGTGGATAGACCTAAGGATTGGTTGAGTAAGCCAGATAATGATTGTTCGACTCCAGATGTAGTCCTGTTAAGTTTCATAGGCAATGAATAAAAAGCACCCATTGATAAAAAAAAATTTTTTCTACCACTATCTGTTTTCTTTCCAGATATACTGCCAAATTTAAAGTCTAGGTAAACAGGAAATAGAATGTTTTGGATTGAATATCCATAACTCCGCTGATTATATAATATTGAAAAAGTATTAATATTGTATTCACAACCCAAAGACACTCCAAGTATGGAATTTGGAGAAAACAGATCTCCATATATACCAATTGATATATAAGGAAGTTCGTCTGAAGAGTATTGTAACTCATAGTTTTCCTCTGCATCAAAATTGTGAGCGATTTGGAAAATAGGAGTATTATTTTCTTTATCTGTTCTATTACCATTTGCTGATAAACCTAATGTTAATTTAGAGTTTCTTAGAGTGAAAAACTTGGGATCAACTTTTTCTAAAGTGTTTTGCGAAAAAAGATGTCCAATATTTAGTAATAAAGCCGAAGCAATAAATGTAAAAAAGTAAAGTAGTTTTAATTTAAACATGTACGAGATTTTTGATTTAAGTGATTTTCCCAAAAGAAAATAAAGTCTGACGATTTTGCTCCTAAGTTTTTAGCTTCAACCATAAATTGCCGTGTGTTGTAACAAAAGTCACTTTGACTAAGTCTATATTCCTTTCTCAAAAATTTAGGAGCTGAATCATATATTTGGGCTAGATAGAAAAAATGTTTTGCTTCTAAAAAGCCTGTTTCTCGATATCCTAAGAGTATTTTGTATTCTTCTAAGTTTCCTCTTTCTATTTCGTAAGTTGCATCAGCTATGTCTTTTTTTATTTTCTGAGACTCTTCTTCACCTGCTAATTTTCGACATTTATTTACTTTTTCTTGCAATAAAAAATCGTTTGGTCTTATTAACAATGCTTCTTCATAAAGTGGTAATGCTTTTGTATAGGCATTTCTCTTAAAGAGGGTGTTTGCTTCTTCTATGAAACGTTTGTAATTCAATTCTTTTATACAAGATATTATACGTTTGTTAACGCTGTCTAATTCTTTTTCAGATATAAATTCAGATAAGTTGTTAGCAATGAATTGATAGTTTTTTAATGATTTATTATATTCTTTTTCAGAGAAATATTGATCTGCAAGACTAATCAATAATTTACTGTTTGCTATATTGCTCAATTCTGTTATTTTATTTTCCACATATAATTTAATAATTCTTAATTTTCAACAAAAAGTATCTTTGTACCCTAGTTTCTAATCAATAATA
>ENA-ORXT01004095-ORXT01004095.1-marine-metagenome-genome-assembly--contig:-NODE-4095-length-15367-cov-9.897449_pt1 | contig 15367 bp, 7 predicted proteins | sample MGYA00237868_ERZ511482 | MGnify/ENA metagenome assembly ERZ511482 | reverse complement strand
GTGACGGCGGTGAGGCAAGAGGGGGTGTTGGCGGTGGTGAGGGAGGAATGCCAGCCAGAAGCTTCAGGTCGGCAGAATCCGAGCTATTCCAGTCATCGGTGCCATGCGAGGTGATGCGGCCGTCAAGTGGTCCAGAACCGACGTCATGTCTGTCGGAGAGGCCTCCGCCCACGCTCTCAACACGTCCCTTCCCTCCGCCAGAAAGCTCCATGTCGAAGGCCACTCCGAGATCCCCACCCTCCTCCACAGTCGCACGCTGTCTCAAAACACGCGCGGCATTAGGCACACCCTCGTGCTGGCAAATTGTACTACCTCGAGGACAGCCACAGTGGCGCCTGTCAGCAGCACGGGTTTCAACGCAAGCATGTCCACCAACGCCTTCAGATCCATTACCGCCATCAGAACCTAAATGCTGTTCACCTTGGCGCCCACCACCAACACAACAACAACGCCCGTCTTGACAGACGCCGGCACCACCGCGGTGTGCGCAGAGGTCACCCCGTGGAGCGCCGTCGTCGTCGTGGGCGCCGCCGCGGTCGCCACCTTGGCGATCCCGGTCGGCGGCGCCATCCCGCTCAACTCGAACTTGGTCGCCAAGAGCGCCAACTCCACCAAGTCCGACATCCGGACCAGCAACACTGTCACCGCGAGAACCGGCGCGCGCTCCGCCTTGGTGCCCGCCCTCGCTTCCGGCATCACCCCCGTCGTGCAAACCGCGGGCACGATGGTGGTGCGCACGACATGCACCCGCATCCGCGCCGTCGTCACCGTGCGCTCCGCCGCGGTCGCCTGCTTCGCGTTGACCTGCGGCGCCACCATCGCCTGCAACTCCAACATTGTCACTAATGGCGCCAACTCCAGCAACACGAACATCAGGTCCAGCACCAGCACCAGCACGAGCACCGGCGCGCGCATCACCTTGGTGCCCGCCCTCGTCACCGCCACGACGCTCATTTTGCGCACCGCGGTCACTCTCGCCGCGAGCGCGACGGGCACGAGTATCAGCGTCGTCGTCGCCGTGTGTGCTGCTGCGGTCGCCACCCTGGTGTTGGCCGTCGTCGGGGCCAACCTGTCCAACTCGAACTTGGTCGCCACGAGCGCCAACTCCACCAGGCCTAACATCCGGTCCAGCAGCACCGTCACCGCGAGCACCGGCGTGCGCTCCGCCTTGGTTCCCGCCCTCGCCACCGACATCACCCCCGTCTTGCAAACCCCGGGCACGATGGTGGCGCGCACGACGTGCACCCGCATCAGCGCCGTCGTCACCGTTGGCGCCGCCGCGGTCGCCACCTTGGCGTTGACCGTCGGCGGCACCATCGCTGGCAACTCCAACATTGTCACGGATGGCGCCAACTCCAGCAGGACGAGCATCAGGTCCAGCACCGGCACCAACACGAGCACCGGCGCGCGCATCACCTTGGTGCCCGCCCTCGTCACCGCCACGACGCCCATCTTGCGCACCGCGGTCACTCTCGCCGCGAGCGCGACGGGCACGAGTATCAGCGTCGTCGTCGCCGTGTGCGCTGCTGCCGTCGCCACCCTGGTGTTGGCCGTCGTCGGGGCCAACGTGTTCAACTCGAACTTGGTCGCCACGAGCGCCAACTCCACCAGGTCCAACATCCGGTCCCGCAGCACCGTCACAGCGAGCACCGGTGTGAGCTCCGCCTTGGTGTTCGCCCTCGCCACCGCCATCACGCGCGTCTTGCAAACCGCGGTCACGATCGCGGCGCGGACCACGACCACCCGCCACAGCGCCGGCTTCACCGTGCGCTCCGCCGCGGTCGCCTGCTTGGCGTTGACCTGCTGCGCCATCATCGCCTGCAACTCCAACATTGTCACGACTGACGCCAACTCCAGGAACACGAACATCAGGTCCAGCACCAGCACCAACACGAGCACCGGCACGCGCCTCACCTTGGAGCCCGCCCTCGTCACCGCCACGACGCCCATTTTGCGCACCGCGGTCACTCTCGCCGCGAGCGCGACGGGCACGAGTATCAGCGTCGTCGTCGCCGTGCGCGCCGTCGCGGTCGCCACCCTGGTGTTGGCCGTCGTCGGGGCCAACCTGTTCAACTCGAACTTGGTCGCCACGAGCGCCAACTCCACCAGGTCCAACATCCGGTCCCGCAGCACCGTCACCGCGAGCACCGGCGTGAGCTCGGCCATGGTGTTCGCCCTCGCCACCACCATCACGCGCTTCTTGCACACCGCGGTCACGATCGCGGAGCGGACCACGACCACCCGCCACAGCGCCGTCTTCACCATGCGCTCCGCCGCGGTCGCCACCTTGGCGTTGACCGTCGGCGGCACCATCGCTTGCAACTCCAACATTGTCAGGGATGGCGCCAACTCCAGCAGGACGAGCATCAGGTCCAGGAGCAGGACCAGCACGAGCACCGGCGCGCGCCTCATCTTGGTGCCCGTCATCGCGACCGCCATAACGCCCATTTTGCGCACCGCCGTCACTATCGCCGCGAGCTCGACGGGCACAAGCATCAGCGTCGTCGTCGCCGTGTGCGCTGCCGCGGTCGCCACCCTGGTGTTGGCCGTCGTCGGGGCCAACCTGTTCAACTCGAACTTGGTCGCCACGAGCGCCAGCTCCACCAGGCCCAACATCCGGTCCAGCAGCACCGTCACTGCGAGCACCGGCGTGCGGTCCGCCTTGGTTCCCGCCCTCGCCACCGACATCACCGCCGTCTTGCAAACCGCGGGCACGATGGTGGCGCGCACGACGTGCACCCGCATCAGCGCCGTCGTCACCGTGGGCGCCGCCGCGGTCGCCACCTTGGCGGCGTTGACCGTCGGCAGCACCATCGCTTGCAACTCCAACATTGTCATGAATGGCGCCAACTCCGGCAGCACGAACATCAGGTCCAGGAGCAGGACCAGCACGAGCACCGGCGCGCGCCTCATCTTGGTGCCCGTCCTCGCGACCGCCATCACGCCCATTTTGCGCACCGCCGTCACTATCGCCGCGAGCTCGACGGGCACGAGCATGAGCGTCGTCGTCGCCGTGTGCACCGCCGCGGTCGCCACCGTGGTGTTGGCCTGGGCTTGAGGTGGATAAAGTTGAGCTAGACATATCCGCACAGTATACTCGGATGTATCCATATTCATGCCGTAGCTGCGTATTCTTAATGTAATCTGTCCAGGCACCGACGATTATCATGTGCCTTAATAATTCTCCGAGGGCAGGATATAATGTAATCAGAGTGGAGATACTTTGCTTGAGTTTATCCGACTCCCGGAATCGGCTGTGCGCTACTACAGCACTTTGGGGCAGCCCTTGCGACGCCGCAGGCGAACAAGATGCCAATGATGGCTACCAGCTCGGCGATAGGGGCCGGACCTTTGCAACTAAGAGGGAACTGTGTCTGGCACACCCGAGCCGGATTCCCGGACCACGACGTGAAGGTGCTTGGGTATCCGCAGCATGATCCTATCCTGTTCAAGCGAGGAGCAGCCCTGCCCCCCTGCTTCTCGACGCATAAAATCTGCGACTCTTTGCTGTCACAACACCCTCCAGCGTCTACCACTGTTGCGCCCCGACGAGCACTCGTCGTGACTTGGGTAGCACTGCCCGCAGCACCACAATTCTTTTCGTGTCCGATGACGAGATTGTAGCTATGAGTATGCAGGCTGGAGTTGTGCAGGTACGTCATACTACTCCAGTTTCCCAGGAGATTGAGACCACCTCAAAACGTACGTTGGCTGGCGCCAGTCTTTGCTGGCGGCGTTGTCGGACAACCTCTCATTGGTAGATGCGACGATCCTTATTTGTGCAGAAATGTCCTCGGACGGAACCTACTGACTCTAGGTACACAGAGTATAATAGAAATCGGAGCGATAACATATCCGAATATAATGCTGATCCTTACTCCGACCGACGAGGTCAGATCCGAATCCAGATACATGACATCATCAAAAACTCAAATCTGAGTGCATGTCAGCGCAAGTGGAGTATATTCTGATTCTATGAAAAGTGACAGATTCAAAAGCCCCTGGTATAGACTCACCCTGGACGGGGACTAGTGTCTATTCTACTGCTCCCGAGGCTCAAATGAGGCTCAGATGAGGCTCAAATGAGGCTTGATCCGCATCAGCCAAAATCGGCCATTCTGACCCATCTGACGCAGAAAACCACATCACGGACAGAAAAAAAAGCCTTCTATCACCTGCTACAAACGAGTAACGCATATACAGATGACCCCGCGTGATGGAGCACCCCGCGCGCCAAACCCCCGTCGACCCGACGGGGTTCCCCCGCTCCCCCGCCGACATGGCGCCCCCCGTCGACCCGACGAGGACTGCCGACACCACCACCACCGCCGCGCCCGTGGCAGCTGGTCCCGCGGTCGCTCGTGCCCCGTCGGCGGCCGTCCAACCCCGCCCCCGGCAACGGCTTTGCCGCTCCGAACACCGCCACCACCATCGTCGCGCTCGGCCGTAGCGGTAGGGGCTCATCGGCCCCGCCGTCCGCCGCCGCCGCCGCCGCGGCCGTGGACGTGGCTGGCCACGGGCGGCGGGAGTCGCACCCGCCGACGAACATCCTCTGCCGCACCAACCGCATTGCCGCGCGGGTGCTCGTGGCACCCGCCGCGCCGTCAGCGAGCACAGAGGCGTAGGGCGGCGCCCCCGATGACGACGACCGGGGGGCTGTTCCCCAATGGTGCGGCGGCCCGCCTGACCTGCCTTCCACGCGGCCTTGTCGTGCACCCCGCCACGAGGGATTCGTAGCTGCATCTGCGGGGGAGCGCCGCCGCAGCCGCTGCGGTTGCAGGCGGCGGTGGTTGAGGCGGCGGAACGGCCGAACCGCCGCCGCCTGCCGCACGCTCCCAGCGTCACCGCCGCCGTTGGGGCGGCGACGACAGCGGCAGCCCCCCCGCCGCCCGCCGCACGCTCCCAGCGTTACCGCCACAGTTGGGGCAGCAGTGCCGGTGGCAGCCCCCCCCCCCGACGCGCTTAAGGGAGTGGATACTCTTCTTTCCCCCGCAGCCGTTGCTGCGGCGGCGGGCACGTCCAAATCCGGCACGGCGGCGGCGGCGGCCGTTGCCAATGGTGGCACCGCATATGTCACGTGCGCCTCTCGTTCGTTTGATAACGGCATGGGAAAATGGCCATCTCTGTTTTGTAGGCGGGGAGTCAATGAGGAGCACGGCATTGGCAACAACCAAAACACACCAGCCAGTACGAATTCCAAATCCTGCTCATAAATGCGTATTTGAATCGCTGAGCAACACGTGTGCGGGCAAAGAAAAGGGCCGGAATTGAATCATCGCTACGTCGACGCTACACGTCCAACTCATGCACAGTGCGCAGATGCGCTTCAAAGCAAGATCGCCCCGTCTTGGGGCCGCACAGGAACATGTCTCCGTCGAAACATCCTCGACAGCCCGAGCAAACCTGGGACGACTTGTGTCGCTTGCAGACACGGCAGTTACGCTGAGCCCGGTGGTCGCCGTCCCCGACAGACGCGCCGCTGCGACGCTTCCCCGTGGGAGTCAGATGAATCCCAACACTGTAACGCAAGGAAGACCCAACCTCTTCCACTTGTGCAGATGATGGCGTCGCACGCGCCCGGACTCCAATAGTGTCAAAAGTGTTGTCAATCAGCTGCGCCGCCAGATCCTCGTAGAACTGCCTCTGCGTTAGGGCGGCATTCGCCCCGCGAGCGCCACAGTACAGAAGCCACGAATCGACAACACACATGCCCAACAACGACAGGTTCACACGCATTGACCAGTCATGCGTCTGCAGCTTGTGCTCCAGCTGGAGGTCGTTCTGACGACAGCGGTTGTGCCTGTCAATTTGAGCACAGCACTCGTAGTACGCCTGCGCGACCTGAGGCAGCTTAACGTTCAGGGCGACACGCTCGGCGTCCTCCCCCATCTGACGCCAGCGCACCCGGTCATAGGGGTTGCCTGGTAGCGACGTGGACGTGGACGAGACAAAGCACCTACGCTCACGGTCCACCCACATCATCGCCATCAGTTTCACCGTTCCTTCGGCCGTTGAGTGGGTAAATGTGGCGTGATCTCCGCGGGTGGCCACCTCCAGCGTTGACAGGGCGCTCATTGGGTAGCCACGTGTCGCCGTCTTAACGACACCGATAAAGCGCAGCCCCATCGCCAACAGCTCCGTGGCGGCCGTCACGCTGGCAAAGTAGGAGTCTGCGCGGACCACGCGATGCGTGCCGGCCCAGGGTGCGACCAGCCGCTTCAGCACAGCCGCGCCGTGAGGCACACCGCCGTCTGCGTTTGTACCCAGTGCTCGCTGGTGCTCCGCCGGGGTCACAACGCTAAAGCGCAGCATTTTCCCGCTTCTCCCGCATGCCGCGTTTAGTATCTCGCAGCCATTTTCAGGCTTGCGGTCGATAGCGACGTACATGGGGAGCCCCCGCTTGATCCACGGGCCACCTTGCCCATACCACTTGCACATCGACTCGTCGACGCAAATGTACTCGCTGGGTGACACGTGGGCATCGCGATGAGCATTGATGGAATCGACAAAGTCGGTAATTAACTCCCACCTGCTCTGCTCCGAGTCGTCACGACCGCCGCTCGTTTGCTCACTGAAGGCCACACAGGACCACAGGGCATCAAAGCGGCAGCGAGAGAGGCCCGTGCGCTCTCCAAAGGCGGGCGCTGCGAGGTACGAGTTGCGCGGCTTGGTCGACCACAACTCCGCACGCGAGCCAAACTCGTAGCGGGTCGCCAACATGGTCACTCCGATGAACTTGAGCAGCTCCCCCCGGGTGGTCGGCTGCATACCGCGCCCCTCGAGAGCAGGAGAGGTCAGGCGCACCATGCGCGTAAGCTGGTTCATGGGAAACATCGCCGAGAAGTAGTCGTACGGGGTGCGCGTCTGACCCACCGTGTCCCCCTCCTCGGAGATGACCTCTCCCGGCAGCGTCCGCACGGACCAGGTCCGCCGCGCCTGCGGACCCCCGACGGGCTCCGCGACGCCCCCCAACGCGCAAGTCACACCATGTGCGATGACTGTCGCGGAAGGCGTGGGAATCTGCAAAGAGACAGCCCCATCTGCGCGCACGGCGTCGCGCAACGATGAGACAGGGGGCTGGCCAGGCTCGTGCCGCGCATCCGCCGCCGGCGACGCCTGGGTCATGGGCGAGCCAAACTCTCGGCCGGAAGGGGGGGGGGTCGGAGTTGGGGTAGGGGCGGAGCCCGCCTTGACGCTAGGCGAAGTCAACCTCTTCTCCACCGTCCTCGTTTAGATGACCCACGCCACTCGCAGGTCGGTCTTGCGGCGGCCGTCTTTGTGCAGCCCTGGGATGACCTCCTTGACCTGCCCGCTCACGAGCTTAGCAGAGGCCAGCGTCCCAAACAGGCGGGAGCACTCCACAAAGCTGGTCACATTCGTGGCCTCCGAGTACACCTCGGCTCCGACGTTAAGGCGCGCATCTTGTCCGGCTTCCTTACCTCGACGACGGCGAGGGGGTGCAGGGGTGGTGGCGGACGCAGGCATAGGGGTGAGGGCAGGCGTGGCGGCGGTAGAGGGGATCGGGGCCAGCCGGGGGGGGAGAGCAGCGGCCGCGGTGGCCGCGGCGGCCGCGGCGGTGAAGGTGGACGGGGGCACAGCGGCCACGGCAGAGGCCGCGGCTTGTCGGGGGGTGAGCGCCGCGGCCGCGGCAGCGGCCAGAGAGAGGAAGCTAGGGGGGAGCGTGGCCCGGCCATGTCGGCGGGGTGGCGTGCCCGTCCCCATGGTTGCAAACTCGGTGACGCACGCGCGTAGTCTCGGCCGACAAAGACGCCGACGGCTCCGCGGTCACGGGTGAGGAGGCGCGGCAACAGTCAAGGGGCGGTGCCCCGGCTGGCGGGCGCAAGAAGACGCGCGGGTAGAGGCACGTGGGGCGTCGGGGGGCTGCTAGGCCGCCATGGACCTTTACGGGGCGGCCGGCGGAGCACGCGTGGCTGGCGTTGTAGCAGCTCGGTGGCCAGGCGAGGCAGTCAAAGCATTGCGGGAGTGGCCTGGTCGCGCGGAAAAAAGAGCGCCAAAAATTGAAAACCGACTGTCGACGGATGCACTCAGCTTCCTCCAAGACTGAACAGACCACGCTGAGTTCATTTCGTGGGTCAGAAAAGTCTTTCGGAAAGCAGAAGAGGTCGAAAACGGTCCCCCAAAAACAGCCTCAAATGAGGGGAATCGGCTCAAATGAGGCGGCCAGTAGAATAGACAGTAGGCGTTCAGGCAGCCGCTTTGCATGGTGGTCGTGCGGCCGCCGCGCGGGCGCCTGCCACCGTTGGTGCCACTCTTCTAGAGGATGCTCGCGTCAGGCCAGTGCCCTACCATGGCGGTGGTTGTGCTGGGCGCGAGTGCCATCGCATTACTCAGCGCGGCGCTGTCGTGTGTGACGCCTTGGACGGACACATTCGTGCTACACAACTCGCCGAGCTTCGGACAGCGTGGGTGGAGTGGGCTGTCATGGTACGTACTCTCAGCCGGGCGCAGGAAATTCCTGCCGAGGGCATCACGGACTTTTGCACCAGCGTGCAACGTTTCTAACCCGCCCTTCTTGTTGCTTCACCCTGCTTAAGTATTTCTCCAAAGCTCCTCGCTCTCACGCACCACGCCCCTGCCTTACTTCGGCACTTTGGCTCACTCGGCACCTACGCCGAGCAGGCGTTGAGGTCCTGGCACGCCTTCTTTAACCAAGCGCGAGCGAAATTCACGGCAGCCTCCTTTTTGGGGTCTTGCGTGCAGCTCGTGCAGCGCGCTGCGGTGGAGCTTCAATTGCTCACGGAGCAGAGCCTGACCAGCGGGACGACCCTCCAGTCGGCCGCCGCCGGTGCACGGAAGCCGAAGTCGCCGGCGGATGGCCGGCTGCGAGCTAACGAGTCCAAAACCCGTCAGACGACGGCTGGCGCTCGTAAGGATCGGGCTGACATGGACGCTTGGGCAGCGGGACGCGCGGCCAAAGCGGTCGTTACAATTGATGCCTACATGAAACGCTTGGCAAAGGCAGCCCAAAGGGCCGTGGCTGCAACGGCGCAGCTGGCCGCGCAAGTCGCGGCTCAGGAATCGGGTAGCCCACGCCACTGTATGCCTGGGCCAGGCGGCGGCGGCGGCGCCTGCACCAGTAGCGCCCGAGATGGCGGCAGTGGCCGCGGTCGAACACTTGTTGGGGGATGGAGAAGCTCAACATGATATACTAGAAGAGGAAGAGTTGGATGTTGGTTTGGTTCTCATGCTAGGGTAGTGGAAAGAAAAAAACAAGCAGAGAGAAGGCCACGAATCAACTGCGACACGAACAAAGAAAAGGCAGGCGGCGTCATTGCAGACGATGCATCGAAGCACAGGACTAAACAGACGAAGGGCGGACGAGGCCGACGTGCACACCTGCCGGCCAGTGGTTTGAAGCAGCACAACAACCAACAGTACGACACAATCAACACATACGCCACGCCTCTCACAAAGCTTGCAGTGCCGCACTTATACCACCTTCGTTCTTGTTGTTGGAACGTCATGCTCAACGCCGCTGTAAGCCCTGCTACTGTAAAAAGCAAAATTCAAGAAACCAGGTATTGACAAGGTTCGAACCCACGACTCCCGGACGCGACCCGAAGGTCACGCCTAATGAGAGTGGGAGCCCTACTTCTCACCAGGCTACCCATGCGACTTCCTCGCGGTTTGGTGACTGCTGGTGGATTCGACATTTGTACCAGTGCGATTTTGAGTGAAAATTGTGCGATTTCGCATTATCTGTTCTGGCGCTTCTGATGCTTTGATTTGCGTGGGCTTTGCTTTGATCCTTGATGCTTTGATTTGGTGAGGGCTTTGATTTAGAGTTTGGGCGGGCGCGTGCGCGGGCGAGCTGCTTGAGCGGCGTGGTGGGCTTGAGTGCTCCGACTAGGACTACTTGAGGAGTGCCCTTGATGGGAAGAGGGGCGCTTTGGAGAGACAACCACCAAAGCACGTTCGCACGCATACACACAAGCTCAAGCCACTCAACCACTTCAACGTGGTCCCCCATCCCCTAGCCCCACTGCGTTTCAACACAATGTGCGTTCGCTCTACTTCTTTCCTTGTTGACGCCTCTCTCCACTTGTGTGCCCGGATAACTTTGGCTTGGCTCTAACTCAATGTTTCCCCGTTCTTCATGCATTGTTTTTTATTTTCCGTGTGCTTGGTTCTTTTGTTGTGTACCCATCAGTTTAGTTCTCTCAAAACAGCCAAGCTTCCAGACTATGAGCTCGGTCAAGATCTATGGGGTACGACTGCGGCGGGGGAGGAAGCGCGTACGCGGGAATCCAGTTTTGATCTTGCAACTGCCTCTTCAGCAAGGTCCCCGTCTCGAGACGGCAGCAGTCGTGGTCTTTCTGGTGCACGCGCCGCCGATCGACGCCACCAATCGACGCCCGAGCCGTTGGACGCCCGCGCGTGACGATATGGAAATGTGATCAACGCGGAGGTTGACGAAGAAGATGGCGATGCTCGATCTGCAACACACCACAAGTCACCCGGCGATTCTGATTTCGACGATGATTCAAGGTCTCCCGCCGCCAGAACTTCCCCGTTCCCTCGTGTTCGGTCGGCTGATCGGGGTGGGACACGCACTCGTGAGCCGATCGCGGCCTCTGACCGTGTCGTTCCGCCCGTTACGCCGCAGGGGAAGGCGATGGCAGGGCCTGCTGTTCCCGGGCTCGCCGGTCGCCAACCGGTTGGGGCCAAGACCGCGGCTACTCAAGCTGCGGAGGGCTTTGTGAGGACCCTGGCGGACCAGGAGAGCCCCCGCATGGTTTCGGCTGAGTCGCAGAAAGAGTACGACGAGGGCAAATTTGCTCTGTTGGAGCGCACGTTTGCGTCCGAGGAGAAAGAAAGCGCCCTGCGGCAACGCGCTATTGCACCCGAAATTGCCACGAAGGAGGAGGATGCTCTCGTGGACCGCGCCATCCGGATGACGAACGCGGGCATGACGCCCGAGATGTTTGCTGCTTTGAAGCGGAGGATGGACGCTGATGCCACTGTGGGGGGAGGGGAGGGGTCGGGGGGGCCGTCTGAGAATAAGGAGGTGGGGACCGGGGGAGGCGCGAGCGCCGATTAGTTGCCTCGGTTGAGCAAGGTCGATGTTCGCTACAGTTCGTTCACAGTAGCCTGTTTGTGTATCGGTGTCTACTCCATCAGTCTCGCGTGTCCCAATGTAAACGATGAAAACAGCAGTCCGCTGCCAGGCATCACATCGGCCTGTCCTGCGACGGTTGTCACCATGCACCGGTCCCCTCTGCTGACATTGCCTGGCGCCCACCACTGCGGTCGGCACGGCCCCCGAAGGGCCCACTGGCGCGGTGATAACCGCCCGCGGATGTCCGCCACCCCAAACACCCCGTTGCAGATGTGTCTGCATCGGCAGCGAGTTGCATGACGCACCTCTTGCTGCCCACTCAACAATCATCTCGCGATCCCAACCCACCTGGGGTCTCAAAGACAAAAAAAAAATGCGAGCTCCTCAACTCAACAATGGTACGCAGCCCAGAGGGCCTCACAGAGCTCATCTCTGAATCGCAGAGCGTCGGCATAGTCACAGTCGGATGTCATGTCCTCAGCCGATACGTCCGTATCCGTGTCAAGAACATCGACATTGTCGGTCCAACTGTCTCCTCACTAAATCAAAAAGTCGTGCAGCAACACACAAACGGCAAAGACCTGTCGCGCTGTTTCCACATCTGTGGATATGCCGAGGTGAAGCACTCTCCAGCGCCCTTTCAAAACACCGAAAGCGTTCTCAACAATGACACGCGTTGATACAAGCACGTAGTTGAAGTACATGCCCTTCTCATTCAGCTGATCACGAGGATATGGCTTCAATAGCCATGTCTCCAGAGCGAATCCTCCGTCAGCGAGAAGAGAGAATGCCGCGTGGAGCACAAGTGTGCCAAACTTATGTTGGCGATAGAAGCGACTCTCCTTGAAGGCTCTACAGTAACCGATGGAGCCAGGAAAATCTAAGCGCGACCACAAGAAGCGCTTCCGACTGTCAGTAATGGCAAGGAGGGATAGCGCATAGAAACACTTACGACAGTTGTACGACACTTTCATCCGAGCAGGAGGGGTACGAATTGGAATGAGGGTACCATCGATTACCCCGGTTACCTTCCTGAACAGGCAGCCAAGCAGATTGACGAAGTCCACGGCAACTTTCGACTGTCCTTCGACTGAAGATGGAAACATGGGGGTGGGCAGTGCACATTCAATGGCAGACAGCACCTCTCTCAGGACACGATTGAACGTCGACCCGGAGACGTCTGCCGTGTCGCATGTCAGCAAAAAAGAGCCACCCTGTGCCAGCCAGTACAGAACAAGTAGCATTCAAATGCGTGGGTAAATCTCGGGAGGATGGCCCACCCGCCCATTGCCTGGGTACCGCATGAAGGGCTTCACTTGATTATACGACACGTCAAATGAGCTCTCTGTCGTGCGGACACGCCTAAAGAACACACCCGATCGGCGCATGCGGCGGTACCACTCCACGCCATTGTTTCTCTCGAAGTTGGCAGCCTCACCCTCACCATTGGGAAGAAGAACGAGAGTCGCGGCAGCGGAAAAAAGAAACGACTCTGTGTCACGATCATCCCGGTCAAGACGGGAACTGTCTGCCACATCATCCAGAGTCGTGCAGGCCTCAATGTACTTTTCCGCGTCTTGTACAGGGTCGACGAACAGCTGCGCGTCCATCTCATCTATGATGATGGTTGCTCCGCGACGAGGTTGCATGCGAGCAGGGAAGGAGAGCGGCGAAGACAGCAATAACCATGAACCCGTCCTTAGATGATGAATCGTAGACGTAAATCATGTCATGACAGTCAAACCGATCGACTGGCGCACTCTATCACGCAATGATGCCCAGGTCTCAAACACAAGGTCTCAAAGCCACAGGACGACCCCCCCACACGTGATAAACATCGAATCTTCACGAGAGCAAAAACCACCGCCCATCACTCGCATTTGCAGAATCAGCACTGGGCATCCTCCCATGATAAAAACCAAGCGAATTGGCAAAACGGGCACTGGAACGCTCTTTATGGATCTCGTTCTGCGTGCAAGTCGACAGCGTCCGCAGCCAATCCGACATCTCCAACAGGGCCACCGACTGAGCACGTTGGCGCCGGCAGTCGGCGGTTGTGCGATCCGCTCGACCTGGTCTATTACCGGAAAAGACCGCAGCGCGCCGCAACCGATGATCGCCGCCTTATTGGACGGTTCAGCTGCTGTGGTCATCGTGCGCCACCGCTGTCCCCTCTTGTGCTGAACCCGGCCATCCATGGTACGTTAGCGAACGTGCCCGTGACCGTGTAAGCCTGAGTATGCGTGTCGGGTAGTCTCCTGCGTACTTGGGCAGGCATGCATGCTTTGTTATTCCTTCTTGGTTGTCACAGTTGTTCTTGTCTAACCCCCCTTTTCTGCGCGCTCCTCTTTCGCTCTAGTTCTTGATTTTTTCTTGCATTCTCTCCTCGTCCACAATTGCATAGTTTGATGGCTGCATCCCGGGGGTGCCCACGATGGCCACGACGAAGAGAATCACGGAGAACCGGCCTGTGCCATTTCAAGTATTGACCTATCAATGGGCTACTCTCGAATGCCTCCGAAGCGTTCGACTCGTTAGCCATTTCGTGCCGGCATGAGCGCTGCGGCGGTGTGAGCCGATTCTGCGCTTTGAGATCCATACGTGACTACGCGGCACGCGTCTGCGGTCGTTAGCGATGACCCCCGGAGGGTAGGAGAATGGCCTTTTCTGTGAGGAAATGCCATCGCTAGCCGCTTGCGGCCCGCTTAGTGCCACTGAGGCGCCGGCGGGCGGGCGCAGCACTTGAGGAGCACATCAATACGACTGTTGCATTCGGCAGGGGCTAAGTCCAGTACTTATGCCCCTACCGGGACTTGCGCCCGTCTCTTCATACTTCGGACTGCGGCCTGGGGCACGGCTGTCCCTCCCTCAGTAGCCCTTCTATTCGGGGCAGGGGTTACTCTTTCGTCTCTCCTTTTCGTTTGTTTCGTCTTGTTATTACGACGCCGGCCTTGCTCCGCGCCGCCCCGTCATGCTCGCCATCTAAATCTTGGCGTCCCTCTCCAGTCCTAGCCTTTGCGCGCCTCTGCGCCGTCTAGGTCCTCTCGGTAGGTTGACCCTTTGGGTCCTTCTCTTTTGTACTGTCAGTGTGGTTATGAGGTATTTTTTCGCGCATTCTTTGTTGCCACACTGGGAGGAGCAGCAGGGGAGAGGGCGTCGTCCCTTTTGAGGGACGCCTCTCCTATCGCGAGCCCCGCCGACAACGGTGCGGACGCGACTGACGGTTCACATGACGTGACCACCCTGTGGTCCCGGTCACCTGGCGGCTTTTGTTGCGGGCCGGGGGAGTCGCTCCACGGTGCCCGACGGGCCGTGGTGCCGTCGTGTCCGGGTTTGTGCTATCTCGAGACAAGAAGCCAACCTATCCCCAACGGCGAGCGGGGGTGCCGATCCCCCGCGCTTTGCTCCCCCTCATAATGCGGGCGCTGACGCTCGGCCCACTGCCGACGGGTCAGCCCCGGCGGCGACGACTCCCCCTCTTCCCCACAATGCCTCGGGTCTCCCCGATCCAACCGCAGCGGCTATCGCTTCGAGCGGCTCGGGCGCTTCCCTCGGCAATACTAGTCGTCGCGCGGAGCAATCGGCGGTCGCCGAGCTAACGACGCTTGAGCGTACGTTGGCCGCGTCCGTCCCAGAGCTACGCGCCGGCATCACAACGTTGCGCGACCCAACTGTAACTTTGCCGATGTCGACAGCCAGTGGACCCCGGCCTACTGACCCAACACCGGCAAGCACCCTGGCCCCTCGCGACCGGTCCCGGTCGCGCAAGTCCGCCGCCTCAACGTCGCCGTTGGCCTCGCGGAGTGGGGGGGTGCGATCGGATTCCGACGCCCGCTCTTCGCAGTCTGCCAATGACGACGAGCCGCCACGAGACCCCAGCAGCAGCAGCAGCAGCAGCAGCGACAGCACCGGCCCCTCGCGCCGCCGCGTTTGCTCGCGGCGCCGCACCCGCACACGGGTCCCCGGTCGGACAGCTTCGACGCCAATGGCGTTCATTCCCTGGCCGCTCCCCTTGACGTCCAAGCATGGCCCGTTCTCGTCGCTGCTCGACCTTCGCCGCTACCTCTTCCGCAATGCGGATCCAACGTACGGCCGGTCGAAAGCAAGCCAGCTCCGCAGGCGCCATCGCCTGCTGGACGGTCCATTCCACTGCGTCGCGCTCTTCGATGGCTCGGATTCGTTGGCCGTCTTGGCGCTCCTCACTCGCTTTCGCACAGCCGCGGACGAAATGGATGTCACTCTGGGCGAGGCCCCGTACCTCCTCGCCTACCGCATTGGCGGTGAGGC
>ENA-ORXT01004094-ORXT01004094.1-marine-metagenome-genome-assembly--contig:-NODE-4094-length-15370-cov-10.064932_pt1 | contig 15370 bp, 10 predicted proteins | sample MGYA00237868_ERZ511482 | MGnify/ENA metagenome assembly ERZ511482 | reverse complement strand
AAAACAAGGCCAAATCTCTTAAAAAGAGTGGAGTTAAAAGTGCTTGAATTTACGAATCCTTATGAGCAAGCCGTCTACCTATCATTCGACGAGTATAGTGATTATTACGCACTTATTGTTAGAAATTTGATGAAAAAGCGCTTATTCTTACAAACCTCCAATTTTGTAAAAACAGTAAATGAAAAGCTATTGCAAACGACTACTTATTTAATTTTACACAGTTTGCATCTTGCCTTCTTTTTATCTTTTGCACTTATTGGAGGGGCTCAATTATATACCCTAATAGAAAGAGACCAACCTATCTTTTATTTGCTATTACTATTAGTGCTTCTTCCTGCCGCTTATATTTTTTCTTTTAGTTGGTTTAAGAAATTATTTATCAAGTATAGCTTACCCAGTTTATATAAAGAAAAATACCGAAGCAATGAAATAAAAAAAGAGCCTGATTATTGGGGACTAGACTGGATTTGGGACTATTTCGTTTTAGAAGAAGCTTACTTAGACATATCCTTTATGCCTGTCATTGCTTTTTTTGATTTTACAAATATGAGTGGTAAGACAAAGCATTGTGGTTCTGGTTGTGCTGGCGGTACTCGTTGCGGCGGGGGTGGTGGAGATGGTGGTTGCGGGGGTGGATGTGGCGGGGGTTGCGGCGGTTGTGGTGGCTAATTTTTTAGTCCAAATCTGATGCTTTTCAAAATTACTTAAATGTCAGAACAGGATTGTCACTTGACGTAATTTCCTTTTCCTTATGATGTATTGTCTTACGAGTAGTTGGCTGCTGTTCTTTTTTTGGATTCCAAAATGGATAAATAGAAAAGGAAGATAAACACTCCGACACTTGAACGTGTAAGGGTATCAAATCGCCTGCATGTTGATAAAATAGCTTCGTTGCAAATATATTTAATAAACCTCCTATAATCAATAAACTAAAAATCGTTACTTTCTTCATGTCGATCTTTTTTAGCATTTTCTAAAAATCTTAGCATATAAGATACTTTGTTAAATTCAAGGCACATGCCAAAAATTAATTCACTGATTACTATTTATTTATAAATATTAAATTAAATAACTTGTTCGATTTTGAACAGGTACTGTACGAAATAGAGCAGTTTTACGGGTTGCGGGTTGCGGGTTACCTCGACGCGAGCTAGGCGTACCCGACTTGCCTAATTTTTGTCAGAATTTGACCACATCTTGTCTAAACTAAAAAGAAATATAGAAAATTCAGTAATTTGCTTCTTCTTTTATAGACTACTAAGTATTGATTAAAAAATATTTAGTCGTTTTTGAATTGACCTTTTTTCTCATAAGTTTTCAACCCATTAGAAAAAAGCCCATTTCAAAAACGACTAAATATTTTTTCATCGTTACTAATCATAAATAATATTCATCTTCTTTCGTCAAAAATAACAAACATGAAGAAACCCCTTTTGTTGTTATCCTTTTTTTTATTGTTTCTTTGTTTTTCCTGCCTTTTCGATAGTGAGGAGGCCGGCAATTATGGTGCAAATGGATTAGATTATGATGTAGCCGCAAATAAGTGGGGGTATATGGATAAAGATGGACGAGCAGTTATTCTTTATGAATATGATGAAGCACAAGATTTTAAGGAAGGTCTTGCAGCAGTTCGAATAAAAGATAAATGGGGCTATATTAATACACAAGGAGAAACGATCATCCCTTTGCAGTATAAGGCGGCGTGGTCGTTCAAAGAAGGGAAGGCAAGAGTTTTAACATTTAACAATAAAATGGGTCTTATTGACCCAAAAGGAAAGTGGCTAATCGCACCTAGAGGGTCAGAATTTAAAGATTTCTCTGAAGGCGTGGCTATTTTTAGAGATAGTACCCAGTTTGGCTTAATGGATTTGAGGGAACAAATAGTCACTCCTGCGAAATATCTCTCGATTGGTGATTTTAAAAATGGGCTAGCAAAAGTGAAAACGGAACGAGGATATGGATTAATGAATAGGCAAGGAAAAATCATCCTTCCTGCTACTTATGAACGTTTGGGTATATATGCCGAAAATTTACTCCGAGCTAAAAAGGAGGGGCTTTATGGATATTTGGATCGACAACAGCAATGGAGTATCCAACCACAATTTAAAAATTGTTCTGATTTCCACAAGGGTATTGCTGCTGCTAAAATAGCCGATAAATATGGTTTAATAGATACATCGGGAAAATGGAGACTAGCACCAAGTTTTGAGCAAATTTTTTGTATTAATGAAGGTCTATGGGCCGCTTATAAAAATGGTAAATTTGCCATTATTAACCAAAAAGGAATGCCGATTACTCCCTTCAAATATGATCAAATCAATCAGTTCCATGATGGCTTTGCAGCTTATGGAATAGGCCTATATTATGGCTTCTTAAATACAGCAGGTGAGGAAATCACTGGTCCAAAATTTGGTTTAACATGGGACTCTAAAGGAGGCATTGCTAGGGCGATTTTTAGGAATGGAATTGGTTTTGTCAATGCGAAAGGAGAGACGGTGGTCGCTCCAATTTATGGAGATATAAGAGATTTTTCGGAAGGATTGGCTAGAATTCAAAGATATTGATTTATTGCTATATTGTCTTATTGTTCACACACTAGACGCTGGCGATCGGCAATAAAACCATATAGCAATATAGCAATATAGCAATATAACAATAAGACAATATAACAAACATGTCAAAAACTGCACTCCTAATAGAAAATCTACAAATTGATTATTGTCCAGGTGGCGCAATGGAAATCCCTAATGGAAACGAACTCATTCCTATTGCCAACCAATTGATGGGCAAATATGAGATAGTCATCGCTTCTATAGATTGGCATCCTGCTAATCATATAAGTTTTGCAGCCAACCATCCGTGGCGAAAAATTGGGCAAATAATGGAAATAGATGGACAACAACAAGAATTATTTCCTATTCATTGTGTACAAGGCACCTTCGGGGCTGCTTTCCCTGTCCAGTTCCAAAAAGAAAAAATTACTAAAATAATACAGAAAGGAACTAGTGTTACCGTAGATAATTATAGTTGTTTTTATGATGTGGGTAAACAATCGACTTCCTTGCACCAATTTTTGAAAACACACGAAATTGATACTTTGCATTTTATGGGCATGAGTTTAGAACTAAGCATCATTACAGCCGTTAAAGATGCGCTTGCTTTAAATTATAAGGTGACTGTTTTTAAAGATGCTTGTGCTAGTCACCTTGATAAAATAGAAGTACAACAAGTGTTGGATAACTTGGAACAAAGAGGTGCAACCGTAGGCGTTTATTAAAAAAATACGACTACGCAAGGGGGGTTTCTGCGTAGCCGTGTAACACTCACTACAAATCTATAAAACACATTTTCCTAAGTAAACTTTAGTAGGGAATGATATATATTTTGTAACGATTCAGAATAGAGCGCACAGAAGTGAGAGTAGATAGCAGATTTGTTCTTAAAGTATAGCTTATGCTATTAAATTTAGCACGATTTTATCTCTATTCTCTATTCTCTGCTCTCTATTCTGAACAGTTACTATATTTTTAGATAATTTTCTGTATTTTTTGCCAAATATAGAACTAACTTTTGAAAAATACAATAGTTTTTTCTTTACAAATTACATCATAATTATTTGAATTTGAAGTAGTTATATTTATTTGGAGTAAATTCTGACGCTCATTATAAACACATTATGACCATACAATACCCGATAACACCAACAAGTGACCAAGTAGACTTGTATCACGATGTGCCTGTGGCAGATCCTTACCGCTGGTTGGAAGATGATAATGCGGCAAACACTAAAGCTTGGGTACAAGCACAAAATGCCGTCACTGCTGCGTATTTAAAACAAATACCTTTTAGACAACAAATTGCAGAACGGTATGCAGACTTATTCAACTACCCTAAATTTTCTTCCCCATTTAAAGCAGGAGACTATTATTTTTTTTATAAAAATGATGGCTTGCAAAACCAACCGGTTATTTATTTTCAGAAAGGGTTAGATGGGAAGCCTGATGTTTTTATTGATCCCAATCAATTGTCCAAGGATGGTACTATTTCTATTAGTTTAGTTGGCTTTTCTAAAGATAACCGCTATGTGGCTTTTACCCAATCTAAGGGAGGTTCCGACTGGCAACAAATCGGTGTGATGGAAATAGCCAACAAAAAAATATTGGCGGATGAATTGAATTGGGTGAAATTTTCTGGCGCAAGTTGGTATAAAGATGGCTTTTTTTATAGTCGTTATCCAGCACCAAAACAGGGGGAAGAACTAAAAGGCAATAATCAGTACCATTCAATTTATTATCATCAGTTAGGTACGAAGCAAGAAAAAGATACACTGGCTTTTGAAGACCGTGCCCAGCCAAGTATGTATCACTTTGGCAATATAACGGAGGATAAAAGATACCATATTGTCTATGCAGCCCCGGGAACAGATGGATATGCGACTTATTATAAAGATTTAGAAAAGGGAGGGGATTATCAGCTTCTTTTTAAGGGATACAAAAATAAGAGTGATGTCATTTTTCATAAAAATGGACAATTCTTTGTTAAAACAGATATAGGCGCATCTAATTATCGACTAGTCGCAATAGATATACAACAACCCGCCGAAGAAAATTGGGTAACTATTATTCCTGAATCTACCAATTTATTGCAATCTGTGAACACTGGTGGTGGTTATTTCTTTGCCCATTATCTTAAAAAGGCAAGTACTCAAATCTATAGACTTCATTATGACGGAAGTCATAAAACGGAGATTATTTTGCCTGGAGTTGGCAGTGCAGGCGGATTAAGTGGAAAAGAAGAAGATACTACTCTATTCTACGCGTTCACCTCCTTTGTCTACCCGAATACGATATTTAAATACGATGTACAATCAGGTACTTCTAGCCTCTTTCACGAAAGTAAGTTGCATTTTAACCCAAAAGAATACGAAGAAAAACAAGTATCTTATAAAAGCAAAGATGGTACGGAGGTTTCTATGTTTTTAGTGCATAAAAAAGGCTTAATTTTAGATGGACAAAACCCTTGCTATTTATATGGATATGGGGGTTTCAATGTGAGTTTAAGCCCATTTTTTAGTGCATCCCGACTTATTTTATTAGAAAATGGAGGCGTATTTGCTTTGCCAAATTTGCGGGGTGGTGGAGAATATGGAGAAGAATGGCATCAAGATGGAATGCTGTTCAAAAAACAAAACGTGTTCGATGATTTTATTGCTGCAGCGGAATATCTAGTAGAGAATCAGTATACTAGTAGTGCTAAATTAGCCATTGCAGGTGGTTCTAATGGAGGCTTGTTAGTCGGCGCTTGTATGACCCAACGACCAGATTTATTTGCAGTAGCATTTCCAGCTGTGGGGGTACTGGATATGTTGCGCTATCATAAATTTACCGTAGGAAAAGGATGGATTCCAGAATATGGAAATTCTGAGACAAATTTAGCTCATTTTAACAACCTATTCTCCTACTCTCCGTTACATAATTTAAAGAACGGTCATTCCTATCCAGCAACAATGATTACAACTGCAGACCACGATGACAGAGTTGTCCCTGCACATTCTTTTAAATTTGCTGCCCAGTTACAAAAATCTCATAAAGGTAAAGCTCCTGTATTAATTAGAATAGACATTGATGCAGGACATGGTGCAGGAAAACCAACTGCCAAAATTATTGAAGAAGAATCCGACAAATGGGCTTTCTTTTTTAAAAACATCAATTCTCCCATAAAATATACTACAAAATTATAAAATACTTAAAGATGTTTTGATTATTAAGTACTATTTATTGAATAATAATTATATTTTTGGTCTATGATTTCTTAAACTATCAAGTGATTATAGTACGTGAAAATTTTTAATGAATAGTAATTAATAAGCAACACATTCTTCACTCAAATCTGTATTTCGCTAAGCTAACCGTAGAAACATGAATAAGAAATTTCAAAGTCGATTAAATGATTTGGATAAAAAATTAGTCGATCTATTTGAAGACTTGAAAGACTATACAGATAGTACCTTGAATCTTTCTCCCAAAGAGGATGCGTGGTCTGTTCTAGAAATCATGCAACATCTAATGTTAGCAGAACGAACTTCTTTAAATTATATTCAGCATAAATTAGCCGAAGAACCTGTTTTTGATAGAGCAGGTGTGGGTGCACAATTTCGCTCTTTTGTCCTTAATTCGGCATTGTCTATGCCTATAAAATATAAAGCGCCTTTTGCTATCGGAAAAGATGCTTTTATGTCTAATCCTACTTTTTGGGAGGTAGCTAAAGAATGGCGAGTAGACCGGACAACCTTAAGAGACTTTTTGATTAACTTACCGAACGAATATTTCGATAAAGCTATTTATAAACATCCTAGAGTAGGCTTTGTTTCGCTTAATGGAATGATTGGTTTTCATGATAAACATTTTGACCGCCATCTTAAACAAATCAAGCGAACTTTGGATGCTATTGATGCCTGTAAACAAGTATAGGCCAAAGACGGATTCTTAATCCTTTGGCAGTCCATCAGCAGGATTAAGATATAATCCATAGCCGTCAGGCTAAGAGTTGGAAAGTTAAATTTTCACAGCCAAAAAGCATGGAAATATTGATTTTAAGATGAAATCTTAAAATATCGCTCCATGCATAAACCGTTGATAATCAACGATACTTTTCTTAGCCTGACGGCTATGGATATAATCTTAATCCATCGCATCTTCATGTTAGTAGAGCTAGGGAATTTGATTTGTTTTTTCATAAAAAAACAAATCAAATTCCTATTTTACCTACCAGAACATGTGTAAAGTATACGCTATTAAAGCGATCAATCCTACCATGTGCGTTCGATAGTCTAAATACCACGGCTTATCCTCCATACCTAAACCCATCAAACCCGGTCGATAGGTTAAATATTCTGTCTGTTCTTTTGTGGGCGGTTCGGTCGCTAAACTAACGCCTACAAAAATCAAGGTACTAATAAGTATCATGACCCCCACATTCATTGTATAATGTAAAGGACTATACAAGGTCATGCCTACACTGATTAAAGTACCCACCACTAAAGTCCAAAAAGCACCATGCCCATTTCCTCTTTTATAAAATACCCCTACTAAAAAGATAACGGCAATAGGTGGCACAACAATAGAAAACATCAATTGCAAATAATCCCAGAGCCCTTGAAAATTCGCAATTTGAGGTGCCCATAAGGCTGCGACTACCATTAAAATAAGCGTTGTAACTCGACCATATAAAGCAATATCCGTATCCGTTAAATCTGGCTTGTTCGGTTTAATAAAATCAATGACGACTAAGGTAGAAGAAGAATTTAAGGCAGAATCTACACTAGATAAAATAGCGGAAATTAGACCAGCTAAGACCAAACCTGTTAAACCAACAGGTAATACATTCGTGACCAAAAATGGAAAAACTTTATCCCCATTATCCAATCCGGGATATAAAGCCAATGCCATCGCACCAGGAATCACCATGATAAACAATGGAATTACTTTTAGAAAGCCTGCCAAGATTAAACCCCATCTTGCATTATCTAAATCTTTAGCTCCTAAGGCCCGCTGAATAATATATTGGTTCGTGGACCAATACCAAAAGCCTAAAAACGGAACCCCCATCAAAAGACCTGGCCACGGTAAGCCCTCATCATCTAATGGTCTGACAACAGAAAAGTGCCCTTCGGGTACAGAAGCTAATACTTTGGACCAATCAAAATCTAATTTACCATACAAGATATAAGTCATCACACTACAACCCACTATTAAAATAACCGCTTGTAGTGCATCTGTGTAGACCACCGCTTTCAGTCCTCCAAAAGCAGTATATATGCCTGCCACCATTGCTAGTGCTAATGCGGTTTGCCAAAGTACTAAATCTGGAAAAAAGGCTTGCAAGACTAATGTTCCTGCATAAAGCCCCCCCGCAGTTTCTACCATAATGGTCGCAAAAATAGACACTGCGGAAAAAAACAATTGAGAACGTCTGTCGAATCGTTTTTCTAAAAATTCAGGAATAGTGGTAATTCTAGCTTGTAGATATAAGGGTATAAATATTAGCGCAGCAATAATTAAAGGTATACCTGACATCCATTCATACACGGAATTCACAATCCCCGTAGTATAGGCAGCCCCTGTTAAACCAATGATGGTTGAGCTAGATATATTGGAAGCAAAAAGAGATAAACCTATCAGTCCCCATCCGAAGGTTCGACCTCCCAAAAAATAGTCTTCCCCCGTCTTAGTACGACGGGCAATCATTAAGCCGATAGCGATAACGACTACAAAGTAGGTAATAACAATACCAATATCAATATTGGAAATAGTGGCAGCAGTTTGTTGTAGTTGCATTTTAAGTGGTTTTCGTTTTGTTATAGCTTGAAGTAGTTGTTTATTTGTTTAAAATGTTTATTTGTTTATTATATACGACGAGCTAAATAAACAAATAAACATTTTAAACAAATACACCACCTCAAATAGAAGCCTTTTTAACAAGCTGAATTAATCCAGCCGTTGGAACTTCTAGGGCGTGAATACCCTCTTCAAATTGTTCCGTTGATTCCCAATCTAAATTCCCTTGGCAATCGTAGATTCGTACTTGGCAAAGGCCTAAATTTCCCATTGCCTCAAAGGCAATCTGTTCATTCATTTTACCATTAATAAAATCTATATGCTGGAAATCAGGGTTCACCTCTACAATCATATTTTCATACACCCCAAAGATAATTTTATTATCCGATTCTGCTGATAGGATTGGATAATTTGCTAAAGGACTGGTCGGAAGAAAATCGCCGTCTAATAAAATAGCTCTATTGTCTAACCAATATTTAGTATAAAAGGCAATCATATTTTTATGATCTTCCGGAATTTCTGCCATTCTAACAGATAATTGCGGAACAGAAAAAAGAATGCTGGTAAATTGTAAAGCGGCTATTTCTACTTTTTCTTCATAATGCCATGTGAGCATATCGGAATGAACAGCAGTGTTTCCACAAAGTAACTTCACATCTGTCGTTCGCATTCTATTGCCGACACTATCATTCGGACAATCAAAAGCCCTAAACATATTTCCAAAAGGTCTTAATCCCGGTCCTATATATTTTTGCCGAAATTCAATAAGAATTTCAGGGTTAATTTTTTCTAAGGCTTGTCGAATATCTATTAACAATTGATGTACCCCTTGATTGACAGAGGCGTAATCTCTACCATTCTCTTTTGTCAATACCGTTTCTGGATAAGCTTTAAAATCATCAATAAAATCTAATTTAAAACCATCTAATTTCCAGTCTATTAAAGCCGATGCATATTTCTGAACTAGGTAAGCACGAACTTCTGGGTAACGTGGATCAAAGACGGGTGCCCAAGGATGCCCTTCCGTCAGGAATTTTCCTTTGAATAATTGATACGCTTTAGACTTAACCCCACAAAATGGAACAGAATACCAGAGCATACACTTCATTCCTAATTCATGCACACCTTCTACAAATTCCGCCATATTAGGAATTCTTTCAGGTTCCCAATCTCCTGTATAATCATAACCTCTACTGCTATCTAAAGTCTGCCAGCCATCATCTACAACAATTACTTTATAGCCCAATTTAGAAGAGGCCGCACATTCCGCAAGTAAAGCGTCTGCACTAATAGATTGATGATAAGAATACCAAGTAGAATAGAGCGGTAATTTAGCCGCTTCTGGTACTGGTGCAGGTTTTAAATAGTCAAAACTTGCCCACCAATCAGCAACATTTCTGATGGCATCGCTAAAATAAATTGGACTTTTCTCTATCCTAATTTGCGTCTCGTAGTATTTAGTTAAAGGCATCTTTTCTGTAAAAAAGCGCAATTGACAATAGACAAAACTATTTTCTTCTCTAACAGGTGCCTCTAATTCTATCGTATTCAAAACATCTGAACAGGCGATTGTTAGGATATTTTCGTCTAAATGACCAAAAAGACCTAATATAGGTGCGCCAACTGACAACCTAGAGGTGATAGAGGGGTATTCCCAGTCTGCTCGTATTCTCTTTTCTTGTAAGGCATTCGTGGTCCAAACGCCTTTGATATTATGATCTGGCATTCGCCACTGTATACTAATGGGTTGTAAATTGGCTAACTCCTTGCTTTCTAATGTCAAGCGATAAATTAACAAATCTTCTGTATCTTCTATTTTTTGTAGACTTGCTTTGAAAGCTCCGGTATCTCCAAAAATTTGAGGATAAGAGCCTACTTCCACAGTCCTATCTAATACTTTCATACTAAACTGATTTTAAAATTATAAAACTCAAATTACTAGTTATCAAACTTCCATACCCTCCGCCTCTAATTCTTTTTCGTAATAATTTGTTGCATCGAATAAGAGTTCATCTAAACGTTTTTGTTCTCTTTGTACGTAGTCGTCATCCCATGATAAATAGTTGATAAAATCCAAGGTTACCGCATCTCGTACAACAGGTATACTAGTGATATTAAAATATAAGCGACCCGTCCGACGAACAAAGAAATCTTCAAGACTATTAACCATTTCATGGTGTACGCCAAACCATACCTCTGCCCTTGCTAAAGCAATTTCAGGACTACTATTTTTAAAGGTCTTCATCTTATCAAGCAACACTTCCGTTTGCTGACCATAAGTGGTTACTAAATACCAACCATAGTAGGGATCCAAACCTAAATTTTTAACTTGATTTTGTGTCTCTTTAATATATTCTTCTACCGCTTGGGCATCTTTAATAGGATGCGGCGTTAAGGATATATTTTTAGTTTTGCAGGCAGGAACGGATAGACCTTGTTTTTTATAAACTAAGTCTACAATACGTTGCGCCATTTTTCGGTAGCCTGTTAATTTCCCTCCTGCTATCGAAATCAAACCTGTGGAAGAAGTGAAAATTTCATCTTTACGAGATAGTTCAGAAGGAGATTTTCCATCTTCATGTATTAGCGGTCTCAAACCAGCCCAATTAGATTCTATATCTGACATTTTCAGATGCACCGTAGGAAAGGCACTTTTCACCGCATCTATTAAATAAGCGGCATCTTCTTTCGTTGCCACTATTCTGTCTTTATCACCATGATATTCTGTATCCGTTGTACCAATATAAGTCACCTTACCTCTTGGAATTGCAAAAACCATTCTACCATCTGGCACATCAAAATATATCGTATGTCGAAGTGGGAGCTTCTCATGCGGCACGACAAGATGTACCCCCTTTGATAAGAATAATCTTTTACCTTTCAGAGACTTGTCTTTTTTCCGAATAATATCTACCCACGGACCACCAGCAGAAACTACAGTTTTTGCTTTGACCTGCATCGCACTACCATCTAATAAATTAGTGCATTTAACACCAATTACTTTGTTGTCCTCGTATAATAAATCTTCGACTTGACAATAATTTAATGCCTTTGCACCATGACCTACTGCCGTCTTCATCAACTCAATCGTTAGGCGAGCATCATCGGTACGATATTCTGCATAAAAGCCTCCCCCTTGAAGATTTTTTTCATCTAATAAAGGTTCTATGGCTAATGCCTCTTTTTTAGAGACCATTTTTCGGCGATCATCGCCAGTTACTCCTGCCAAAACATCATAAACCGTCAAGCCAATCGAGGTACCCCAATAGCCATAATTTCCTCCTTTGACTAAAGGCATTAGCATTTTTTCTGGTAAGACTAAATGCGGGGCTAGTCGATGAACAATTGCCCGTTCCGTTCCCGTTTCTCGTACCAAAGCAAAATCTAATTGCTTTAAATATCGAAGCCCCCCATGAATTAATTTAGTGGACTTACTACTTGTTCCAGAGGCAAAATCTTCTTTTTCTAAGACCACCGTTTTTAAACCACGAGAAGCCGCATCTAAAGCAATACCACAACCAGTGACACCTCCTCCGATAACAATTAAATCGAACACTTCTTCTTTTACTGCTTTTATGACTGCGGGTCTATTGACAGCAGACATGAAGGATTTTTTGTCCATGAATTATTGAAGTTGATTATTTATTTAAATGGTAAATGGTGAATGGTAAATGGTAAATTTATTAGACGTTATCTAGCATATGATTACGTCTTATTGAGCATTTACCATTTACCATTTATAATTCATCATTTATACTCTTTGACTTTAAGTTTATTTACGATGAAACGCCCTATTTCTTTTCCTTGTGCTACCCCATTTTCGATAGCTGGCATATAATGAATCCCCCCATACAATCGGCTAATTGCTGCTTCCTGCGCTGCTGCTTCAAAAGAGTCAAAATTTCTAACGGGCAAGCCCCACTCGACTTCCGTAGAATCTACAAAAGAAATATTATCTCCCATTAATTCGGTTAACATTACTGCTGCTGCAGAAGAAATTACGCTATGCCCACTTGTGTACTCTGGAAAAGGGGGCGTTTGTAAAATAGGTTTCCACTTGGGATCGATATGTTCATTAATATAGGTTTCTGGTCTTATTAGGCTGCTTCGATATTTTTCATCCCAGCAACTGATAAAAGCATCTGCTAAAGTTATGGTAGTCATTGCCAAAATATGAGCTGCTTCTATTAATTCAAGCCCTTCATTTTTAATGGCAATGCCTGCAATAGAGACCCAATGTCCACCAGGAGAAATCTTTTGATCAAAAAACATTAAATGTCCTTTGGTGTGCGACACATTTGGATTACAATCCCAAAACTTAGCAATTGCCGTTCTTTCTTCATCCAAATTATTGACTGCGTCATAGACTTCCATCGTCTCTTTGTAAAATGGAGAGGATGTTTTTGTATCAAACGCTGTCGCTTTTTTTGGAGGAAATTGAGTAGCTTTATCTAGTACAAAAGTTCGCAAAGTATTCCAATGAGGTTCGATAGCTGGCATATAATCTGGTGGCGTGGGTTTCCACTTACCAGGGTCTTTTTCCAACACATATTGTGGCAAGGCAGAACGTTCTAAATATCCATCTTTTCCAGCCCATTCAAGGATGTGTTCTGATACCTTTGTTCCGTAGGCTATGGAATTTTCATACATCGCTTCAGGTAAACCGATATTTTTAGTTTCCTTTAGGTATTCTTCCAATGCATCTTCCATTTTGTCTTGTCCATACACCAAGTTCTTACTAACTTTTGCAAATGCCACTCCGCTTGCCAAAGGTAAATAAACAGCCTGATCCTTAGATGGTTGTGGTATTGGGGAAAAATCCTTTAATCGCCCTGCGAAACTTTTATAGTCTGCTGTTTCTGTTGCTAATACTTCATAAGCGGCAATATTTGCATATACATAAATGCGGCTGCAAACAGGTGGAGTAAATATATCTTCTACTACAATTCGAGTTAGCTTTTTATTCCAATCGACTAGTTGATATTTTGTGGCTGCATTTAATGCCTCTTGGTTAAAATGATCCGTCTTACAATTACTAAATAAAAGAATATTAATCATTATTAGTAACGGAATAAATGGCGGAATTTTATCTTTATTAAAAATCATATATTAAAAAATATTTCCACTAATATTACGAGAACTTGGTTTCCCATTCATCTCATAAAAAGTTACCTTGATTATATCGTCTGACAAAGTTAAAGTTCTAGAAGACTGTGACAAATAAGTATTTCCATAATAAAATTCTCGTTTGGATTTCCGACCATCCCTATATTCTAAGATAGCGTACCCATTCGTATTATCTATAAAAGCTACTTGTTTAGGTTTAATGTCATTAGCCTGAAAAACTTTTAACACGTCCTTATTACTGCTCACTAAAAATAAAGTCTTTCCATCTGAAGCAATTAATTTGGCCATTCCTTTTGCATCTGAATCCACAAAAAAGCCACTTTCGGCAGCATTTATAGGTCTAAACGCCCCTTTCCCATCTCCTAGTAAAAGTAGACCTTTACAGGCATCATACTGACCAATAGAGGTTTCAGTGGCATAGGAATTTCCAACCAGTAAGACATCTAAATTTCCGTCCTGATTGATGTCTTCTGCTAACATGCCAAATATCGGTGCGACTTGTGCTGCTATGGGTAATTCCTGCAATTCAAAATTTCCTGCTCCTTTGTTTTCAATATAGACACTCGCAAAAGTTTCTGTTTTTAAGATATACGCATCCTCAATTTCCTTTGACATAAAGGATTGCTCGAAGGGTCTATTCGCATAATCCTCATAAGTTTTAAAACGAACCCGCATTGCATTAATTTGCGAGATTAATTGACTACGAGGATGGGTAATATAATTTTCTCCTTGACTATATTGACAAAGTATCGGATCGATTCGACCATTTTTATCATAATCACTAGCATAAATACATAAAGGTTCCTCCAGAGAAGTTTTATATCTTGAATTGAGGCCTAAATTCCCTGCTAGATAATCTATGTCTCCATCTTTATCAAAATCTCCAGCTACCAAACTATTCCACCAACCTTTTGAATGAGGAACGCTATATGGGGATTCGTGAAGGATGCCCGCTTCATTTTTAAAAAAAGTGATAGGCATAAATTCTCCGACCAACATTAAATCCTGCCAACCATCATTATCATAGTCCGTCCACAAGGCAGAAGTAACCATACCTACTTCTGACAATTCTTTAGACGTTATATCTGTAAATTTAGGCACGCCATCTTTCGTATCATTTCTTAATAGAAAACTTTTTGGTGGCATTGGATAACTTCCTGGCACTACTCTACCACTTACAAATATATCTAGGTCTCCATCGTGATCATAGTCCGAAGCTATAACAGATGCTGCACTTTCATTGCTCTCTGGTAAGGCTGAATCATTGCGTTGGAAGTTGCCCTTACCGTCATTTAAATAGAGTCTATCTTGATATTTTTTAAACTTTGGTGGCGAACTACTACCTCCGCTAGACACATACAAATCTAAATCTCCATCCAAATCTACATCAAATAAAAGACTGCCCATGTCTTCGTAAATAGAATCTAGTTTTTGAGTATGTTCTTTAAAATTTCCTGTTTTTGTTTGTATAAAAAATTGCCCGTAGTAGTCCGCAGAACCTCCAATATAGCAATCATCTAAACCATCGCCATTAATATCTCCTATTGCAATGCCTGGCCCGTTTTGCGAATGTTTATGTGCTAGTAAAGGCTGCACTTTGAAATCTATAAAATCATTTTCTTGATGCTTGAATTTTAGCCCTTTTTTTTCTGCTACTTCTGTAAATAATTTAGGCGTAGTAAGTGGCGTTTTTTTAAGTAGTTCTACTCCATTTTTATAGGCCACATCAATTGTTTGATTAACGGATATATTGCCTAGTTTTTGCCCCTTGCCATCGGGCCAAATTACTTTTAGCGAATCTATTTTCCTTAGGGTATCCAAACCAAAGTGCATTTCTTGGCTAACCGTAGATTCATATCCTCTATATAAAGAATGTTGTGCAAATTGCTGTTGCCCATTTGTAAAGA
>ENA-ORXT01004092-ORXT01004092.1-marine-metagenome-genome-assembly--contig:-NODE-4092-length-15372-cov-5.006211_pt1 | contig 15372 bp, 8 predicted proteins | sample MGYA00237868_ERZ511482 | MGnify/ENA metagenome assembly ERZ511482 | reverse complement strand
AATATTAGCTATTTTTTACCTGAAATCGGACACTTCGACTACGCTCAGTGCCCTAAGTCCGAGCCCCAAGCGTAGCCGAGGGGCGGTATGATTAGATTTTATCACTATTTTTAGACCATCAACGTAATCCGTTATAATCAGAAAAAATCAATAAAAAAATTATCACAACAGTATCTATTACAACCAATTACGTCTCAATGAGGAAGTTTTTAAAAAATAAAATTGAATATTTTTTCATAAAAATTTGCAGATAATATAAACACTGTTTTATATTTGCACTCCAATTCAATTACAGACCTATAGTGTAATGGTAGCACTTCAGTTTTTGGTACTGTCAGTCTAAGTTCGAATCTTGGTAGGTCTACATAGAATAAGCCTTGAGCAATTATGCTCGAGGCTTTTCTTTTTTATATACCTTTGAGTAAAATTGATGCAATGATAATTGGCAAACAGATTGGCAAATCGTACGGAGATCTAAAAGTACTTAAAGGGGTAGATGTACATATTACCAAAGGTGAAGTCGTTTCTATTGTAGGCGCTTCTGGCGCAGGTAAGAGCACCTTACTACACATTTTAGGTACATTGGATAGAATGGACAATGGATTGCTTACCATAAACGAGGTCGCCATCAGTTCGCTCAACGACAAACAACTCGCTCAATTCAGAAATCAGAACATCGGCTTCGTTTTTCAATTTCATCACTTACTACCCGAATTTACTGCAGTCGAAAATGTCTGTATTCCTGCCTTTATTGCAAAATCTTCTGAATCAGCTGCTCGCACCAGAGCCAAAGAGCTGTTAAGTATGTTGGGGCTGGAACACCGTTTTTCTCACAAACCCAGTCAATTGTCTGGTGGGGAACAGCAAAGAATAGCTGTAGCACGTGCTTTAATCAACAATCCAGCCATTGTTCTTGCCGACGAACCTTCGGGCAACTTAGATTCTAATTCCGCCCAACAGCTCCACGAATTGTTCTTCCAACTTAGAGATGAGTTGAACCAAACCATTGTCATCGTTACACACAACAATCAATTGGCAGAAATGGCGGACAGGAAATTGGTGATGACAGATGGAATTATAGGAAAATAACCATCAATAGGCTGAAGAATGCCTCACTTGTCTATATGACCACAAGAAGCCTTTATAAAATTTCAGTCCATTTTAGGGCATAAAAAAAGGCATACCTACCCTGTTAGAGCAAATATGCCACCTTATTGTTATAAAATGTACTTGAACAACAACTGATTTAGCAGCGTTGATAAAGTATTAAACCTCGTATGAAAACGATAGTATAGATAGCTACTACCTATTAGTGCCATTTAGAATATAGCACCAATGTCAAAGATTACTTCTTCTTCTTATGACGATTCTTACGTAATCTCTTCTTTCTTTTGTGTGTTGCAATTTTATGTCTTTTCCTTTTTTTACCACAAGGCATAATCTGATAATTTTTATTAAATATTAATGTTATATCTTAATTAATTGGATTAGGGTCTAAAACGTTCCCCACATCACTAAAACAGCATTGGTTTTAAAGTTTTTTAATATATTGTTCCAGTTCTGCTTTAAAAGCGGGATTCTCTGAAAATTCTATACAAGACTTCAAATATTGGATGCCTTCTTTTTTGTTGCCCAAGGCAATATTAGCTTCACCCAAATAATAAAGCGCTTCTGTATTAGAAGAATCCAATTGTCGGACCTTCTTCATTCGAGTAACAACTTTATCGTACTGTTGAGATACCATAGACAACCTACCTAAGATAAGGTTTACTTCAAGATTATTAGAATCCCTTTGTTCAACCTGCTTTAATAAAGTTACCCCTTGCATCACCGAGTTCTTAGCATCTATAAAAGTAGACGCCAAGGCAATCTGTGCGGTATTGTTCTCTGGCTCCAGCTCTAATGCCTTTGAAAGAGTTGCGACCGCTTTGTCTCCAAAATACTGTTTGGCATCAGCAGATTTCGTCAGACGGTTGGCAATATAGTATTGCTCGCCTGCACTCACCCACTTGTCAACATCAGTAGCTTGTTGATTGGCTGCTAGTTCGGTAAAATGTGCCACCAAACTTGGCTTGCGGTTGTTCTTCCAAAAAGCAGACAATTCACTAAGTGTACTCAAAGAAAATGTCTGCTGTTTTTCAGAAACCAATAGATTTAAAGAATCTTTTTGTATTACCGGTAAACCATTTGCCAAAGAATCAATCCAAAGATTGATATCGAAGGTATTTTCCATATCGACACGCTCCTCCTTCAATAATTCATTGATGGGGGTTTGAGGTGGAATGGTATTTCCGAAAAAGTATAAGGAAACCACCAAAAGCCCACCAACTATTGCCAATATCAGTTGCTTTGTACTTATCGCACTATTTATTTTGCGATCTCAAAGGTAAGACTAATTTTCTTCTTCAGCAACACGTTCTAGCAAGACGTTGCTCTTTTTGATTTTGTCTTGGAAGATTTTAGCAGGTTTGAATGCTGGAATATAGTGTGCTGGAATTTCAATAGGAGCATTAGCCTTTATATCTCGACCTATTTTTCTGGCTCGTTTCTTATTTATGAAACTACCAAAACCTCGGATATAAACGTTTTCGCCTTTTTCTAAGGTGTCTTTCACTTCTGAAAAGAATGCTTCTAATGCGACCAACACATCTACTTTTTCCAATCCAGTCTTTTTGGTGATTTCGGCTATTATTTCTGCCTTTCTCATCGCTCGGGTGATTTTATTAAAAAAATTACTTATAACATCTAAATATTTTCACAATTATGCGAAAATCGCTATGGAGTAGGTAAACAATTGGTTATAATTATATAATTATACTTTCAGATATTCAAATCACAACATATGTGAACACGAATTTCGTAAAAATTTGAGGAATTAGTGGTTTTTTTCAAAGAAAAAAATTTCATATCTCTTTGATTCTCAAATAAAACTGTATTTTTATAGCCAAATGACCCAACAAACAACACCTTCCTGTCACTTAAGGAAACTTTTTGGGTCAAAAAAAGTGTTATTGTTAATGTATTGTATTCATACTCAAACGAATAATTCGTTTCGGGGTTACATTATTAGGTAGAAGATTTATAAATTAGGGAGTTTTTTATTATTTGTTTATTTCAGATGCAACGTTCTTGGCGTAACACCCCTCCTATGTTATTTACCTTTCAACCTAATTATTTTGTTTAAAGCTTATTGGGAGTAAATAATGGTTATTTACTTGCAAAATAATAGTTCCAAAAAAGTCTATAAGCCGTGTACTCAATTTGAACACTTGTTTTTTGCGGCTACCCATCTAAAGTTGCCGAACTGCTTCGTTGCATGTACCCCTCTCGTTTATATTTGTTTGGTGGCTTTAAAGCAGTTTTGTGAATTAAAGTGAAAATTTAACATAAACTAGTGATTTTCATTTGTTTATTTTTACTTTATTCATAAAAACAGGTCATAATTAGAACATTACATCTACTTATATCGTATGTTCTGGTTATAGTTAATATTAGTAATAATATATGGTTAGGAGAATTAAAATAACATTATTGATGCTCTTGTGTTTTGTTGTATTACAGCAAACACAAAGCTGGGCGTCTTGTGACTCCTCCCCAAATGCCATCATACCACACAATTCAATAGGTGTTTCCGATGTCATTACCAATAGTGGCAGTATTGGCACTTTAGGTAATGGTGTTACCTTGGAAGAAGTCTGTGTGCTTATAGAGCACGATTATATCGGTTATCTAGATATTATCTTGACGAGCCCTTCTGGTACGCAATTGTCCATCTTCGATGGGAACCTATTGTCTACAAATCCCAATTATGCCATTACAGATGATTTGGGTTTGGTCTTGAGCCAGACAGAGGTCTGTTTTACGCCAGAAATCATATCAGAACCTTACATTTATCTTACCGATACCAACAACATTGGTAGTTTTTACGGTTCTGTTACTGGAAGCTGGTTACCAGTAGAAGACTTTAGCGCTTTTAATGGCGATGATGCAAATGGTGATTGGACAATCAGCGTTGTTGAAGAATTTCCTATTCTCAATTTAGATGGAACCTTTATCTCTTGGAGTATTGGTTTTTCTAATGGAGACTGTTTTAGTACAACAGGCTTGCCTTCTTTTTATGATACCGAAGTGGAATTGTCTTTAGAGGGACTTGGTGGTTCATATTGTCAAAACGATCCTGCCGTTACTTTACAACCAATCGCAAATACCAATTTGAATATTCCACCTGCAGTTGGGCAATCTGTATCTGAAACCAACTCTGCAGAATTAATGATTCCCTATGAAGCTTTTATGCCTGTCAGTTCTTTTATCAATGTATCATCGTTCCCAGATAGCTCAGTACTGTTAAATGAATCTGATATATCTGTTACGCTTGATATAAACTATACTTGGATAGGCGATATTTCTGCTTGGCTAACCGCTCCTTGCGGAGTAATCATTCCATTGTTTGATCGACCTGGTTATCCAGAGTTTTTCAATCCTTTTGGAAGCAATAGCGATATGGTAGGAATTTATACATTCACAATGGATGGCGATGACATTCTTCCTCAAACACAAGTTTTTGACACCATTCCCAACGGAAACTATCTTCCTGAAATTTCTTTTGAAACTTTGGTGGGGTGTGAATTAAATGGTGATTGGGAATTAACCATCATTGATGCTGTGACAGGAGATACTGGAAGTGTTTATGAATGGAGTTTGGACTTAATTTATGAACTTCCGAATATTGCCAATGACTTGGTTGGTAGTGGTGTAACCGATAGTGTTGTAGTTGATACATTAGAATTTACATTCAACCCAGCTCTAGCAGATGTTGGTATAAATGAAATCGTCTATTCTTATGAACACATCAATGGATTGATCTTTACCGATACCTTTAGTACTTATGTATATCAAACACCACAACTAGATACCATTGAAGCACTTCATTTGTGTGAATCGGAAACCATAGAACTCACTGATTTTAATCCAACTGAGACCGATGGTTTAACAGGAACCTATCAATGGTTTTCAGATGAATTTTTATCCACTCCCATTATAAACACAGCCGTTTCTACAGCTGGGACTTATTATGTTCAGTTTGAAACGCTTGATGGCGCTTGTACAGATACTGCTAGTCTTGTCTTAACGAATACCGCAAATGTATCTGTTTTGGCATCTAATACAGGTCCATATTGCGCGGGCGATTTTATTCAGCTTGAATCAGCTGTTGGAAGTACAACTGCTGAGGTTACCTATTTGTGGACAGGTCCTGCCGGTAGTGGTTTCTCTAGCAACTTAGCAAATCCAGCAATCAATACGAATGTACAGGAAGGAACTTATTTTCTTCAAGTAATAGCCAATGGTTGTTTGATGGATGTCTCTTCGACTGAAGTAGCTTTTGGTCAAGTATCTCCTCCTCAATTAACTTTACCAATAGAACCTATATGTGATGGCGATGCCATTAAGACATACTCTCTTGATCAAGTATACTCTTCTTACAATTGGACTGTAACAGGTGGAACCATTGTTGGTGGTGGTGGACCAAGTCAAAATTTTGCGACGGTCTTTTGGTCTGGAGATGGTACGCTTGCTGTTAATATAGAAGACGGGAATAGTTGTTTTGGTGAAAATGAATGGACGGTAGATTTTCTCCCCATTCCTGATCCACAATTCATAACGGCTTCTTACGATATATGTGATGGTACCGAAGAAGTACTTTATCAATTATCGCAATCCTACCCGACTATTAATTGGAATATTACCAACGGAACTGTTGTAAATGGTGGTGGAACTTCTGATTCTTATGCAGTCATTAATTGGGACACTTCTGCTCCAGCAGGAAGTATCGATATTGAGGTTCTTAATGAAGCTGATTGCCCTAAAAACTTTAGTGAAAATATCAGTTTTATAGACTTGCCTGAACCCACTTTTATTGATTTATTTGCACAAGAAGCTTGTCCCAAAGAACCCATTACTTACCAATTGAATCAAGTCTTTGATGCCTATGATTGGGACATAACAGGTGGTGAAATTATAGCAGGTGGTGAAATTGATACCAACTTTATAACCATTCTCTGGGATGAAGCCTTAGAAGGAAACCTAGAGGTGTCTGTTGAACAAACAGGCTGTTTTGGAGAAAACATAGAAACAATTGTTATCAACACGCCTGCACAATTGGCATTTACCGATGTGGCAAATGAAGTTTGTAAGGGTGTTGATAATGAAATTTATACATTAAGTGATGATTTTGATACCTACGAATGGGTGGTTACTGGTGGGACAATTACCAGTGGAGGTAATCCAACGGATGCTTTCGTCTCTGTAAATTGGAATGAAGACTTGACGCCTATGGGAACGATTGATGTGCTTGCCACCAGCCAATTCGGCTGTCAGCGAGATACCAGTATCAATGTAGTTGTTCGCGATTTGCCTATTGCTGATTTCAATAGCCCAGACACCATTGCTTGTCAAGGTGAAGCCATCGTTTATACGTTGAGTTCTGCTGGTATCAACGAAAATTGTGTTTGGCAAGTAGATGGTGGTACAATGATGGAAGATCCTACCCTGCCCGAACATCAAGTGATGGTTCAATGGGATGATACAGGTTTGGGGACCGTTGGTTTTATCATAACCAATGAATATGGTTGTTCTATCGAAAAAAATATTGATATTTCAGTAAGTGATTTTCTAGAACCATTGTTTGTAACACCTATTGAAGCGGTTTGTGTATCAATAGACGATACCTTGACTTACCTTTTATCGGGAGTTGCAGCTGACAAACAGGTTATTGTAAATAATGGTGTATTGGTCGCTGAATTGGGTAATGAAATTAAAGTAGTTTGGAACCAAAATGGAGAAGGTTCTATAGAAGTGGAAACCACCAATGATTCGGGTTGTACTTCGGAGACATCGGTTGTGGTAACCGTTTCTGAAAACCCCAATCCTGTTTTTGCATTGGCACCTACTGCTGTATGTGCTGGTGAAACGGATGTTGCTTATGAATTAATGAGTGATGATTTTACCGATTTCCAATGGAGTGTAAATGGTGGAACCATTGTCGCTGGTGGTGGAAATTCCGATTCACTTACGATTGATTGGGGTACAGACACTACTGGCCTTATTCAACTTCAGGTTGGTAATGCCGCCAACTGTTTAACCCAAATCGAATTACCTATCGTCATCAATCCGTTGCCAGAACCTTTAATGGATACACCGCTTTTAGCTGTTTGTAAAGACGACAATGGCGTCAACTATCAGTTAACGGAATCGTATGACAACTATCATTGGTCTGTAATGGGTGGAACCATCAACGGTGATTCGCTACAAGCAAATGTAGCCATCGATTGGAATACCGAAGCAACCAATGGTGTGATAGAAGTATTGGTCGTTGATGAGCACAATTGCCAAAATCAAATAACTGAGAACATTGTTATTAATGCGCTACCTGAATTAAGCTGGAACAATCAGCCTTTGACCATTTGTGAAAATGTAGGAGCGGTTCTTTATGAAGTACCTGCCGATTTTAGCAATTATGATTGGCAAGTCGTAAATGGTTTGGTCGAAAGTGGTGGAAATGCTGATGAAGCTTTTATTGAAGTAAACTGGGACGATACTGCTGTAAATCATTCTGTAAATTTAATAGTAACCAATGAGAACAATTGTCAAACAGCAGAGGATTTTGATGTAGAAATAATCGAAGAACCTTCCATCGTTTTTGATGCTGCTCCTATGATCTTTTGTGAATCAATTGGTGATGTAGAATACCGATTGGCTCCTGGGTTTACCGATTATGATTGGCACATAAATGGTGGTATTGTTGTAGATGGTGCTGGCAGCACCGATGACTTTGCAGTCGTTAAATGGCCTGCTGGATCAGGTAATGTTCAAGTACTGGCTTCTAATGATTATGGCTGTAGTGCTGGAGATACATTGGATATTAATATAGGTGCTTTAATCAGTGGCTCTATCTCTCCAAATAATTTAATTTGTAAAGGAGAAGAAGTCGATTTATTGGCCGAAGGTGGTGACTCTTATTCTTGGTATGCAAATACTTCTTTGAGCGACGATGCCATTCCAAACCCTATGGCAAATCCCGATTCAACAACAACTTACCAAGTGGTTATTGAAAACAATCAAGGTTGTGTCGATACCTTACAGACTACCGTTGAGGTAAGACCCGATATGGAAATAGCTGTTGAAGAAAGTATTGATTTTTGTCCGTTTGAACCTATTTTGCTAAATGCTTTGGGTGAAAATTTTGAGAATGCTTCTTGGAGTACAACAACTGTTGGAACTTGGAGTGATTCCACGCAACTCAATACCGTTTTTACACCATTGAATGAAGAAGAAAGCATCTCGTTCGTTTTATCACTTGAAAACATTTGTGATTCTATATCACAAGATATTACGTTTAATCAACAAGAAAATCCCATTGACATTTCATTAAAAGATGATTTGATTGAAATATGTGAAGGTGAATTGGCTTTGTTAGAATCCGAGATAGAAGCGCCTTTGGGTGCAGTTGTTACATGGAACGGTGGACAGGGAAGTTTTACACAACCTATGGAAGCCTCTACTACTTATACACCTGGTAATAAAGAAACAGGAATGTTGGACATAGAGGTAGAAGTCGAAAGTGGTTGTCATACGAAAACAGCTTTTATTAACTTATTAATCAATCCAATCCTTACACTAGAAACTACTCCAGATACAACTGTTTATTTTGGAGAATCAACCATGTTGGGTGTTACTGGAGATCCTATGGGAAACTATCTTTGGACATCTTCTACTTCTTTGAGTTGTGGAAATTGTGTCAATCCCTCGGCAAGCCCAACAGAAACAATCACATATCAAGTTTCTAGTAGTAATGAATGCGCCATTCCTACTGCTGTTACGGTTACCGTTGACAAATCGGTTAAAGTATTGATTCCAAACGCTTTTTCACCAAATGGTGATGGTATGAACGATTGGTTTTTACCAATGGGACATGGCTATGTAGTCAATAGATTGATGATTTTTAATCGTTATGGTGAAAAGGTATATGATGTAAGTGGTCCAACCAACGGATGGGATGGAACTTACAGAAACATTCCACAATCTTCAGGAGTTTTTACTTATGTTTGTGAATATGAATCTTTTTTCGATATGAATCGTAAAATAAAGAAAGGAAGTTTGACACTCATTAGATAAGATTTCTCCCCAACCAGGACCATTGTCAACTTACCTATTATGAACCATACTTTTTGTTAGATCAAAACTTATTAGTAGTAAGATAGTATTATTAGAATTTGTCAGAGTATTTTGGAAAACAGGTATCACCGTCCTAACTTTGCTAAAATATTTTAAAAAATATTGTCCTCATATTTATACAAATTAAGTTTCACAATCCTGTAATATTTACAGGAATTTAAGTTGTTTAGCTGATTTTTTTAGAATTGTGAAAGAGTGATTTTTGAAAGAGGTTTTTGTTTTACCTCCTTTAAATAAAAAGATTTTGAAGAATTATTTAATAAAATGACCGTGATGTCAAGTAATTAAAATATTCAAAATCCAACGTTAGAAAACATCAGTTTTTATTGTACTTAAATCGAAAAAGTAGTAATCCAAATATGTTTGCAGTTATAGATATTGAATCGACCGGAGGAGGGCATAAAATAGAAAAAATAATAGATATTGCCATTTATGTACACAATGGCAATCGAATTACACACTCTTTTTCATCATTGGTAAATCCTGGTATTCCCATTCCATCTTTTGTAAAAAAACTAACGGGAATCACCGATAAAATGGTTTCGACAGCACCCACTTTTAACGAGATCGCAGCGACCATTCAGCACATTACACAAGGCTCCATTGTTGTTGCCCATAATGCACAATACGATTATGGTATTTTGCGCCAAGAGTTTAAAAGAGTAGGATTCCCTTTTAAAAGAAAGAAGCTTTGTACCATCAAAGCAGCTCAAAAATTATATCCCAATAGAGACAGTTATGGATTAGACAGCCTTTGTGAAGAGTTCGACATCAATGTTTTGGACAGACACAGAGCCTCTGGAGATGCACAAGCTACGGTTGCTTTGTTTGAGGAATTAATGAAAAGCGATGAGAAAGAAATCATTAACAAACTCATCAACAACCCGCACGTATTAGAAAATTTTGCACCCAATGTTTCTTTTAAGGAAGTCTATAAAGTCCCCGAAGGAACTGGTCTCTTCTATTTTCACGATAAAGATGGTAAAATCTTAATGTTGAGTAGAAGCAATGCGCTTCGTGATAGAACTTTACAATATTTAATCAAAGAACCCATTAACAAAGACAAGATAAAGCTGTTTAATGAGGTGCACTCTGTGAGTTATAAATTAACAGGAAGCGAGTTGTTGTCTATTTTATTGGAGAACCACGACATCAATACATTGTCTCCTGAATACAATAAAAAATTACGGATAAATACACAGCAACCTTCTGGAATCATTGTTCGAAAAAGCAACAATGGCTATCTACAACTGAAAGTGGGGAAAATATATCCTAAGTACGACAATATTGGTATTTTTGATAAAACCAATCAAGCCCATACCAAGCTCAGACAGCTTGTCAAACAACACAAACTCTGTAACAAATTAGTAGAATCCGATGTAAAGAGATGTTACTGTAAAGGAGATTGTGTGATGGATAAAATGGCTAGTGAGGAATACAATGCCAAAATCAATGCGCTGATAAAAAAACAAGACAGGGCTATTCCTTCTGATTTTTTAATTGTTGGCGAAGGTCGCTTTATCAATGAAATTTCGGTAATAGGAGTGAAAAACAAGGCTTTTGTCGGTTATTGTTTTTTGGATAGAAATACTTCTCTAAAAAATCCTAAAGAAATCTTTAATCAAATAGAAGAATTACCCAATAATTTCTTGAGCAATTTGGCTCTTCAAAGTTATTTTCCTAAGTTAAAGAAACACCAAATCATTAGGTTTTAGACCGTTTTTTTGGACCACCTTTGGCTTTTAGACCGCTTGCCTACGGCTTCGCTTTTGGACCGTTCGCTGCGCTCGCTTTTGGACCGCCTTTGGCTTTTGGACTATTTGGCTTCTGCGAAGCTGCTCTTTTAGTTTTCTTGTAATTTTATTCTGAAACCAATTCTCACAAAGAACCCCCATCTCCCAACTCCCAACTCCCATCAAAAAAACTACTCTTCACCCACGACTTCTCTTTTCGACCAAATGGTCGCCATTGTCATACCAGCTACAATATGCCAGATGCCCCACCAACCTGCAACAATCGCCATACCGCTGTGTGCACGTGATTGTGCAAAAATAGAAAAAATCAATATTAGAGCAAGACCTGAATTTTGAATGGCTGTTTCGATGGTGACAGAACGAACTTGTCGTTGCCCCAATCTCCACATTTTTGCCCATAAAATAGCACCGATAATCGCTATTCCATTGTGAAGAAAAACAATGGGGGCAACGATTCCAATGTATGCTTTAAAGGCATCAAAATTGACATAAAAAGCAACAACAACGAAGCACAAAAAGAAGACAACAGAAAAAATCTTTATGGGTTTTACTATGCGTTTTGTGATTTTGGGGAAGTTGTGGTTAAACAACATTCCCAATATCAGGGGCAAACCCAAAAGAATGAATACCATAAAAAACAACTCTTTTAAATCGAGATTAATTTCTTGGAGCAATTGAGCCGTTTCAGGATGAAGACTCCCCCAAAAAGTAAAGTTTAATGGCGTGAAAATAACGGCAGAAAGCGTAACCAAAGCAGTCATACTAATAGACATGGCAACATCTCCTTTGGCGAGCATTGCCATAAAATTGGAAATGTTTCCACCTGGACAAGCAGCTATCAGTATCATTCCCAATGCCAAACATGGATCCAACATATTGGTAGGCAACAAAACGACTATTAATAAAAAAGTTAATGCTGGTAGTAAAAATAATTGAGAGAACAAACCTACTAAAACAGGTTTGGGGTTTTTTAATATCCGTAAAAAATCTGCTATCTTTAGCTCTAGGGCAATACCAAACATTATACCTCCTAAAATAAAGTTGAGGGCTTGTAAACTCTCTTTACTAAATTGAACATTGGCACTTTCGATACATTCCATGTTTACTGAATTTTAAATTTCTATTTAACAAAGTAACAGCTTTTATCTATAAACGAATTTGACGTACGTCAAAAATACATTTTTAAAACATCAAATAATCTCATACCCCAAAAAATCATTTATCACCGATTACTCATCACAAATCATTCATTATTCATCCTTCACTTACCATATTGTACCAAGACGAACAGCTTGTCGCCATTGACAAACCTTGTGGTTTACAAGTGCATCGCAGTCGTATTTCAGAAGAAACAACTCATTTTGCCTTACAACAATTGAGAGACCAACTGCAACAAAAAGTATTTCTTGTTCATCGACTTGACCGTCCTACTTCGGGTGTTTTACTGTTTGCATTAAATGCAGAAATGCATCAACAACTCAGGCAGCAGTTTGATGAGAAAACAGTTCAAAAAACCTATTTGGCTATCGTTAGAGGATACACACCTGAATCGGGACGGATTGACAAACCTTTGGTCAAATTAGAAACCAAAAAAATCCAGTCGCCACAAGCTGCCACGACCGATTATATACGATTGGCGACAGTTGAAAAACCTTATGCCATTAGCCGTTATCCGACTGCTAGATATTCCTTGGTAAAAATTCATCCCCTAACAGGACGTATGCATCAAATCAGGAGACACTTTGCCCATCTGAGGCACTATATTGTTGGGGATAAGAAACACGGAGAACGACACCACAATCGGTACTTTAAAGAAGAGCTGAATTGTACCACTATGTTTTTACACGCACAGAAGCTACAATTCACACATCCGATTTCACAAAAACCCATTACGCTCTCTGCGTACCCACATCATTGGAATCCCATTTTAAGCGAGTTGGGGTGGACTGGAGAATGGGAGAATGTGAGAATATGAGAATGGGAGAATGGGAGAATGGGAGAATGTGAAGTTCACAAAAATCTTTATTTAGAAACGCTGTAATTCCGCCAATTTTCGATATTGACTGTCTTGTCCACCTAAGGTTTCGGGTGTTCCTCGCTCAACAATTTGCCCTCTGTCCATCACCCAGATTTCGTCGGCGTGTTGAATGGTAGAGAAACGGTGTGCAATGATCAGAGAGGTTCTGTTTTTCATCACCCTTTCCAATGCTTCTTGCACCAATTTTTCTGACTGAGCATCCAATGCGCTGGTGGCTTCATCGAGTATCAGAATCGGTGGATTTTTTAGTAAGGCACGAGCAATCGTCAAGCGTTGTCTTTCGCCTCCACTCAATGTATTTCCCATATCCCCTATTCTGGTATGATAGCCGTTTTCGGTTCTTGAAATAAAATCGTGGGCATTGGCCGCCTTTGCAGCTGCAATAACTTCTGCTTCTGTTGCAGTGGGATTGCCCAAACGCAAATTACTGATAATGGTGTCGTTGAACAATATGGCTTCTTGGGTTACCAAACCTATTTTTGATCGAAGACTTTGAGTAGAAATTTCGTTTAGTGAAATCCCATCTATACTTATTTTACCTTGCGTTGGTTGATAAAACTTTAAGACCAAATCCACTAAGGTAGATTTTCCTGCGCCACTCGGTCCTACCAAAGCAACTGTTTTACCCTTAGGGATTACCGCATCAATATTGTTCAGTACCTGAAAACCATCGTCAAAGGCAAAAGACAAATTTTCAAAAGAGATGGCTGTTTCAAAATGTGTTAGGGGCTTTGTTCCTTTTTCATCATCGTTGATTGATTCGATTTGTAAAAGAGCATTTATCCGTTTCATAGAAGCCACTCCTTTTATCATTTTATACCAAGCACCTGTAAACGATTTTATGGGATTAATGATTTGAGAAAATATTAGGACAAAAGCAATAAAGCTATCAGCATCTAGGCTTTTATTAGAGGCATCCAATACAATTTTACCACCAAAGTATAAAATAAAAATCACCACCACAATACCCAATACTTCCGTCATTGGAGACGCCAAACTTTTGCGACGAGCAACCTTATTCATACTCTTAGTTTGTCCATCATTGATGTTGGTAAACTGTTCTTCACGGCTTTCTTGTGCATTAAATGCTTTGATGATGCGCAAGCCTCCGATGGTTTCCTCAAACATAGACAGCAAATGACCTTGCTCATTTTGTGCCGTTGCAGAATTTCGTTTCAAGCTTCGACTCAATCTCCCGATGACCAAGCCTGTAATTGGCAAAATCAACATGGCAATCAGCGTCATTTGTGGGCTTATTTTAATCAATGCAAACAAATAAACACCAAAGGTCAGTGGTTCTTTAAAAACCCCTTCTATGGCACCCAAAACGCCCCACTCCACTTCCTGTACATCTACAGAAGTACGAGCCAGCAAATCGCCTTTTCTTTTTGTTGAAAAATAGGCAACTGGTAATCGGAGAATTTTTTGATAGATTTGACGACGTAGATCTCGTACAATACCATTTCGGATAGGCGCCAAAAAATACAATGCACCATAGCGTGCCATATTTTTTATTAAAAAAGCGAGCCCTACTAAAATACAAACAAACAACAAGCCCGTCGCCTTATCATATTGATTGATGATTTGACCCAACTGATAATAAAATTGTTGAATCATCACGTTTACATCCCAACTAAAAACGGGTGCTTCGGTAATGGGTTCAATTTTATCAAAAAGAATGTTTAGGAAAGGACCAATCATCGCCAGAGAAACGAGGGAAAAAATGCTGTAGAGAAAGTTGAAAAAAATATTTAATCCCGATGCAGTAGGATATTTTTTTAACAAAGACAGTATGGTCAACAATGATTTTATCATTACCACAAAATAACGTAGAAATTGCGGGATAATTGGAGAAGCTGGCAGAAAATGTGTCAATAGAAGATGATGACTCCGCAATTGGCATCTTTTGAACCATAGTAATGGAAGTACAATTTTTAACCTCAACCTTCAAAACTCAACTTCAAACCTTAACTTCAACTTCAAACCTTAACTTCAACTTCAAAACTCAACTTCAACTTCAAAACTTAACTTCAACTTCAACTTCAACTTCAAAACTCAACTTCAACTTCAAACCTTAACTTCAACTTCAACTTCAAAACTTAACTTCAACTTCAAAACTCAACTTCAACTTCAACTTCAACTTCAACTTCAAACCTTAACTTTAACTTCAAACCTTAACTTCAACTTCAAACTTTTAACTTCCAACCTCAACTTCCATGATATTCTAGGGCAAAGAGTATATTATTGGAATTATATGTATAGGTTAATTATGTCTAGGGCAAACGCACCAAAATTAAGATGATCGAAAATCACTAAAAATAGAGTGTCATTCCTGAAATTTTTGAAGAG
>ENA-ORXT01004090-ORXT01004090.1-marine-metagenome-genome-assembly--contig:-NODE-4090-length-15378-cov-8.816483_pt1 | contig 15378 bp, 10 predicted proteins | sample MGYA00237868_ERZ511482 | MGnify/ENA metagenome assembly ERZ511482 | reverse complement strand
GACGCGGACGCGGCGGCCGGCCGGCCGGTCGGTACCGGCGGCAGCGGCCGCGCCGCGGCAGCGGCGGCGGTAGCCCCCCGCCGCCAGTGTTGGAGGCGGCGGCAAAGGCCACAACGGCGGCGCCCCCACCCCGTCCCCCGCCGCCACGATGACCTGCAACGACGCCGACGGGAGGCTGCCCCGGCTCCCCACTGTCTGGGATTCGACGCTGCGTCTCGGCGCGGCGCTCGCCACCGCGGGCCACCCACACCCGCCCGTCGCCGCCGTCACCGCCGCAACCGACGCGGCGGCGGAGACGCGGCGCTGGCAGCGCCAGCGGCGCCGGCGACAATCACTTGCGGGTCCGACCGGGGCAGCTGCAGGCAACAAACCCCCACCAATCCCCACCGAGTCCGCCACAGGCGCTGACACACTCCCCCCGCCCCCCAAACCCCTCCACCGCCGCCGCCGCCGGCGCCAGGTCCACTCGGGCGGCCTCCAGACGATACGCCCACCCCTCCCCACCCCCCCGCCGCCGCCACCGCCGCCGCCGCCGGGTCCAAAGTCCCTTTGTGTCTACTCTCTCGTCCTCCGCCCCGGGGCTAGTCCCCAGGCACGTCCGTACTCGTTACCCCAGAGGGCAGTGCCCACACTCACTCGACGCCCCACTCACTCAGGCACCCCAATCGGTCGGTCTGGTCGACCTACCGCCCCCAAGCAGCCGTGCACTCCACTCGTGCCGGCGCCTATGGTGCCCGCCACTCCTGAGCGCACATACACATCGCCACCGGCGGGGCGGGTTTGCACCCAGGTGCGCTCACTCCACCCCGCTCCGTTACCGCCGCAGCTCTGCTGCCGTAGCGCCAGGGTGGGGGGAACCGCAGGGGTTGAGCTAGGCTCGAGCTCGCCCCCGCCCGGCGTGCCACCGACGGGTGGGGCGCCGGGGCGACGGAGGAGGTAGTGCACAAACTCTCCCGTGCACGTGCACCGGCAGTACACCCGACTGCTCCCCTGCCGGCCCAAGTGCCGGGACGCAAAAAGGACAGCATTTGGCAGTTGCTCCCCCCACTCGCGCCCCAGCAGCGAGGATACCGCGACGTGCGGTTTTTTTGGACACGGCGGCGGCAGGCGGTGAGCGCGACACATCTACCGCCCTGCACGCCTGGCTGCCGGCAGCGGTACTAACACCATACGGGTTGGTGTCCTGAGAGCGGCGGCGGGGGGGGCGCCACCGCCGCGACGGCGGTCGGGGGCCAGAACCGCCCGTCAGGGCGGCGGTCGAACCCCGCACGACCACCAATCGGCAGCGTGAGCCTCTCGGGCGGGCAGGTGGGCAGACTACGGCGCTCCTTTCTGCCCCCTGCGAGCGGCCTGGAGCACAGTCGAAAAGTGAAGGAGGTTGCCTCGTGAATTCCTAAGTATGACGTAACTACAGTTATACAGTCCTCTTGCGTATTGAGTCTTCCACATGTGGCAATTACATAAATATGGACAAAATGCTCCTAAATCAAACTGAGGCCGGCCTAAGATATTCAAAAAAAAACACGCCCCAAGGCATGGGGAGGTAGCCGTCCTAAGGCCAGGGAAATAGGTCGTGGGGAGGATGGATGGAAAAACTGAAAGTTATCTGTGGAATAAACCGATCAATATATCGATTAGTTGATCAAATGAAGCACACCTCTGCTTTTTCTTTATGCGAGGAAGCTCAACAGACTCCCGCAGGCTGCGATTGCTGCTTCTTACTGTGTGATAGTGAGCATCATCGCTTATCGTCCTGTCCCGCGTCGAGACACGTGAAGGGATCGTACAAATAATCTTATACTAATTGATGATATATAATGTGTATACTCTATGCAACAGTTTCGTGGGTCAGCGACAGAGTTTGTGTTGACTGATGGAGGGTTTATTGGTTGTGCCCACTGGGAGAGCCCCAAAGTTATCCGTCTTGGCCCACCGTGTTGGCAAGCCAGTGCTTGGGCTACCCGTCGTGCGCACGTGGCGCTTTGTCGTGACGATTGGTTCCGTTGCTAGAGATACAGTACCTTCAAACCTTTGCCGGCGATGGGGTCTCGTTCCCTGGGAATGATGGTCCACCTTCCGCCGAGGCACGATCTGGGCACGGATGAGATGGGATGGGCTGCGGCGGACACCGCAGCTTGGCTCCGCCACGCTCCGCCGCACATGCTCAGCCCAGAACGGCCTCGAGGAGCGGAGTCGGGATGTCGACAGCCCTTCGAGCTTCACCTGCTCTGACACGACCTCTCGCACCGCGAACAAGAGCAACATGACTGCGACCATTCGCTGACGAGTCTTTGCCTGCGAGTGGCTGCCCTCGGGGCTCTTTCTTTCAGACGATCTTCTACCTTGCACCAATCCTCGTCCGTCGCTACTTTACCGGCGATGCGGATCCTCGAAGGGGTCGGCGACGTCGGCCAAGGTGATTGGTTGTGTGAGCTCAGAGAGACCCTCGTCACGGCGCTGTGCCACAGTCTGTGCATAATTTCACAAACAACTCACCACGGTCCAGTAGCGCGCATGTGTCCCAAAACATTCATGCTCTGGACAGGATTCAGGAGCGAGCACGTGGCCGTGGAACCACAACATGCCTTAACGACGTTTGGAGCACGTTGAGTCAACGTGCTCCTACAGTAGGCAGCCGTCGTACTGAACGAGCGTGATGCCGAGGTGGTCACTATGAGTAAAGTAAGTAAAATGAGGACTGTTTAAACGGAGCTTAGGGAGAAACAATGCCTTCTTTGACACAGAGTCACAGAAGGCCAAGTAGAGCTGCGAAGTGCCATGTCGTTCGTGAGAGCCTTTGCCATGAGTGTCAGAACAGGCTCAACCTAAATAGTGACACTACGTGTCAAAAGTTATTTGTAGGATCGAATTGTTGTATTTGTCCCATTGATGTGCTGTACAGAAGCGCGGATCAGGCCCCACCAATAACGTGCTCGGATTTGTAGGCTCGGCCAATGAGCGACATCGTCCTCCGCGGACTCGTCACGTGGCAACGCTGCGCTGATGTGCTTTGAGTCTCGCCATGGGTATCATGGTGGAGTAAGACAGTCGTTCTCTTAAAAAACCCTCACTGCGATTCTTCCAAAAGTGTTCCCTGGCCTTTAGGACAGGGTGCTCTGAAAGTGTAGCGATGCACACACATACTTAGATCCCGGGACTTGCTCTCCGTTTCAGAGGTTGCACTCTGCATTCGTGTCCTCGGGGATCTGAGGGCGTGTCAGTGTTGGACGGGTCGCGATGACGCTAAAAGCGAATAGAATTACGTGGCTGAGAAGGACAGTCCCGCCACAGGAGTCACAGGGCCCGGACGGCGCCTGCCTGCTGGCCCCCCCCACCGTCCCGAGTTGCGCGCGGCGACAGCGCGCAGCGACTTCCTGGGTTCGAAGTGACCACGATGACCCACGGATGATCGTGCCTGCGCGCCGGCTTCTGTTGCGGCGTCGCCTCGGCGGTTGCTGACGCTATCTAGTGGCGCGGTTAGAGGCGCCCCGTCGCGCGGCGGTCGGACCCATCCGCCCGCCCGTGCGCCGTGTCGGCTGCCCCACCTGCCGCGCGCGGGTGCGCTGCGCGGTCGGGTGACGGCCCCGCCCGTGGGCGTTGCGCCATGCCCGCGGCCGGCCGCCGCTGTGGTGGCAGCGGCGGCACCCCTGTTCCCACCCCACGCCCCCCCCACCACGGCAATGTGTCTGTGCGTGCCCCCCTGCGCGCTCGTGGCCATGGAGCCGGCCGGCGCGCCCGGTGTCAATGTGTCGCCGCGCACGCCACTGCCCTGACGGCCAGGGTATTGCACGCACGTGCCTGGAATTCCAAATCGGCCTCTACGGGGTTACAGCCGTTCTCCCAAAAATCCCGCACTTCGACCGTTGCAAAAAAGTTCCAAATCGGCCTCTGCGGGGTCGTAGCGGCCGATTTGGAACTTTATTGCAACGGTTGAGTGCGGGATTTTTGGGAGAACGGCTGTATACAGCCGTTCTCCTGTATACAGCCGTTCTCCCAAAAATCCCGCACTCCAACTGTTGTAAAAGAGTTCCAAATCGGCCTCTGCGGCGTAGTAGAGGCGTAGTATAGGCCGGTTTGAAACTCTTTTGCAACAGTTGGAGTGAGCGATTTCTGGCAGAACGGCTGTACGTCCCACCTTTTTCATGAGCGTTGAAGCCACACTGACGCTGTTTGAAAGGCGTTGGGGCGTGAATCCACACCTACGCCCTCCTTGGCCATGTGATTGCTCACGGCCGATGCACCACAGTGCGGGCGGGCAGAAGCCACACCCGCGAGGGAGATGACTGCGCTGGCAGTTGCGATCGGGTGCGAACTGCCCCCAAGAGGCGCTTGACACCTTGCGCCAGAAGGTCCGTCGCCCACGCGCATTGCAGCGTGGCTGGCAAGTGGCCATCGTGCTGGAGGGATGACGAGGACGCGGTGATTGAGTCACCCCCGCACTGTCTGTTGGGCTAACCAGTCGGCCCAGTCAGCGACGGCCACGCTCCGTGTTCCGAGGGGCACCACGCACGGTACGGGTTGCGGCGGCGAACCTGGGGCTCTGCATCGAAAGCCCCCGCCGCCAGCGTGCCGCGGCAAGCCGCGCTGCGCCGCTACGCGTCACGCCGTGCCGTGTCGCTAGCCGCTCGGCACTGGAAACGAGTGCCTCAGCAGACTATAAAAAGAGGGGTGGCAGCGTCGCTGGGCACTCGACACCGCTCTCCTCATCACAAACACCGCCAGAGCGGACTGCCCACACCCCACTAAACGGGCGACTCACTCCGCCGCCATCACAAGTCCGCCGCCGTGGGCAGCCCCTCCCAATCAAGGCCGCCTTCCTCTGGCTCGTCCCCCACACGTGCGACCATGTCGACGACAACGACGGCGGTGGCGGTGGTGCTTGCCGCTGCCCTTGCGCTCGCCGCGTCCACCCCCGGCGTCGTGTCCGTCCCACTGACCCCCGCCACCGTCGCCGGCGTCCGATCCGACGCGGCGGCGGCGGCGCTGTCCGTGCCCGACGGTGCCACCCAAGATGCGCTGACGGCGGAGCGGCAGATTTTTGCCTTTGGCAGCGGTGCAGGGGACGGCTCCGGCTCGGGCGCTGGGTTCGGCTTTGGCGGCGGCCCCGGCGGCGGCGGCGGCGGCGGCGGTGGGGGTGGGAATGGCGGCGGCGGTGGCGGCGGCGGCGCCTTTGTCGGCCCTGGCTTCCCCGGCGGCGGCGCTTTCGCGTCCGGCAGCGGCTCTGGCGCGGGCTCCGGCTCGGGCGCTGGGTTCGGCTTTGGTACGGCGGGCGGCGGTGGTGGCGGCGGCGGCGAGGGGGGCGGTGGCGGCGGGGGGGGTGGCATTGTCTTCATTCGCCGTTGAGGCGGCGCGCGACGGGCGTCGAGGGGTGGGGTTTGAGGGAGCGTAAGGAGGTGGGGTCGCGGCGGCGGTAGCGGGCGTGCCACCCCCCACCGGTGAGCATTTTAGTGGGGCGGCCGAGCCTACGGGCGGGCACGACCCCAACAAAGACCAGACGGTCTTGCCGTGGACTATATCCATTCAACGTTCGCCCCCCGTCTGACCGACGCCGTCACGGGCGCCGCCGTGTGCGACCCGTCGGGACGCCGCGCCGACGCGCGCAGCCGTCGACGCGCCATCGCCGACACGGTGGGCGCGTCGCGGCGCGCTACGCCGTTGGCGCGGCTACGCGGCTCGGCGGCGCGGCAGGCCGCATCTGCCGTCGGCAGCGGTCGAAGGCGTGGCAACACCCCCCCGCCGTACTGGCAGTGGCCCGACTCCACACGATACCCCCACGCCCCACATGGCGCGCCGCGTGCGCCGGCGGGCGCGCCCCGCACCTCCGGGATGCGCCCGCCGGCAGAGTCACTGCACGGGGAAACCCAACAGATCGCCGACCAGAAATGTTTGTTTGGCAACAGGCAAACAAAAGCCTATCTGTTGGTCCGTCTGGTCGGGCAACAAAGCCCGAGCAGAACGCCATTGTGTTCGCCGATACTGTTGACCTCTTTCGAGGGGGAACCATGCATGTGCTAGGCCCTCATAAGCGTAACGTCTTCAATCCGATGCCAAACGAAGAACCAAGAAAGGACGCCTCACTGCCACTGACGCATCGCCAGGGGGGGGTCGAATCTAAAACTGATCTCTCAGCCTTGATCTGTCTTTCTGCTACAGGCAAGGAGGTGGTACGGTCTTCTGTCGTTTTGCGGCATGGGCAAGGAACTACTGGCGACGCCTGCGGCATGTCCTCGACGACGACCCCCTCCCCACGCCGGTCCATGCTCTTCCGCTCGTCGAGACGCTTCTGGCGGTGTAAAGACATCCAACCCCAGAAGACAGGAAATATCATCCACAAAGGTTTGTGGGAAAAATCAGCGTGTGTGACCCCGCACTTGGCACAGGCCAATTCCGTGACCGAATGTGGACCCACATGACCCAAATTGGCATTTGTGTCCGACCCCCGGTTAGTCACCACTGCGCAGTGGCCCTTGTTGCAGGATCCACGACGAGGGCGTTTTTTCCCCTCGATCGCTCGTTTTTACTCGTTGACGAGGGGACTTTTCTCGTCAAAACCTTGTCATTTGGTCATAATATGCCTGATCCAGATTCTCGATTTTGACGAGAACAGCTCTTGGTCTCTGCAGTACTATAAGTCATTTTAAGTGTCCCGAAGTTCTGACAATCAGACAGTATAGGGCTACGCGCAAGTTGCGAAAAGTCCTACAAGAGAGCGAAAGAGCTTCACAAGTAGGAGCCAAACAGACTCAAGTGCAGCCCAATGACTGGCACAACAGCGCATGATTCGGCCGCACATGGCTTCCTCCTTGTTTTCCCGCCAATCCGCAGCGCGGTGGTTGGCAGCCACAAACAACCATCGCGGCTAACAAAAGGCACATGTTGCATTGCCTCAGAAGTGTCACCGAGTGCTTTTTACAACACTCCGTCCCCCCCCGCCTACGCCGAGGTGGCTCATGGACGTCATAGCAGCAGTAACAGCTTTGGAGGTGAAAGTGAAGCTGGTCCATGCTTCAGTCTCAGCTGGGGGCGTCGTCCGGTCGCTGTCTGCTGGCGGTGCAGTCCTGTCGCAGAGGCGATTGGTCACAGAGGACAGCATTTTGGAACGGTCCTCAGCAGCCGCTGTATCCCAAGCTTAACGGGAACTGACGGGCACACAGCGCAATTGGGCATGGATGCCACGAGCGAAAAGGCAGTCACGAAGGTCCTTCTCGCATGGCCGTCCGTGCAGATGTCTCCGCGTTCGCCCGTGCGGGCAGGCCCCTCTGGACACCTTAGTACGAACACGGTGACGACGCCAACACGGGGACTCTGCCCTCGGGGGCGGCCGTCCGGCGTGCCATGCGCGGATCTACTCATCCGCACGTGTTTCAAGGCGGCAACTATCGCCTCTGTCCCGCCCATTTCTGGCAGAATCCCGCGATCCAGAGCCGAGCAGCCGAACAATAATAGAACAGAATCGCGTTTGTTGCCTGCTGGTTCGGTAACGCGCGCCGGAATAGAATCGCGTTCTGTTGAGGCGGCAGCCTTGCCGTGCAGCGACGATGCGTTGAGCTGTGTTCATACATACTAAACGGGGCTTGTGCCGCCCAGACGCGAGCGTTCGTGCCCTGCAAGTTGCAAAGGCTTGTAATGAAGCGTTCGTATCGTCCGTCTCAGGCAGGATGGCCCGCTCGCGGATGCGCGTCTCGCCCATGCGGTGTCGGCAACCTCCTTCCTAGCACCACCCCGCCCACACACCTCCCATCAAACAGCTGGGGACTTTTGGCCACGCTCCTCCTTCTGTACGCACTAAATTTAGGACGCGTTAATAGTCACCTCCCCCGCATTCCCCCCCGGCGCGCCCGTCGCGGCCACGCCGGTGCCACCTGCCCCCCCAGGGCCACCGCTCCCCCCAATAAACACCAAACCTGAGCCGGGGGGCACTGCCGGCGTGGCCCGCGAGTTGGTAATGGTCACGGGCGCGCCCGTGCCGCCCGCCCCACCCGTCGCGAAGTTGCCGCTGCCGCCGGCTCCGCCCAACCCGCCACCGCCACCAACCGCCACGGGGCCCGCGCCGTCGGGGATGATGCCGCCCGCGCCGGTCGTGGTCAGGATGACGGTGCCGGCATTGCCGCCGGCCCCACCGTTGGACGACAACGCAACACCGCCGACACCGCCGTTCCCACCGGCAGCCCCAATCTGCGACGGCCCCGACGTGGCGCCAATCGTCACGCCCGTGCCGCTGTTGGTGACCGTTACGGAACCGCCATTCCCGCCGGCGCCTCCGAAAGCCCGCCGCTGGTTGGGGCCGCTCTGGCCGCCGTTGGCGCCGTTGCCACCAACGCCTCCAAACGCCACGGCGCCAGCGTTGTCGGCAACAATCCCGCCACCCCCGGTCGTCGAGATGGTCGCCGAGCCGCCCGCGCCGCCGACGCCGCCAAAGTTGAAGTCGCGGAGGCCGGCATTCCCGCCATTCCCCCCGGACGCGCCCGCCACAATGGCGCCCGTGCTTGCCCCGAAGACGGTCCCCCCCCCAGACCCCGTGACCGTCGCCGAGCCGCCCACGCCGCCGGCGCCCCCGACAGACGCAGAGCCCGCTTGGACCGCTCCGCCTCCATTGCCGCCATTGCCGCCAGCGCCACCGAGGGTGACTGACCCGCCCGTCGGTGCCGCCAGTGCCGTGCCCCCCGCCAGGTTGATTGTTACCGCGCCGGAGTCGCCACCTGCGCCGCCAACGGTCCCAAGCCCCCCTCCTCCGTCGCCGCCATTGCCCGCGTTGCGACCAATGTTGATGTTGCGCGGCGCAGCCGTGGCCTGCCGCGTGGTTGTCGCGGCAATTGCAGAAAAAGTGGAGCGATTGGGCGCCGACAGCGGTGCGGCAGAGGCGACGGTAGCGGCCGCTATGATGGCGGCGGTCGCCGCAACGAGCACCCGGTGGCGACGCGGAGGGGGAAGGCCCATAGTGCAATTGATGTCGGGGGCGGGGGAGGGTACGGTGTCCTCAGTGGCTCATCCGCGGGGCGTCTGTCGGTGATCACTTGCCGACGGCGGCGGCGACGGACCGTGGGGACACGCAGACTGGCTTTTGAAAGCGGCACCGGCGCCGCCCTCCCTCCACACCAGTGCCCCCGACGGCGGTCCAGCGAGGTGGCACCATCCGGCGCGGTCCTGACCGGAAGATTGCGTACTTGTGGCCGCGGCCACCGAGTGGACCACCTATTGTGCTTCTCACAAGAACTCGCTCCGCTTCATCGGGATGGACCGCCTCTTCAGCCAATCAAACCGCGTTTTTCTGTCGGCTGCTGATGCATCACGGTCCAGTTCTTGCGAGAAACGCAATATTACAGTGTCGCAGCGACGCCCGCAACGCGGCCGACGCGCCAAGGGTGCTGGCAAAAAGGACGAGAGCTCGTGAGGTCGATAACTGGACGGCCCGACGGTGTCGTCTGCCTCCAGTCGGACGGGTTCTATTCTTGCAGACAATGTCATCCGTTCCAAATCACAGAACGCAAGGGCGAAGAAAATGGGCTTTCACGATGGAATGCTAAACGCAAGGTTCCCCGTCCAGGCCTCCGTTCAGGCACAGCGGATGAACGAACTTCTTCTCGTCACATCTCAGAGCACAATCAGCAATTTCGGCGTTTTTGGAAGAAATGCTCGATTACACTACAACGTGTGGTGCGTTAATTAGTGAACGGACAAGCTCTGTCTGTTGTGGGACACGCGGCTATCACAGGAAGAGCTTACAGTGAGTATGAGCTGATACAGTCATTGCGCATTTATGTGTGTCCCGCTTGTAAGGTAGGGTTGCTTAGAACGCCCAGGGCGTCGTTCACGTACGGGCGTCACCAGGGCGTCATTTGGGCGTCGTGCGCCCCTAACGCCCCAACTCAAAAGAGCGTCAGCAAGGCGTCGCGAAGAAAAAGACTTCAGGGGGGCCTACACAAATCAGCAGGTGGCGGCTGTGCAACTTGGTTGGGGACAGGCACCCTGTCTTGAAACAAAAAATGACATATGAGTGCACAGTATGGGTGCCACTTGAGTTGTATGGACAGCACTGAGGGTGCTACTTGGGGCGTCCTAAGGGCGTTTTGGCTTCCTAATGGCGCGTCAGGAAGGCGTCTTATCCGTCGCTCGCCCCTGGCGCCCCCCTAATAGGGGCGTCAGGGGCGCGTGACGGATAAGACGCCTTAGAGAGCATTCCCGCCAATGTCGGGCCAACGCCATATTGGGCACACGTTGCAGAAACGTCTCTCAAATTCGCCGTTGGCCAGTTCTCGGGGCGGGTAACGATGTCGAACGTGCACGCTGCGTTGCCAACGGAGGTCAAGCGAATTAAAACGCGAATGTACTTGCGTCCGATTCGGGGTCGGAGCCGTTGGCCCTAGGGCTGCCAGCAAGGGAATGGCCTGTCCAGATCTCGGGGAGATCGGATTTGGTCGGAGGCGGGGCATTTCCCAAGTGGTTTTCCCAAACCCCGTACTACTTGTTTGAACTTTTCGCTTTGGAGGGATTTATCTGTTTGGCGCATATGGGGTGGCTACTTCGGCCGCCGGAGTTCGGGCTGGGGAGTGGTTTATTGACAGAGTGGACGCCGTCCCCGTCGCCGTTAGATAAATCCAGCTGTGCTTTGGACCACGATTCCCCCCTGGGCTTTGCCGTGATCCTCTCCTCCCGATGGGGGAAGGCTGGGCTGTGTGTCGATTTCCGGGGCAGTTCCTTCGACGGACCGAGCTGATCAAGAGGTCACTTCGGCCAGACGACAAACCAACGTGGTGGTGCCTAGAACCGCTACAACGACGCCCAAATGACGCCCTAGCGACGCTCTTCACGACGCCCTTAACGACGCCCCGGGCGTTCTGAGCAACCCTAACTTGAAGTGATGATTCAAAGCTGATCTGCGATCGAGTAATCCGTTGTCTCAAGTCTGTCAGAAGTTGCCTGCCTACCCCCGCAGGAGCACCTCGTGAAGAACGGGGCACGAGTCTTGCCACGCCCTTCATTGTCTCATTGCACCATTTATGATTCAAATCTACGATCGAGCGTTATGAGCGCCTCGGTTGGTTGTCGTTTCGGAACAGATTGCTCAATCATCTGAAAATTATCACGTGGGCTACAAAGTGCTCCACCCTGATTTACAAGCTGACAAGGACTGTAACACGCCCAGACCGGCCGTTGCTTCTCGGTTGCTGCATGACAAAAGCCTTCGAAAATCAACCTGCGACGTGGAGAAATATGAATGAAGCAGGAGGTCGCTTTCGCGACCCCCAAAACTGCTGTGATTGCGACACTGTGCGGGGGGTGCGACCCCCCACACAGCAGGATCAAACCCACGTTACCGCCTCAGCCGCACGACCGTCGATTTCAGCCTCTTGCACGGATCCGTTGGCCGCTCGAACGCTGAACAGAGAGCTTATAGATAGCCTTGTTTCCGCATTGGAACGTCCTTTTCTTGTCGACATTGAAATTTATGGTATTGTCCCTGAGCGCCCCTCACGAGCAAAGATGGACATAAAAACTACGTCCGCAAGTTATACCTGGTATGTGGCGCGACGAAACCATCATGGTTTGGTGTGATATGAACAATATTCTTGCGGCATCTTTCTGCAGGGACCCATAGACCTGAACAACTTGAGTTGGCTTCCGACACAAAAGCTGGTGCGAAGTACTCAACTCGAGGCAGCTCGAGTGGGTTGATTTGGTGGCCATGTACCAGCTGTCCAGGACAGGAAGGAAGGCAGTAAGTTTGTTGCGTGTGGCGGTGGCTGTCGCAATTTTCGGGGCGGGGGCGGGCGGTGCACGTGCTAGAGGGGCGCGTGCTGCTGAAGGCGGCAATGATGGCGATGCTGATGACGGAGGGGCTGAGGACGGGGGGGTCGGGGATGCTTTGGATGCTGAGGATATTGAAGCTGGAGCTGTGGACCGTGAAGTGAACAATCTGCTTGCCTACAAAAATTGAGTGTTACTTTTTTTCGTTCAGGTGCCTAATCGACAGTGTTCATTCGACACCAGCTGCACCAGTGTAGTATGAGCAACGCCCAGCAACTTCCACTCCAATGGTGCCAGACGCGAGTACGGTTGCCCAGAACCAAATGCACTTTGCCCCTGCTCCCCGCAAGGTACTCTCGTAACTCGTTTCTATCCCTGACCGCACTACAGTGCGTTCTCGTTATAAGAGAATCGTTTACAAAAGAATATGGGTCGCGAGTCTTCCATTCCAGTCCATGTGGGCCACTTCTCCTTCATATTGAGCCGAATCAGCTGTCTCTTTTAACGAGAACGCACTGTATTTTGTTGTCACACATGTCAGAAAAAGCCTCTGCAACCTCTAGTAAACTTCCTCATGCCGCCACATCTGCCCCCAACACACTACCTCAGCTCCTTTCCCCCCCACGTATTGTGCACTTACTTCCCTATCACCGTGGATCCTGTCCGCACGCAAAAAAAGCAGCCTTCAGCAACTCATTTTGCGGCTACTGCCCGCCGTACACGCCTTTCGTCGATGGCGGATCGGCCAACTTGTAATTTGTTGCATGATGGCCCCTCTTGGACCTTCCGGCGGATAATTGCATCACCATCTGCTCAGCATCCACCCTTGCCCGGTGAAAAGTAGGAAGAGATTCTGCAGAACGAGACAAGAGAGAAACAAAAGCGACGCAAATAGCGTTTGGTTGACTCTGACAGACGTGGACGTCTTCTTCGCGCACCAAAATTGCTGTGCACCTCGACTATGTGTATCGACATCGCTCGTTGTTAGCGTTTTCTTCGCCATTCCATGTTGGTCGGCATGGTACCTGCAAAAATTGACCGCACTCCCGCGCCGCACTAAACGTGCCAACGAATGCAAAAAATGTCAACCAGCGCAGTCGCGCGCTGTCCTTTTCCCTTGCTCCCGCCCCCGAGTACCACCCAGAATATATCTCGATGCGAACACGTACCTTATTCAGCTCGACTCCCACGACAAGACACAGAGCACTGGTCGAAAACTTTGAGACCAGGGCGATGCGCGACCTGAGAGCGGGGACGGCGAAGCCGACCAAGAGCCCAACACATCGCCGCCAAAAAAGCGCCCCACAGCAGTATCAGATGCAGTGTGGCGCCCACCATTCTGAAAAAAGGGGGGAGCGCCACGGCCGACGTAAGGAAGATTCGCCACTTACACTAAAGCGCACCGACGACGACGAAATGCGCACTGCTGTCTTCCCAACTTTGGCCGATGCCGTCGATGTCAGGAGGGGTGATCGACTGCGCTGTCCCATCCCCCTCCCCAAGAGAGCGTCCCAAGTGTCACTCGTCGAGCAAGTTTCTTCTAGCTTTCTGAGTGCTTTTTCACAGCCCTGTCCCCTGTGAGCATGTCCAGCTGAATAGCGAAGTTAGGCCTTGAACTGGGCTTGAGCAATTAATTTTGACGCCAAGTCACACCGTGTCGACGTCACGGCGAAAATGTGGATTTTACGGAGTGCCAGATGGACTTCATAGGCATGCACATGTGATCCGGTTTAAGTCTAGTCAAACCTGTCTCGATTTTTTTACCCCTGTCAGTCGACGCCCCTGCGCCGCCCCGCAGCTGACTCGTTGACTTCCGTGGCAGCCGCGCGGGGGGCGTTGGGCTGCCGCCGAGCCTCCCCACTGCAATATGCGAATGCAGCGGCCCGCTGCTGCTTCCAGAGCAACCTATGTCAGCCACTGCGACGGTGGCGGTCGGCCAGCGGCCCACCCGCCTCCCGCGTGGCGAGCGCTGCCGGACGCAGGAGCGCGCCGACCACCACGCGTGCCGGTAGCTCGGGCACTTGGTGACCCCCGGCCGCGCTTGCAGTCGAGGCGCTGACAATCGGTGCCGCCCGCCGACTGCCGCGGGCGGCCCCGCGCATGCCCGCCGGTACTTGGGCAAGCCGCGGCGCGCCGCAGCAGACGCGGCGTCCCCGCCTCCCCACCAGCGGACTGCCCGTCACAACAGCCAACGCTGCGCATCCAGTTGACGCCGGGCACTCGGTTTCGAGTTCCCCGCTCCACCGCTCCCCCTCCCCGGCACCGCCGCCATGCCGACCCCCCCGCGCGTCGCGCTCGCCGCCGCTGCGGCGGCGGCGCTGCTCGCCTCGGCCGTCGCCACGGTTGGCGCCTCCACTGCCGCCTCCAGTGTCTGGCACGCGTCGGCCTCCCTCCCCTGGGCGGGCTTTGGCGCCGCCGCCGTCGCGCGCCCGCCCCGCTCCTTCCCGTCGACCGCTGCCGCACGCGTCGCGACGCGCGCTGCCGCCGGCCTCTCCACCCGCGGGCGGACGCCCATTGCGACCGCGCGCCGCGCCGACCGCCTCGCCGCCGTCGCGCGGCAGGCGGCGGGCGCGCCCAACTCGCTCTACATTGACTGTGCGGGCGCCGGCACGTCTGAGTTTGACGGCGCCACGTGGGTGCCCGACACCGTCGACGGCTTCCCCGCCGACTCGCGGGTGCATGGGGCGCCCGAGCAGACGGGTCTCCCGACCGTCCTCCGCACCAACCGCTTTTCGACGCGCACCATGGTCTACACGCGGCCCGTGCCGGCGCCGTCGGCGTACCGGATTACGCTGCACTGGGCGGAAATTTTCCAGACGGACCCCGGCGCGCGGCTCATGGACGTGTTTGTCGCCGTCGACGGCGGGCAGCCGGTGGCGCTCGCCTCCTTCCTCGACGTGTATGCGCTCGTCGGCAGGAACACGCCCTATGAGATTGTCTACCCGCCGACGGGCACGCCGGGCGTGGCTGTTGCGTCGACCGTCACGGTCACCCTCCAGCCGTCCATTTGGTACACGGACAATGTGTTCCTGAGCGCCTTTCGCATCGTCGACACGGTCGCGCCCGCCAACGAGACGGCCGACGCGACGCTCATCACGACGCTCGTCAACGAGGCTGCCGCCACCGCCGACAGCGTCGTCCTCACCAACACCACGCACGCCGAGTACGTTGCCGCGGCCGCGGCGACGGCGGCCGATGTGGACGCAGCCACTGCCGCCGCGGCCGCGGCGATCGCCACCGCCGCCGACCCGCCGTCCGCCACCGTCGAGGCGGCGTACGACAACGTCAAGGCGGCCATTGCCGCAGTCACAGCCGCTGCGGCGCCGTTGTCGGGTGACGCCTACACGGCGGCGGCGGCCGCCGCCGCAGCCGCCGAGGCTGCCGTGGTGGCCTACGCCGACGCCCTCTCGCCGGCCGAGTGCCTCTACCTCCACGGCCGTGAGGGGGGGGTGAGCGTCGACCAACTCGACGGCCTCGCCGCCCTCGTCGCCACCGTCGGGACGGCCGTTGCGGCGGTGGACGCGCGGCTGGCAGAGGAGGCTGCCGCCGCCGACGCCGTCGTCGCGGCGGTGGCGGCGCTCGGCCGCGCCGTGGCGGCACTGCAGGCCGCGGTGGTGGCTGCCTGAGGCGACA
>ENA-ORXT01004089-ORXT01004089.1-marine-metagenome-genome-assembly--contig:-NODE-4089-length-15380-cov-12.185846_pt1 | contig 15380 bp, 11 predicted proteins | sample MGYA00237868_ERZ511482 | MGnify/ENA metagenome assembly ERZ511482 | reverse complement strand
GTAAATTGGCAAATGCCAATATGCAATTTTTGGGAACAGATTTAGTAATTTACCCCGGTGGAAGTGGAAAACCCCTGCTGCTGCAAGCGACTAAGTTAGGAACTAATTTAGGATCTACTCCTTTATTAACAGATTTAGACGGAGATGGATATGTAGATTGTATTACGGCTTATATGGGCGACCCAACACAGTTCTATTCTTTTAAAAATTTGATTATTGAAAAAACAGAATTAGATATTCGAATCCCTGAGTTACAGTGGGGTGGATATATGGGACAAGAAGGGAAGTCTATTGTCTATTGATTGATACCCCGTATCCTTTTTGGGTGGAAATAATAAAATACAATCACATGCAATGTTGTAAACAAATACTCTTCCTCCTCACTTTCCTAAGTCCTATCAGCCTATTTGCACAAACCCCTAATCTTGTATGGATAGAAGCATTAGCAGAAGAGATACTAGAAGAAACAGATTTATGTGAACGCTGCACTTGGGTAAAACCAAGTATTACTAAGGTGGACTTTAACAACGACTTCTTTTACTTTTTACGATATAATTGTTCTATCAGTGACTCTTATGCTAGAATGTATGATGCAAGTGGTCAAGTGGTAGGAGAATGTACGGGTAGTGCAGGTGCAAATGATTGTGGATTTGGTTTCAATGCCTTTACCATCTATACTTTATCAGAAACCATTATCCCAATTTGGAGCTGTGATAAAGGCTTTGAATGTGCCTTTGTACTAGAAAATAATGTGGAACAAGATATACCGATACAAATTGATGATACCCGTTGTGCAGAAGGCATTAAAACATTGACCGTAGCAGCCGAATTTACTAGCTATCAATGGCAAGGAGCATCCATAACAGGCAATGAATCTAGTTTAGTAATTAACGAAGGTGGAGACTATTTCGTTACGGTTACGGATGAGCTGGGTTGTGAATTTGAAGCAGAAATTAGCATTCCAGATATTACAGCACTTAATGTAGCCATAAAAGGAGCAAAAGAAATTTGCTCAGCAACTGCCACTACGCTAACGACCACCAATTTTGAAACCTACCAATGGTCTACTGGTGCTACGACTAAAGATATTGAAGCAGTGGCAGGAACCTATCAACTTAGTGTAACCAATGAACAGGCTTGTGAAGGAACAGCTGATTTTACGCTAAACAATTATGAAACACTTGCTATTGCTATAACAGCCGATAAAACCAATCTTACGGAAGGCGAAACGGTGAACGCTACGCTTAGAAGTGGAAGCACTTCGGCTATCAGCGAAATAGAATGGACAGGTACAGGTATTTTCGATTGTATGGATTGTGCAGCTATTCAGTTTACGCCCCAAATAACAGGAGAACTGCGGGTGGATATTCTAGATAATAGAGGTTGCATGGCAACAGCGAGTGTATTTATAAGTTTAAAAGAGTTACCTTTAGAAGTATATGCACCCAATGTATTCCAACCAAGTAGTGTTGATGAAAATGCGCTATTCACAATTTATGGTGGAGACAATGTACAGGAGATTAGCGAATTAGCCATTTTTGATCGTTGGGGCAATCAAGTTTTTAATAATCTATCTTTTGCACCCAATCAACCTAGATCAGGATGGGATGGTCGTATGAATGGACAGGATCTTATGCAAGATGTCTATATTTATTGGGCAAAAGTCTTATTTTTAAATGGGGAAGAAATAATTATTTCTGGAGATGTCTTATTGTTACGGTAGTTAATTAGCTTAGGAACGAAGAAAAAATAAAATGAATATTTTATTTTTAAAACCCCAAACCCTTACGTGATTTGGTTTTTTAAAACAAAATGGTCATTTTATTTTTCCTTCGTTCCTAAGGAGGAAAACAAGCCCTATAAAAGCCTCTTATGCAAGTCCACAAACAACTACTTTTCTTTATCATTCTTCTAAACCCTATGAATCTAATGGGACAAAACCCTGATCTTTCATGGATAGTAGATGTGGCAAAAGAAATTGTGACAGAATCGGGTTTATGCGAAAGCTGTACATGGGTCGCTCCTAGCATTACGAAAAGAAAAATAGACGGAGAATCTTTTTATTTTTTACGGTACAATTGCTCGATAAATGAGTCTTTTTCAAGAATGTATGATGAAAATGGGAAGGTCGTTCAAGAATGTATACTTCAAGATCGATTTAGCACATGTGAGGTCGGTTTTGATGCCTTTACCATTTTTACCTCAACGGAAGACATCTCTCCAATATGGAGCTGTGATAAAGGTTTTGAATGTGCATTTGTGGTAGAGAATAATGTGGAACAAGACCTGCCTATTCATATTGACAATAGCCGTTGTGCAGAAGGTATTAAAAGATTGACCTTAATGAGGGACTTTTTTAGCTATCAATGGCGGGGAGATTCTATATCGGGTACAGACTCCAGTCTTGAAATTATCAAAGGCGGTGATTATTTTGTTACTGTAACAGACGCATCGGGTTGTGAACTTAAAGCGACCGTGTATATCCCTAACTTTACTGCATTTACGGTACAAATAAAAGGGGCAAAAGAAATTTGTCCAACAGGTTCCACCATTTTAACTGCCGCTGATTTTGACGCTTACCAATGGTCCACAGGCTCAACTACTAAAGAGATTGAAGTAGCACCAGGAAGGTATCATGTAAGTGTAACCGATGAACAGGCTTGTGAAGGGACCGCCTCTTTTATTGTAGGTGCGTATCCACCTCTACCAATTAATGTAACAGCAGATAAAACAACGCTCACGGAAGGGGAATCTTTAAACGCTATGCTTATCAATAGTGCAACAATGCCCTCGATTAGCGAAATAGAATGGACAGGTATAGGTATTATTGATTGTACGGATTGTGAAGTTATTCAGTTTACGCCACAAATCAGAGGAGAACTGCAAGTGAATATTATAGACGATAGAGGTTGCAAAGCAACAGCGAGCGTATTTATCAACCTAAAAGAATTGCCATTAGAAGTATATGCACCAAATGCTTTTCGACCTAGTAGTTTTGATGAAAATGCCCTATTCACTATTTATGGTGGATATAATGTACGGGAGATTAGTGAATTGGCTATTTTTGACCGTTGGGGTAATCAGGTTTTTCACAAGCTATCCTTTGCGCCCAATCAACCTAGGTCTGGGTGGGATGGTCAAATGAATGACCAAGAGCTAAGACAAGATGTCTATATCTATTGGGCAAAGGTGTTGTTTTTTAATGGAAAAGAAAAGATTTTTTCTGGAGATGTTATCTTGTTGCGGTAGCCTATAGGGAGATAGTTTTCCGTTCTATTGGATACCCCCACATCTTTTTTTGGTGGACAAATAGGAGCGTAGCTCCGACCACGTCTGTAGGAATTGGATATGGAACCACGTCAAAGGAGCGTAGCTTCGGCAACGTAAAATCGTGCGGCAGACGTTGCCGAAGCTACGCTCCTTTGACGTGGTTTCATATCCAATTTCTACAGACGTGGTCGAAGCTACGCTCCTTTAGGTAACTCTTGAACTGCATTCCTATAGACGGTGTCGGGGCTAACGCCCCTATTATTTCCACTCCAAAAAGAGGTGGGGTGTCCCTTAACTAAAACGGTATTTATCTTGAAAACTTAAAGTACTTCGGACAATGCGACTAAACCAACTACTACCACTCGTCAGCCTGCTTTTACTAACTTATGCTTGTAAAGAAGAGGCACCCAAATACACCAATTGGCAAGCTTATCTAGGAGACAAAGCCTCCAGTCAATACAGTCCCTTAACAGCCATCAACAAGGAGAATATTAAGGACCTACAAATTGCTTGGACTTATAATACTGGCGATGCAGACACCCTTAAAAATAGAACACAAATTCAATGCAATCCCCTCATTATAGACGGCGTACTGTATGGGAGTTCTGCCAAACTAAAATTCTTTGCGCTGGACGCGGCTACCGGAAAAGAGCTATGGATATTTGATCCTTTTGAGAAAGAAGCATATAAAAGTTTTGGGATGGGCGTTAACAGAGGACTAGCCTATTGGACGGATGGACAATCCCAAAGATTATTAGTGACAGCGGGTGCTTTCCTATATGCCATTGATGCAGCAACAGGAGTTCCAGATAAGGATTTTGGAACGGAAGGAAAAGTAGATTTACACAATGGCTTGGATAGAGTAGTAGATGGTTTATTCATTAACTCCAATACCCCGGGCATTGTTTATAAAGATAAAATAATAGTAGGTTGTAGAGTATCCGAATCGGGCGGCGCAGGTGCAGTCCCAGGACATATTCGTGCATTTAATGTAAAAACAGGAGAACAAGAATGGATTTTTCACACCATTCCGCATCCAGAAGAATATGGCTATGAAACTTGGCCTGCGGGTGCCTGGCAATATACAGGTGGTGCGAATGCTTGGGCAGGGTTTAGTCTAGATGAAAAACGGGGTATCTTATTTGCGCCTACAGGGTCCGTTTCTTTTGATTTTTATGGAGGCGATAGGATTGGAGCGAATCTTTTTGCGAATTGTCTTTTAGCTTTAAATGCAGACACAGGCGAACGTATTTGGCATTTTCAAACAGTACACCATGATATGTGGGACAGAGATTTACCTGCTCCGCCAAATTTGGTGCAAGTACTACCACCAATGGTGCTTTATTATGGGAAACTAAATTACCGAATGCGGCTTTTGCCACACCTGCTATTTATGCAGTTAATAATAAGCAGTATGTAGTAATAGCTTGTGGAGGTGGAAAATTAGGGCAAGCTTCTGGGGATGCTTATGTTGCTTTTGCATTAGAAAAATGAATAACTTTGCCGTAAATTTTAAAAAATAAATATAACTATTCAGCAGAAGAGAGAATAGAGACCATTTTATTGAGAGAATAGAGATTTACCACAAGAATAAACTAGAAAATTGGATAAAAATCTAAAGAATTTTACTAGTTCTTGCGTCTTGTCTCTGTTCTCTCAATGAAATGGTCTCTATTCTCTCTTCTTAAAAATAAACAAAATTATATGTATAAAAATCTAACAGTTCCAGTAATAGCAGCACCCATGTTTCTTATTTCTGGACCTAAACTAGTTACTGAATGTTGTAAAAATGGTATAATAGGTACGTTCCCTGCCTTGAATCAAAGAAGTACAGAAGGTTTCGATACTTGGTTGGATGAAATAGAAGCAGATTTAGCAAATTTTGAAAAAGAAACGGGGCAAGCATCGGCTCCTTTTGGCGTAAATTTAATTGTACACCGAACTAATCCACGGTTAGAGGCGGATCTAGAAATTGTAGTAAAACATAAAGTGCCCATTGTTATTACTTCTTTGGGGGCAGTAAGTGAAGTAATAGATGCCGTACATAGCTATGGCGGGTTAGTGTATCACGATGTAATTAATCGAAGACATGCAGAAAAAGCAATGGCCGCAGGTGTAGATGGTTTGATTCTAGTATGCGCAGGTGCAGGTGGTCATGCAGGCACCTTAAACCCAATGGCATTTGTCAATGAAATAAAAAGCTTTTTTGATGGTACTATTTTATTATCAGGGGCCATGAGTACGGGAAAAGATGTAGCCACGGCTATGCAAATGGGGGCAGATTATGCCTATATGGGTACTCGATTTATCAACACCACAGAGGCATCGGCAGATAAGGAATACCAAGATATGATCAAGAAAAGTGGCACAACAGATGTTGTTTATACAGCAGCCGTTTCTGGTGTCAATGCTAATTTTTTAAAGATGAGTCTAGAGGAAGCAGGTGTTCCTAAAGAAATGTGGGATAAGAAAGTGAAGATTGATTTTGGTAAAGAATTGGATGCAGAAAAGGCAGAATCTAAGGCTTGGAAAACGATTTGGTCGGCTGGACATGGTGTCGCTTCTATTCAAGATGTAGTGCCTGTAGCAGAACTAGTTGACCGCCTAAGAATGGAATTTTTAGAATCGATTATTGAACAACGTAAGTTTTTGATGAAGTTTTAAATAAGTTAAATAATTGAGAATTGAAAATGGAGAATTGAGAATTTGTTAGACGTAACTAGGCGTAATTAGATGTTTTTTTTGAAACACAAAAGTCACAAAAGGAACAAAAGTGTTTTCACAAAAGATTGCTCTATGTTTTACGTTTTAAAGAAATACTTAAAAAAAAATTTTGTGAAAACCCTTTTGTATCTTTTGTTACTTTTGTGTTTCAAAAAAAACGTATAGTTACGTACAGTCACGCCTAATTACGTCTAATAAATTCTCAATTCTCCATTTTCAATTCTCAATTATTTAAACCTATTTTTTGTAGAATTTTATTAGCAAGACAGGTAGCAGCACTAAATCTGCTAAAACGGCGAATACTAGACAAAGGCTAGTAAATAAGCCAATATGATATGTGCCAGTGAAATTAGACAGGGCGAGTGTCAAAAAGCCCCCTGATAGAATAAGAGAAGTTACGATAATGGCTTTTCCTGTAGTTAAATACGTATTTTTTACCGCTTCCATCATTGTTTTCCCTTTATTTAATTCCAGTTTTAATTTGCTCAGGAAATGGATGGAGTCGTCCACCGCAATACCAAACGATATAATAAAAATTACAGCCGTTGTTATTTTTATATCTACCCCCATAAAACCCATAATACCAGCAATCATTAATAAAGGTAAGACATTGGCTACAACTGCAATTAAGGACATTCGGATAGATTTAAACATATAAGCTATCAGTACAAACACAAAAGCAAGGCAAAATAATAATCCATGTAGTACATTAAATGCTATCTCATAGCCTATGAGGTCATTTAAATGTATCGTTCCAGTTATTTTAATATCCAAGAGATTAGTTGCTAAATTCGTTTTTACAAAGTTGCGAATATCTTGATTTTTTTGCCGAGCAACATAACTTCCTATATCTGCAATTTTACCAGATAAACGTGCTTCCTTTTCGTCTTTTGTAAACACTTTCGGAAAGGTACTTCTTTCTATATTTTTTAAAATTTCTTTTTTTAATTTATCAACTTTTCTTTGGCTGGTGGGGAGTTTATAATATTTCCTATTTCCACCATGATCAATTTGGTTACTCAATTTGATTAAGCTAACAGGACTAAACCAATAATTATTATCTAGCGTTTTCTCCATGTAGCCCTCTAATTTCTCTAGTTCTTTCAGAACCTCCAAGTCAAAAATACTTTTAGAGTCATCCTTGAGGCGTATGCCTAATTCGTATTGGCGGGTACCAGAAAACTTCTCTTCAAAAAAACCAGTAGCAATTCGCTGGGGGTCTAGGGATTTTAAATCCTGAGCAATATGATTATTAATTTTTAAGAAACTGGTCCCATATACACTGCCTAAAATAATTAGTCCAGTACTTAACAAAATAGGCTTAGGATATTTTAGTACCCAATTATAGAGTCTAAGTAATACAGGTTGCCAAAATTCTTTCATCTTTTCAGGTGCCAAATTTTGGGCTGGTTGGTATAAAATAAGCATGGCAGGAAAAAGAGAATAGGTCAATATAAAAGCGATGAGTAGACCTAAAGCTGCATAAATTCCCAATTTTGCAAGTGGTTCTATGTTACAAATAGTTAGAGTCAAAAAACTTAGAATAGTTGTAAAACTTGTAAATATGGTAGCAAAACCAACCTCTCGTACAGCAGTATGCAATGCGTCTAATTTTTCCTGACCTTTTCTTATTAGCAAACGATATTTTGTGAATAAGTGAATGACATTGGAAATACCGATAATCATTAAAATGGTGGGAATAATATTGGAAATAAAATTAATGGGTTCGCCCATCCAAGCCATCGTACCAAGTGTCCAAATAACTGTTATGATGATAACGAGTAAGGGCATCCAAACACTCCAGAGTTTTTTATAACTTATCCATAAAAAAAAGATAATCATTAAGAGAGAAGCTCCTACAAATAAACCGACTTCTCGGCGCACTAAATTAATATAAGCGGTCTGACTAAAACATTTACCAGCATAATGGATTTCATCAAAATTCAAACCATCTGCTAGATTATCTATCTTTTGACTAAGTGCATCACATTTTTCTATAGTTAAATCTGGTGTTTGCCGTATTAATAAAGCAATAGATTTACCGTCTTTCGCAAATAAGCGGTCGACCAATTCTGGTCGCTTATAAATTCTTGCGCTATCTTTCGGATATTTTTCTGGCTGATCAATGGTAATGTAAGGTCGGGTAACTACGCCTGTGGTAAAAGGTGTTTTCCGAAGAATATTTATCGTCGTAGGAGAAAGTACACTTTCAACATTCTCCATTCTTTTCAACTGCTTAGTAAGAGTGTCTACCTTTTGTAAAAACGACTGATTAAAGATACCCGCTTTATTATAAAGTCCCAATAGCACAAAATCATCATCCCATTCATACTTCTCACTATAATCCATGAAGAAGTCTGTTTCTTCACTGTGCGTCGGAAAAAACTTCCTTAGATCATAATCAAATTGGATGTCCTTCAAGAAATATAGCTGGACAGCCGTTATGAAGAATACAATCAAGAGTACTATTTTGCTTTTCCGTCTATACATTAGCTCTGTTTACAATAATTTTGGCTGCAAATATCTGAAAATAAACGAGAAGTAGTTAACAGAATTTCATTTTATTACATTGCAATGGGTTTCGGCTGTTTATTTATTATGGCTACTTGGTATTTTTTCATCGTTACTTATTTGTCTAGTTGACCAAATAAACCAATAAACAACCTAAGTATCCTAAATAAATTTCGATTTTTTTGAACAAGTTTATTCAGGTAGCAAAAGTTTTGACAAGTTTATCCAAATCATAAAAGTTTTGAGATTAAAAACTGTCAACTGATTAAATAAACTTGTCCTTCTTATTTAACATTTTCCCTAAGTATCCTAAATAAATTTCGATACTTTTGCGAAGATTTATTTATACTGAGTAGGTTAAGTGCAGCATGTAAAAAATTTGTTTCTATTTTATTTTAACGAGATTCCACACTTTCGGAACTTTACGGTTTGGCTTTGAGGGGAGGCAGAAGTTCTGAAATTTAATTATACCGAACCTTTGCTCTTCTCTAATCCCTAGCCGGAAGGTTCAGAAAGCATAGCGTTAAACAAATAAACATTCTAAACAAATAAACAACCTTCCTACTCTCTAATTTTTTAAAAATGGCAATTGCCGATTATTGTAAATATTATTTTAAGGCAAAAACAAAATACCAAGTTCATTCTCCTTTTGTTTTTGAGTTTGTGGAGCAAATAGTAGAAGATAACCGACAGTATTATTATTTTAATACAATAGAAGGATATAGAAGACAAATATATAAGAATAAAACGATAATCAAAACGAAACAATCGGAAGGAACACCACTACGCAAGTTGGTGAACAGGAATACTATTTCTCCAGAAATGGGTCGAACGCTCTTTAAAATTGTTCATAAATACCAGCCAAAGTATGCCATAGAATTGGGTACAGGTGTTGGTATTGCTACGTTATATCAATGTTCCCCTTCCAAAAAAATGCAATTACATAGCATAGAGGAAAATATTGATTTAGCCAAAACAAGCAAGCAATTGTTAAATAAATTAGGCCTGCAACAGGTACAATTTTCTGCGGGGCTATTTGAGGAAAAAATACCAAGTATAACAGCACAAATGCCATCACTAGAATTGGTAACGATTAATCAACTCGCAACCAAAGAACTTATGGGGAAAATACTACAACACTGTAATAAGCAAGCAATTGTTATATTAAATTATCCGCATGCTACGAAAGAAAGAACAGAACATTGGGAATGGCTAAAAGAACAACCACGTATTCAATTAACGGTAGACCTATATAATATGGGCATCGCTTTTTTTAGAGAGGAGCAAAAAGAGAAAACACATTTTGATTTAATTAAAGCTTATAAGAAACCGTGGGCGATGTTTTGAGGGATTGTTTATTTGTTTAAACTGTTTATTTGTTTACCCACTATACGTGTGAATACATAAACAAATAAACAGCTTAAACAAATAAACAGCTCAATCTACTCAAAAGCCAAAGACACCATTTGTGCCACACAAGCAGGTTTTTCCACGCCCTCTATTTCCAAAATGGTATCCCAAGTAGTTTTGATGCCATTATCGCCATACGCTTCTACATTCGCTAAAGTAGCGTGCGCCCGTAAGCGACTGCCCGCAGGTACAGGATGCGGAAAACGCAATTTATTCATCCCATAGTTAACCCCCATTTTAGCACTTTTGATACTAACTACTTTTGCTAAAAATTCAGGTAATAAAGAAACCGATAAAAACCCATGTGCTATGGGACCACCAAAAGGAGATTCCTTTTTAGCGCGCTCCACATCTATATGTATCCATTGAAAATCTAAAGTCGCTTTAGCGAAATCATTAATCATTTCTTGTGTGACGGTTATCCAGTCAGTTGGTTCAAAAGTATGACCGACCATCGTCTTAAAAGTAGAGAAATCTTTTACTTCCATAATGTATTGTTTGTTCGAATAGCGAAAATTCGCATGGCGAAAATAGTTATAAATATGGTAATTATTTAAAAGTCAGAATGTTTTTTTGAAACACAAAAGGCATAAAAGGCTTTCACAAAAGTTATTTGAAACACAAAAGGCACAAAAGTGCACAAAAGGCTTTCACAAAAGTTTTTATTATTTGAAACACAAAAGGCTTTTGTCCTTCCTTTGCTGTTTTAAAAAATAAAAACTTTTGTGAAAGCCTTTGTGTACTTTTATGCCTTTTGTGTTTCAAAAAAAACGTTTAGGAGAAACCCTTCTCCCAAGCGTTCAGAATTGAACGAGGTTATTCCCACTCCTCAGTTATAAATAGGACTATAATAAAAAGATACATTAGTTTTTTTATCTTCGTTTTCGTTTGAAAATTTTCCGCTGATACTTTTAGTTAGAAACAAAATGCCAGATTCAAAAAAATACCTAGATAAGAAATACAAAATCACCCCCGACTTTAAACGGTTCAACCAAAAAAACGACATCTTTAATAGGTCAATGTGGGATGATACCGTCAATCCTAAGCATTTTTTTAAGAGCTATGATATCACCAACTATGCGCCCAAAAAATCCAAAGGATTTGATCATTGGGATTTTGCTTTGCGGAATGCGAGTTGGCATTTGACAGATGTAGTGGGAGAAATGAAATTTGAAGAAGAGGGTAGAGTAGAAGGCTTCACAGATTACTATTCTATACATACCCAAGGCCCACCTACAAAAGTAGATTTACCAAGTATAGAAGAGACGACCAGAAGAATAAAAAAGGTAGCGAGTATTGTTGGTGCAGGCATGGTGGGGATTTGTCCGATTGAAGAACGATGGGTGTATTCTCATAATTACAGCCGAAAAGACCAAGCGAATCCGACTTTAGATTTACCTGCTACGATGCGCCATGCCATCGTTTTAATTTTGCCGATGGATTATGATTTAAGCAAAACGATACCCTCTGCTTTAGGTGGCACTACTACAGGTTTGGGCTATACGAATAGCCTCAGTGCAGCCAATGCACTAGCCCAATTTATTACCAATTTAGGCTATGAAGCAATTGCCTCTTTAAACGATACAGCCTTAAATATACCAATGGCTATATCCGCAGGCTTGGGAGAGTACGGCAGAAATGGCTTATTAATTACGCCCAAATATGGACCGAATGTAAGAATTGCAAAAGTATTTACAGACTTACCCTTGTTAAGCGATAAACCCGTAGAATTTGGGGTGAAAGAATTTTGTGAAACTTGCCGCAAATGTTCCGATGCCTGTCCTGTAAAAGCCATCGCTGCGGATGCGCCACAGGCTAGTCCGCCCAATTTTTCTAGCTTACAACACATCACCAAATGGACCGTCAATGCAGAGAAATGTTTTAAATTTTGGGTCGGTATGAATTCGGATTGTTCGATTTGTATTCGGGTATGCCCTTATAATAAGGATTATTCAAAATGGTGGAATCGACTCGGTATTCGCTTAGCAAATAGTCCGCTGCGTTCTTTATTGCTGTGGCTAGATGGGAAACTGGGCTTCGGAAAGCGACATGCCGCTAAATGGTGGTGGGAGAAGAAATGAGGAATGAAGTTATTAAAACCATCCAATTATCAAAGAAATGATTTTTAGTTTTTGAATTTAATTTCAGTAAAATACAATTCATGATAAAATTTTACTCATTCAAAATAATCTTTTTATTATAATCCAGCATAACTCCTATAAATCTAACAACTTTACAACATGAAACAAGAAGCTTTATACAACGACATCATTGATAATTTCGATGAATTAAAATACGCCTTACTAGATGCGCAGACCTTTAACACGGAGCATTATGGTTTTCCAGAAATTTATTATAAAATTATGGAGACGGATCAGGTTCGAGTAGGGGCGTATCGACGAGCTTTTGCTAAATACAATAACTTAAAAGATGCCGTAGTTTGTGAAGCAGGGGTAGGTACGTTGGCTTTAACAAGGCATTATTTACCTTATGTCAAAAAGGCTTATTTAATAGAAAATAACCCAAATGTTATAGATTATATAAAATCTGAACTGGCTAAAAATGGCTGGGCAGATAAGGTAGAATTGATAGTGGGAGATGCCAGAAAAGTAAAACTACCTGAAAAAGTAGATTATTTAATTGGCGAACTAATGAGTATTTTCTGTGCCAATGAATACCAAGTGCAAATATTTAAACACTTGCGCAAATTTGTAAAACCCACAGGTAAATTAATACCCGAAAAAATCCATAATTTAGTGCAATTGGGAAATACTACTTTTGAGGACGGACATCTGCATTATCCCCTATTATTCACTAGACATTGGCCAGAATTATTAAGTACACAAGTATTATTCAATACAACGGATTTATACAAGGCTTCCAGATTTACGGTTAAGAAGACTGTAAGGTTGAAGAATTTTTTAAGTGGAGCGGTGAATTGCATCTACATGAATTCCTTCGTGCAAATGGCAGAAGGCATTAATTTTACAGGTACGGATAGTTTGATGCCCCAAACCGTTTTGAAATTAAAAGAAACAGCGCAAGTAAAAGCGGGAGAAACAGTGAAATTAAAAGGGGTTTACACCTACGGCACGTCTTTGGATAAGGCCGTTTTTGAATTAATAGATTGAGTGTGTAACCGAATTTCTTTAGAGGGAGGAGATTTGATTTGTTTTTTATAAAAAACAAATCAAATCCCCTCCCTCTAAAGAACCTATCTGCCAAATATACTTTTACCTGCTCTTTTAGATAGAAAAAAACTAGACTTTCTTAGCGTCTTAATGTAGAATTAGCCTAAATCCTACAAAAACACGATATGCCAAAACAACAACTCTACCATAAAATCATTGATAACTTTGATCAATTAAAATATGCCCTTTTAGAAGCGCAAACCTTTAATCCCAAGCACTACGGTTTTGAAGAATTCTTTTATAAAGAAATGGAAACCGACCACTTAAGAATTGCCGCATTTACCCGTACCTTTCAGCAGTATAATAACTTAAAAGATGCGGTGGTTTGCGAGGCAGGCATTGGTCGCTTGGCTTTAACACGGCATTATCTACCTTATGTGAAAAAAGCCTATTTAATTGAAAATAATCCAAATGTAATAGCGTACATCAAGGAAGAATTAAGTAAAAATGGCTGGGCAAATAAGGTAGAATTAATCATAGGAGATGCGATGAAGGTAAAACTGCCAGAAAAAGTAGATTACCTAATTGGCGAGCTGATGAGCGTTTTCTGTGCCAATGAATATCAAGTACAAATATTCAAACACCTGCGCCAATTTGTCAAACCCAATGGAAAATTAATACCCGAAAAAATTCATAATTTGATTCAATTGGGGAAGACCACCTTTGAAGAAGGGCATACCCATTACCCTTTATTGTTCACGAGGCATTGGCCAGAATTAGTAAGCACCCAAGTTTTATTCAATACAACAGATTTGTATAAAGTGTCCAGATATACTGTCAAAAAAACAGTAAAATTGAAGCATTTTTTAAGCGGGGAAGCCAATTGTGTCTTTATGACTTCCTTTGTGCAAATGGCAGAAGGTATCAATTTTACAGGCACAGATAGTCTAATGCCGCCTACGGTATTGAAATTGAAAAAAGCAGTGTCTATCAAGGCAGGAGAACAATCCAAATTAAAAGGCAGTTATACATACGGTACTTCTTTGGATGAGGCGGTTTTTGAGGTGGTAGAGAAGTGAATGAAAAGAAGTCAGAGGTCAGATCGAAAAATTTATTTTTCGATCTGACCTCTGACTTCTTTATTCTTTAATAACTATATCCAATCCAATAATATCCCGCCAACCTTCCTTCTGCTGAGCATCTGTCAGATGGAAAGGCGTAACATGATGCCACAGGTCATTCCCAAAAATCTTTTCCTCTCCGGTATCCGCTTGAAAAGCAAATTCCCCGGGTTGCAGGGTATACTTGACAAGCAATTCTTTCTTTTTCTTCTTTTTGGAAACTTGCTCTAAAATCTGGGTTTCTCCGCCCGTTACATTAAAGCGATTAATCACTAAGGCAGAGACAATATACGCTGCCCCATCCTCGTGTGCACCTTCAGGTGAATTATCCCCTGGAGTAGCAGAGGTGGCTTTTACACTCATAAAATGGACTGTAATACTCGCTTTTTTAATATAGGATTCGCAAGATTGAACAAGTCTAAATATTTGAATTATAAAACGGCGGAAAGCAGAATTTTCTACATGGTGGGCAGGAGCTTCTTCAAATACTCTTGGCCAAGAACGGACATCTGTATCATTAACGGCCTGGGCAAATTGCTCAACAGGCACTCTTTGGATACGAATACCTGTTTTGGTCGCCTTAATTTTAAATTTGGCAACCGAGCGTCTTCTCCACGGTTGTATCGCTTTAAAGGCTTTTTTTTGTTTAGAACTTAATCGCTTTCTCCATTGCTTAAAGACTTTCTTTGTTTTTATGCCAGTGTAATAGTCTTTAAAGTGTTTTAATATGGCTGTCGCTTCTTCTGGAAAAGCGTTCACTAAAAACTCCACTCGTAATCGACGAGGATCATACTTATCCCACGCTAATTCCTCGAAATAGGGACTGTATTGTTTGATAAATGCTGATTGATCGATACCTAATGCGGAGAGGCTTAGTAGACGGATGGGAGATTTTATTTCTCTGCCGATGGCTTTGGAAATGTCTTTTTCGGTGATAGGTGTGGTTTTCATGTGTAGTATGTTTTTTGAAAGAAGTGAGAAGTGAGACCGAAAAATTATATTTTTCTGTGAGACGGGAGATTTATGACGTGTTCTTAGACGTACTGCTAGTGTTCCTAGACGTTTTTTTGAAACACAAAAGGAACAAAAGACACAAAAGGGTTTTCACAAAAGTTTTTTATATTGAAGCATGCCTGTAAGTAACGATGAAAAAATAAATAGGTCGTTTTTAAAATGAGTTCTTTTTTTAATGGGTTGAAAACCTATGAAAAAA
>ENA-ORXT01004088-ORXT01004088.1-marine-metagenome-genome-assembly--contig:-NODE-4088-length-15383-cov-3.640533_pt1 | contig 15383 bp, 14 predicted proteins | sample MGYA00237868_ERZ511482 | MGnify/ENA metagenome assembly ERZ511482 | reverse complement strand
ATCATGTAACTTCAATAATACCAATAGATTACTATGCTCAATCGAAATAATATAACTAAAGAAATAAAAAGGATTGAAAGCAATATTATTAATGTTAAAAGTGAATTGAAAACATTAAAAAATAGCGTTCGTGCCTATAAGGGTTGGACAAAGAGATATCGCCAACATCAAAAAGAGCTACAGCAAGAAATAAAAATACTTAAATATAGTAACAAATTTGTTTGTAAGCAGAGAGATGAACAAAGTCAAGAAGCAAAACAAAAACAGGCAGCGTTATTAAATGCAGTTCGAGACGCTAAACTAGCTCAAGAATCACGAGATAAAGCATTATTAGAATTAAACAAGGTTATCGCTAAAATTGATGAGTTCAAACAAGCTTACGATCGCATCAATCAAATCACCTATGCCAATAAAGCTGACTTAATCAAAGAAGCAGAAATTTTATTTAATGAAGAAATAATTGATTATGAACTCAACTTGGATAAACTAGAATATCCTCAAATGTTTACCGATCCAGCCTCTATTAATCGTAGCTTATTAAATTAATTTAATTAAAATCATGGTAGTCAATAGACTCAAGCAAATTAGGGATGAGCTAAAAAATAGTGCAGTTGCTTATGATAGTGCCTTTAAAAATACAGCCCTAGTTGCAGCACGAGAATTAAGCGATCGCGACATTCAAATCAACAAAGAAGGATCTCTAGCTAATACAACTCGTGCAATTTATGAAGATAGTAATAGTGGCTTAAATTCCAATTTAACTAAAGAGTATTTTATTCGACAATATGGCAGCCTTAAAAGTGCTAAACTTGCATATCAAAAAATATATGGCGAGCAAAAATATGGTCGTAGTTGGTCAGATTTTCTGATCGTAGCCGAGCAATTAAATACTCCTAAACTAAAAGAACAAAATTTGGAAGATAGAATTACTAAGATCGAGAACTTTCTCAAACAACTAGGATATCAACCATGATAATCGTTATGATTTTTTTCGTAAGCTTTTAGTAAAGTTTATCAAGCTTTATCATTATAGCGATCGCATTATCCAAACTCATTACAATAATAAAGCGGTCGCCTCTATTTTGTGCATACTTTTGCCAGTATTTTTAAATATAATAGATATGTATTTATTTTCAGATCGCGATCGCGATTTATTTTTATCTCTAATAGCTAACCCGCCTCAACCCAAGCAAGATTTAATCGAAGCAATGCAAGAGTTTCAAAACGGGTATGAGTAGAGTGAAATGGGTATTTAATCCTTGAGATAATAGTTTTAATAGATCCACTTTTGACAGTGGAAAATCACAACTCGATAAAAACTCTTTGCGTCTTATGCGAAGCGGTATCCTTTAGGATTGCGTCTTATGCACTAAAGCATTCCCGTTGGTTATGCTTGCGGTATCCTTTAGGGCTGCGAGAGATAATTTATTGTCTTAACCTTTGCTTCAACTGCTATAAATGGTTAATGTTAAATGCTCGATGTAAAAGTTGCCATTTGCGTTGGCGTACCAACTTCAGCATCGACATCGCCTATTCCTTTAAATGTCAACTGATAGTTAAATTTTTCTGCAACATTATTTGCCCAGTCTTGAAACTCTTTTCTTGTCCATTCAAAACGATGATCGCGGTGACGTAATTTGTGATTAGGTAAAGATTCAAACCGCACGTTGTATTCAATATTGGGTGTGGTAACTATGACTAATTTAGGTCGAGCAAATTCAAAGATAACTCTTTCTAAAGCAGCAAGACGATTAAGATCTAAATGTTCAATAACTTCAATTACCGTTGCTGCATCGTAGTTATTAAAACGCTTGTCGCGATAGATTAATGAGCCTTGAATTAGTTTAATTTTATCTTTTTGATGGAAAATCGTCTAGCTTTAGTCTCTTTTTAGCTATTTCCAAGGTGCGGTAAGAAACATCAACCCCAAGAATTTGCTCGATGGATTTGTTTTTGAGTAAATACTTAATTAATTTACCTTCACCGCAGCCTAAATCAATTACTCTTTTAGCTTGATGTTGTTTAATAACTTCGGCGACTAATTCCAATCTTTGCTGGCTTAAACTAATAGGTTTCTCAATTGCAGCTTCTTCTCGATCTTGAACGAGGTCTTTCTCATCGATGTCCTGACTATCTTCTTCACTTAATTGCGCTAATGCTTTTCTGGCTAAACTCCAGCGTCGCTTGAGGTATCTCTTAGTGATTTGTTCTTTAATAGGGTGAGTATCAAGCCAGCCTTCACCGTGACGTAATAGCTTTTCAATCTCTTCATCTCCCACCCAATAGTGTTTATCATCATCCAAAACAGGAATCAAAACATAAAGATGACTGAGTAGATCTTGCAGACGAACAGTGTTGCTGAGAGTTGCATTAATATAAACGCTGTCTTGCCATTGGGGGAAGGTAGGATCTAGAGGTATTGTTTCCCCTGCTACTTCATAACCTAAAGGCTCAAATAACTCCTGTAGAAAAGATATTCCACCACGACAGGGTAATACAGGAAGGTTTACAGTTAAAGGTATGGCTTGTTCTACTAACTCTGGCAGATCTTTGCAGCGTCCAGATAAAGCAGTACGAAACACCTTTGAGATCGCAACACTCATAAATGATGATGCCACATAAGGGCGATCGTTGACATACTGGCTTAATCTACCTTCACCTTGGCTGTTTGATTTACCTCGAACCAAATTCACAGGATTAACATCTAACAATAAGGTAGCGGTGCATTTTTCTGCTGTTGACTCTGGATAAAATACATGAGCTTGTCCAAATGTCATCGGGAATGACTGACATTTATCAGGATGTTTGTGGAGTAAATATCCCAAATCTGTAGCAGGTTGATGGCTAGTGGTAATGTTTAACAGCATTTACGAAAATTGCAATAGTTAGGATTTATTTTAGTTAATTAAGTATGCTTCCAGTAATATAAGCAGATATTAAATACAGCAGGCGATAAAAAGCAAATAGCCACAATCCGCCTATATTTAGCACAAAATTTTTGAGGTTTCTGGTCTGCCAAAAGTAAATTGGGATGCCAATGATGCTAAATAAAATAACAGTATATTTAATATATTTGGGAATGCGATACTTGTGCAGCTTGGCATCATAAATAATCCAGAAATAAATAATCGCGATCGCAATTAAGGATGTAATTATTGCTGAATATTTAAGCAATAGCTCGTTACTGTATAAAAGAGCTTCAGAAAATCCGCTAAATACGGCTAATGTTCCTAATGAAAATAAGGTTATATTGCGCTTGCTCCTTGTCTCTTTAAAATCTATATCTATATTGTTCATTTTAGGTCTATTAATTTATTAAATATTTAATACTTATTACTAATAATTAACTTAATTCATGAGCCAAAAATTTGGATTTTAATTAATTTAAAATATCAGAAGTTCATCAAAACATTAAAAAAATTATTGCATAAGTATGGGACATTTAACCTATAGCTATATACTTACTCTTAAAATAAACCGCTAAAAAAGATGTGTCCCCGCGTCAAACCCCGTTCTAAAAAAACTCCTAAATCAGAAGCCGCCAAACTGTGGATTTTGTTGGTTGGGGTCAATCAATATCAAGATAAAAAAAACTTACCTTCTCTCCAATATTCGGCTTTAGACTGTCAGGGTTTAGGAGAAGCATTAAAAGAGGCTACTGCTAGCCTGACTGCCAAAGAAGTGATTATTCATCACGATTTTGTCAGTCAACGTCCCAATCTGGCTAGCGTACAGCAAAGTATTGCCAATATTACTGATTCTGCTAACCCTAACGATACAATTCTGTTTTACTTTTCAGGACACGGTATTTTAGAAGGGACAACAGGACAGGTTGTTTTGTGTTTAGCTGATACCAAGACAGAACAGCTTTTAACAACAGGGTTGCCGTTAAATCCTCTGTTGAAACAGTTAAGTAGCTGTGCTGCCAATCAACAATTAGTCTGGTTGGATGCTTGTCATAGTGGAGGGATGACTTTACGGGGTACATCAAAAATAGCTTTACCTAATCCAAGTACACAGTTGGTAGAGGTTTTACGTAGCAAAGCAGCAGAAAGCAAGGGTTTTTATGCTTTATTATCCTGTGACCAAACTCAGCAGTCTTGGGAATTTCCCGAACTAGGACATGGCGTGTTTACCTATTATTTGATGCGGGGTTTGCGGGGTGAAGCTGCGGACTCCAGTGGAATAATTGAAGCAGATTCTTTATATCAATATGTTTATCATCAAACTCTACGGTACATTGATAAAACCAACCAGCAGATACGTTTAATTAATCAGCAAAAAAGTAGTCGGGGAGAAAGAAGATTACAGTCTGAATTCCCTTTGCAGACTCCTAAAAGAATTGTAGAAGGCTTTGGTAAAGTTATTTTAGGGAAGCGATCCCATGAGCGTTCGGAGATCAATCCCCGTCAGGCATTAGTAATTGATGGCGGATTTAAAGCAAATAGAACTACTTTTGCCTTGAGTCAAGTGTTGCAGAGTTCAGGCGGATTTGACTTAAGATACTTTCCTCAAACCAACGAACCTTGGTCAGAAGTTAAAAGCGCGATCGCAACCTGCTTCAATTCTCAAGTAAAATCTAAAACTGATTTTGAAATTAATACTGCTTTATTATATCTTCGAGCAGAGATAGAGATTGCGGAAACAGGAGAACCTTGGCTAGTTTTAGCAGATGATACTCGCTTATCTCGTTCCTGGCTGCGTACCGTCTTCAGAACCTCCCATGCAGCACAACAAATAATAATCCTTGACTGTCCTGGAGAACATTCTCTCAAAGAGTGGATTGAAGATTTACAGCTAGAAGCAGAAAGAGGACAGTGTTTAATTGCTGCTAATGCACCCTTGGATAATTCGGGACAGTTTGCCGAAGCTATTTTAACTACTCTTAAAAATGCCGATCTTGATGCTGGATTACCCGTAGCTGCTTGGATTACTCAATTACAAATTGCTTTAGCAGAGACAGACATTGCACCTCAAGTTTGGTTATCGGGGACTCAAGGGGTGATAGAAGTACTTCCACCCAAAAACACCGTAACCAACGAACATCCGTCCTTAGACTTGGGTATTTGTCCTTATATGGGGTTACAGGCTTTTAATGAACGTAGTGCAGAATATTTTTATGGTCGTCAAGCCATAGTTCAAAAACTATTAAACCAGATTAATCATAAGCTGAGTATAGCGGTTATAGGTGCATCGGGGAGCGGTAAATCTTCCGTAGTACAGGCAGGGTTGATCGCACAGCTAAGACAGGGTAAACAAATCCCTGGCAGTGATCGCTGGTGGATTGGCTGTTTTCGCCCTGGTAGCAAGCCGATACAGGCTTTAGCAGAGTTACTAGTTGACAGCGGCAGTAAAGAATCTCAGGCAAAAGAAAAGCTGCAAATTGAGGGTTTACTTTATCAGGGAGTAGAAGGTTTTGTGCGGTGGTTACGGACTCGTAGTGAATCAATGGTGTTATTGATCATCGATCAGTTTGAGGAGTTGTTTACCCTAGCAGGAGAAAACGAACGCCAGGAGTTTATCGAGTTAATTTTAGGCGCACTAAAATATGCGGGCGATCGCTTTAAGTTAATCTGTACTATTAGAGCAGATTTTGTCGCTTCTTGTTTAGAAATACCCGAATTAGCCTATATATTGCAAAAAAATAGCGTTTTAGTCCCTCCTTATTTAACCAAGGCAGATTATCGCAGTGCGATTGTTAAACCCGCCGAACAGGTAGGCTTGCGGGTTGAATCTGGGTTAGTAGAAGTATTGCTACAAGATTTAGATCGATCCGCAGGAGATTTACCTCTATTGCAGTTCACTTTGCAAAAGCTATGGGAACTCCGCGACAATGGCAAATTAACCCTCAAGGCATATCAAAAACTAGGAGGTGTTAAGGGTGCATTAGAAAGACAGGCACAAACAGTATACGATCGCTTTGATGCGGAATCAAAAGACTGTGCTAGATGGATATTTCTCAACCTAACTCAGTTAGGAGAAGGTACAGAAGATACCCGCCGTCGCGTTACTAAATCCGATTTGATCGTGGCAAAATATCCTGAAGCCTTGATTAACAAAACTCTCCGCACTTTAACCGATGCTAAATTACTAGTCGTTAATCTTGATGATGGTAGTAATTTGGGACAAAGCCGTAGCGCAATCAACCCAGCAGAAGACGATGAATTGTTTATTGAAGCCATGCGTCAGGAGGCGACAGTAGAAGTCGTCCACGAAATATTGATTCGCCATTGGTCAAGTCTGCGTTGGTGGTTGGAAGAAAATAGATCTAGATTGCGATCGCAACGTCAGATCGAAGAAGCAGCAGTATTATGGCAGCAAAAAGACAAACAGGATGATTTTCTGTTACGAGGTGTACGTTTAGCCGAAGCGGAAGAGATATATATTAAATATACCGATGAGTTGTCGGATGCAGCCAAGGAATATGTCGCCTGCTGTATTGATGTCAGATTAGCAGAACAAAGAGAAGCTAAACAGCGTTTGCGTCAGGCACAGTTAAGTGCTGCTGCATTAGGCATATTAGGACTAGCTGCAACTGCTTTTGGAATTGGCGCATATCGTCAGAAAGCGATCGCTCAATTGGAGAATATTGATAGTTTGAACTCTGTCGCCGAAGCGCAATTACTATCTAATCAACAGCTAGAATCTGTCACCACTAGTGTCAAAGCAGGGAAGCAGTTTCAACAAATAAATGGCTTAGGTAAAGCTTTAGTTGGTAAAGATAATTGGCAATCAACTAAATATAAAACCACCGCAACTTTACAACAGTCAATTTATGGTACTCAAGAAATCAATAGGCTAGAAGGTCATAGTCAGCAAGTAAATGCAATTTCTATCGATGCTAACGGTGAATTTATTGCTACAGCTAGTGATGATGATACTGTTAAGATTTGGCGTAAAACTGGAGACTTAATCAACACTTTGTCGGGGCAAGAGGCACAGGAAAATTCTATTTCTTGGCAGCGAAATTTGATCGGTAATCCTAGACTAGATAGCAACTTTAATATTGATGCTCATAACTATATAGTTAATATTAAAGATGAAGATAAAGTTGAACTAAGATCAAAATCTGACGACAAGCTTATTAATACCTATCCTAATCAATCACCAGTTAATAGCGTCAGCGTCAGCCGTGATGGCAAACTGTTAGCTACTGCTACCTTAGATGGCAAAGTGAACGTATGGAATAAAAATGGCATTCTTCAACAAACGTTAACTGGGCATAATGGAGAAGTCTTAGCTGTTAAGTTTGCTGCCGATCTTAAACAAAGCAATAGCTATCAACTAATTTCTGCGGGAGTAGACAAAACCGTTAGAATTTGGGAAGTATTTAACCACGATCTAGGTAAAACAGAGGGTATTTATAGTGTGGGTTATTCTCCCATAGCTTCAGATAATTATGCTGTTGCCGATTGGGACGGTAATATTCAACTTTGGCAGCAGAAACCCAACCAGAAGCAAAAGCTAGTTAACACGATCAAAGCTCATAATGATACTGTCTCGCAAATTCAATATAGTCCTGACGGTAAAATAATTGCCTCTGCTGCTTGGGATAAAACAATTAAACTTTGGAATGCTGAAACAGGGGAGTTAATTGATACTTTAACAGGACATAAAGATGGAGTTAATACTATTGCTTTTAGTCCTGATGGTCAGACTTTAATATCTGGCGGGGAAGATAAAACTATCAAGATTTGGAACATCTTTGATCGAGCAACATTAGTTAAAACTCTTCAAGGACATACTGACAGCATTAAAGCTATTACTGTTAGCCCCAACGGCAAATTAATTGCTTCAGGTGGCTACGATAATTCGATTAAAATCTGGTCAATTGAAGGAGAATTGCTACAAACAATCGATGCTCATAAATTAGCAATTACATCTTTAGCTTTTACCCCTGATAGCAATACTCTAGTTTCTGCAAGTTGGGATAATAGTATCAAACTTTGGTCGATTGCCGATGCAGGAAAAACAAATAAGTTACTGCATACTTTGACGGGACATCAAGACGGAGTAACTACTATTAGCCTCAATTCTGATGGTACATTATTGGCTTCTGGAAGTGGCGATCGCAATATCAAACTTTGGAATACCAAAACAGGGGAATTAATTAAAACTTTGCGGGGACACACTAGTCAAATTAATAGTTTGGATTTTAGTAATGACGATCAGTCTATTATTAGTGCCGAAGAACAACAGGGTTTATTCTGGTGGAATCTAGATATTGATAATCTTTTAGTGCAAGGATGCGATCGCCTAAATGATTATTTATCAACTAATCCTAATGTCAAAGAAAGCGATAAAAAACTTTGTCGGTAATTGTTATAAATTTATTTTGTGCTGCTTTAAAATAGTATGTTGAGAGACAGCCTTAAAATCTCGATCTAAATAGGATCTAAACAGCTTATGATACAAGATCTAGAATTAAAAAAGTAACATTGTAAGTATAAGTAGATTGTTAAATGGCAGATTCCATTATGTATCAAGAGGATGCTTATGTTGTCCTCGAATCAGATCGAGCAGAACAGTTTATGACAGCCAAAGAGTTGCTCGATAAGCTAATTAATCTTTTGTTGATGGAAGAAATGGTCATCCCCAGAGAACTAGAACAGTTTGATACGCCAGAGTTACAGGCTCAACACTTGCTTAATAACTATTTTGAATTAGACATTGGCGCAGATAAATATCTCCAATGGTATGTGGTACGTTTGGAAAAATAAACTACTCTTAACTCAAACTTGACTTAAAATTAAGTGATTATCAATTTCGGTAAGTAGCTATGTTGTTAAAGCAAAATGACCAAAAAGCAGTTAGCAGTATTTTGTTTACTGGTTTGTTAACTTTGTTAGCTAGCTGTGGAAATAGCTCTGCTCTAGAAAGTATGGTGAAAGCAGATCCCAAATTGAGAGAAAGAAGTGTAGAATCAACGGTTGCAACTTCGACAAACCAAGAACAGGATTCTGCCAAGACGAGAAGTAATATTTCATCAGGCAACACCGCTACAGTAGAAGAAAAAGAAATCCCTTCAGGTAACCAGCCTGGTAAGAAGGTATTACTCAATGATGATGCGCTCAAACCTTTACCCAAGCAAGAGAAAATCAACAGCAGTTTACCCGAAAACTTCCCCGCGTCTTTTCCCATATATCCCAAAGTTCAGTTAAAAGAGGCTAAGAAGGGAGAAAACAGAGAATCGGGAATGCTAACCTGGACGAGCTTTGATAATAGTAAAGCGATCGCTGATTATTATCAAGCAGAATTAACGGCTAATGATTGGGAAATTACCAAACCATTTAAGTTTGATGCCAAAAACGAGATTGGTAGAGCGATCGCTGTCAAAGACAATCAGAAAGTGCATTTAAATCTGCTGCGCTCAAAAAACAGTGAAACTGGTAATGATGGTACAAAGTTATCGGTAATCTATGAACCTATCGAACAAGATGTTGCAACATCAAACATTCCACTAGTCATCAACTCTAAGTTAGAAACTAATACAAACAAGCCTGAGTCCGATTTAAAAGCAAAATTTCCGACTGTGGAAAACAAAGATCGGACAGAAAGAACCAGCAATAGGCTCGAAACACCTACCAAACAAGCCCTAGACAAACGGCAGGATATTGCGAGAAAAAATATTGAACTTCCTGAAAATGATTATACTCCTGACACAAATATAGATTTTACCGATCTTGATAATGTTCCCGAACAGTTAAGTCAGCCATTAGAAACAGTTGCCAACTTGGGTATTTTGACTCCCTATACTCAAGAAGGAAACGTTGAATTAGGCAAATTTGCTCCTAATGCAAGTATTACCAGGGGAGAATATGCTCGTTGGCTAGTAGCTGCGAATAATCGTTACTACCAAAGCGACTCAGGTAAGAAAATATATGTGGTTAAAAATACAACTCAGCCAGCTTTTCAAGATGTTAAAGAAGACAATCCAGATTTTGGTGCAATTCAAGGTTTAGCCGAGGCTGGACTAGTACCTTCTCGTCTAACTCAAGATAGCACAAACTTATCATTTAGACCCAATGCACCCTTGACTAGAGAGGAGCTAGTTACTTGGAAAGTACCTTTAGATACCCGTCAAGCTTTGCCCAAAGCATCTATCGAGGCGATTGAAGAAAGCTGGGGATTCCAAGATGCCGCTAATATAGACTCCTCGGCGATTAGAGCTTTATATGCAGACTATCAAAATGGCGATCAGGCTAATGTAAGACGAATTTTTGGCTTTACCACCTTATTTCAGGCGAAAAAACCCGTAACTCGCGCCGAAGCTGCTGCTTCTCTCTGGTATTTTGGCTTTCAAGGTGATGGAATTACTGCTCAAGAGATCTTAGAATCGGAAAAGGAGACAGAGTCTAACAGTTAAGTCATGTATCATCTGTCACCTACCTTTAGATATTGGCTAATTAACAGATTAAGATTCAAACTATAGGTATAAATACATTTTCTAGTCAAATTTATGTTTAATCCTCAGCCAATATTTGAATTCTCTCGCAGCAATTGTGTGGCGATTTGTTCTTTTCTAGTACCAGCTAATTTAATTACCACCATTGCTACTATAGCTTTGGTAATCATGAATCAGCCGTTATTTAAAATACGCTGGTCAATGGGAATTGCTTCAATCTTTGCGACAACTCTATTTCTCCACGTATCTACTTGGTTCATCATTGGCGTGATAACCCCCGTCACCTTTATTTTGTTTGGACTGGGGACTACCTGTTTAATAATTAATGCTCTGACTTATATTTATCGTCAAGCAATTTATCAAGTGGTCTCAACCAGACTATCTCGCAGTTAAACTTAGCAATTAGTTCTAGCTCTAAAGGATATATGCCCTAAAGGATTCCCTATCGGTCTCGAAGCGGTATCCTTGTTTGACACCTTCGGATCGGGATATCGCTACACATATAACTAGTAATTACTAATCAGTAACTAGCAATTACTCTGATACATTGATTATTGTAGGTTCTAGTATCAAACAACTGTGAGGGATAATTTGGTATTTTTTCGCCAACCCATTTTTAAATTTTTCGCTAAATATCTGTCTAGTTTCTTTTCGATCTGCATTTTATTCTTGCTTGTATCCTGTACTCCTCCCCAAAGGGTATCGGCCCAAGAGAGGATGTTTCGTGATTTTTCTTTAGAGTTTCTAGATCGATATGAAATTCCTCAAACAGAGTTTAAAAATACGGTAGTAGGAGGTTTGTCGGCGATCACATACGACCGTCAACAAGATCAATTTTATGTTTTGTCTGACGATAGAGGAATACGTTCTCCTGCTCGTTTTTATACCTTCAAATTGGCAGTTGAACAGCAGAATGGCAGTCAGTTCAAAATTAAAAGTTTTCAGCCAGAAAGTGTCACGCTAATTAAAGATGAACTGGGAAATAACTATCCTGTAGAGCAAATAGACCCCGAAGGACTGGCTATTTCTCCCAGAAATACGGTTTTCATTTCTAGCGAAGGCAACACTGCTAAAAATATTAAGCCTTTTATTAGTGAGTTTGAATTAGAAACTGGTAAAAAGATCTCAGATGTTCGTCTTCCCCAACGCTTTTTAGCTAGTGACGACCCAGAAAAGCCTCAAGGAGTACAAGAGAACTTAGCACTAGAATCACTAACGGTTAATCGTACAGGACCACCAGAAGATCCTTTTCGACTGTTTACCGCGACCGAATCATCGTTAATCCAAGATAAATCAGTGGAAGAAGAGCGATCGCGCATCCGCTTTTTACACTATGTGATCAATCCTGTTGGATCGCCAGTATTAGTTGCAGAACATCTGTATCTACTCGATTCTGCACCCGTTGAAGTTATCTCTAATGGACTGACTGAGCTATTAGCGTTACAGACTGAAGGTTATTTTCTTAGTTTAGAAAGAACATTTGGTTTTACTGGTGCAGGAGCAAAAATATTTCAAGTAGTCATTGGCAACGCTACTGATACTAGTAATATTGATAGTCTCAAAGGAAATTTGGGTCAGTTAAACACTCTCAAAAAGCAGCTTTTGTTTGACTTACAAGACTTAGGTATTTATCTTGATAATCTTGAAGGGATAACTATTGGACCAAGATTGTCCGATGGTAGTAAAAGCTTATTATTAGTCAGCGATGATAATTTTAATGAGGAGCAAATCAACCAACTGTTGTTGTTTCGCTTAATCGAAAAATAAAAAACGTCTTTAGAAATGAAATGTAGAACTTATCTACCAAATTCCTAAAAACGTCGACTTTTTGACTAGATCGAGTAATCGAGCCAAAAAATTTAGAAGCGGTTGTTTCTACGACCGCCACTATTTCTGTTATCTTCACGAGGTCTAGCTTTATTGACTTTAAGCTGACGATCCATCCATTCTGCTCCGTCTAAAGCTTCAATAGCTTTATCTTCATTAGCTTCGGATTCCATTTCTACAAATGCAAATCCTCTTGGACGACCTGTTTCGCGATCGCTAGGAACATGAACTCGTTTAATAGTTCCATACTCGGAAAAGACTTCGCTTAAGTCTTCTTGGTTTACTTCGTAAGATAAGTTGCCTACGTAAATTGACATATAATTGTCTTCTCAATGAGTGTTGTGTTTAGAGAGACTGGATTATTGGGAAAGAAATAGCTCAATACTTTATGGAAAAAACCTTTATATACTGGATACAAACTTAATCGTTAATCTGTTGATTCTCAACCTTTACACTAACACCTTTTTGGAAACAGAAACCAAATTACTCTATTTTCTCCTAGTAATTGCCTTTAACTTCAAGATTGACCTAAAGTTAGAGAACCTTCAGCTGTACCTACTGCGATCGCAATTCGTACCAAGGCAAGGACAGATGGTATTACTAATACCGCCCCTAATTTATTATTTGAAACTTTGGAAAGTAAAATTTGAAAAACCAATTTTCTCTAAGCGATAAGCTATTAACACCGATCATTTTAATCACACTGACCCTATTTATTGGGTTTAACAGTTTTGTTATTCTTAATCCTGGTCAGGCAGGGGTAATCAGCATCTTAGGAAAAGCTAGAGATGGAGTATTGCTAGAAGGCATTCATTTTAAGCCGCCTTTAGTTTCTGCTGTAGATATTTACGATCTGACCGTACAAAAATTTGAAGTACCAGCGCAAAGTTCGACTAAAGATCTTCAGGATTTAACAGCACGTTTTGCGATTAACTTTCGCCTCGACCCGATTCAGGTGGTAGAAATTCGTAGAAAACAAGGAACGTTAGCTAATATTGTCTCGAACATTATTGCTCCTCAAACTCAAGAATCTTTTAAAATTGCTGCTGCTAGAAGAACAGTAGAAGAAGCGATTACCAAAAGAAACGAACTTAAGCAAGATTTCGATGATGCTCTAAGCGATCGCTTAGATAAATACGGAATTATTGTACTCGATACTAGCGTAGTCGATTTGGACTTTTCTCCAGAGTTTGCTAGGGCAGTAGAAGAGAAACAAATTGCCGAACAAAGATCTAAACGAGCTGTTTATGTGGCTCAAGAAGCAGAACAAACCGCACAGGCTGATATTAACCGTGCTACTGGTAAAGCCGAAGCTCAGAGGCTACTAGCTGAAACTCTCAAAGCAGAGGGTGGTCAACTAGTGTTGCAGAAAGAGGCAATTCAAGCTTGGAGAGAAGGCGGTTCTCAAATGCCTAAGGTTTTAGTTAATGGAGGAAAAGGACAGGCAGGTATTCCTTTCTTGTTTAATCTTGGCGATGTTTAAAATTAATATGCTTTGAGCAAATTATTAATTCGCCCGATCGCAAAACCAGGCGGTAATTGCGATCGCCAGAGCATCGGCAGCGTCATCAGGACGGGGTATAAAGTCCAAGGACAGTTCTCTAGCTACAGCTTCTTGGACTTCAATTTTGGGTGCATTGCCATATCCTGTTAGGGCTTTTTTGATTTCTGGTGGGGTGAATTCTACGTAGGGTAAATTAGCCTGTCCCACAACTAACATCAATACTCCCCTAGCTTGAGCCACGTTAATAATGTTACTCATGCGATAAAAGAATAATTTTTCTACTGCCACCAAATCAGGCTTTATTTCGTCAATAACAGCATGTAGATCATCGTGAATAGTACAAAGGCGATCGCTTAGAGGAGTTTTTGCTTTTGTTTTAATTACTCCAAAATCATCTAGCTTGACCAAATTTGAATTAGGGCTTACTTTGCTAGATTGATAGCAGACAATTGCGCCAAATCCTAATGTGGCTATTCCTGGATCTAATCCTAAGATTTTGATTTCCATGATTAGCAACAGAGGTTTCGTAATTCTAGTTCTTGCTTATATTACTTTAATTCAAATGTATTAGATGTATTAATAGTTGTCTCAATCTGTAGAGTCGTTTTACCTTAGATGGTTTATGTTTATGATAAGAGATTTTGCATTATATATATAGCAAGTGTTTTTAAATCGAGATGAAAAATTCATCTTCTTCCCGTAAAAAAAGTATTCGTAGTCCTTACAGGGTGTTTAAGTGGCTATCCCCTGGGCTATTTATCAAACGTTGGCTGTTGCTAAGTGCCAGTGGTTTTTTAATGGCTGTTATTGGTACGGCTATTTGGAGCAAACTTACACCAATTTATCGTTTATTGTCTTGGGTTTCCACGTTTTTAGAATTTTTGACCACTGTTGTACCTAGCTATATTTCTGGCCCTGCTGTTTTAATCGCAGGTGTTGCTCTAATATATTGGGGACAATCTCGAACGGTTGACTCTATCACTGACGTATTGGGAGTCGATAAGGATAAGCAATTAGTTGATATGTTGCTAGATCGTCGTCGTCTCAATCGCGGCACAAAAATTGTGGTTGTGGGTGGAGGAACCGGTCTTTCAACTTTATTGCGGGGGCTAAAAGAATATAGCAGCAACATCACCGCGATTGTAACTGTAGCGGACGATGGAGGGTCTTCTGGGAGATTAAGAAGGGAAATAGGCGTACTACCCCCTGGAGATATTCGTAGCTGTCTGGCAGCCCTAGCAGACGAAGAAGAATTACTCACAGAGTTGTTTCAATATCGTTTTGAAGCGGGTGCTGGTTTAGTCGGACACAGTTTTGGCAACCTGTTTCTGACGGTAATGAGCGAAATAACAGGCGATTTAGAACAGGCAGTAATGGCTAGCTCCAAGGTACTGGCGATTAGCGGTAGAGTTTTGCCTGCAACTCTTAGCGATGTCAGTTTGTGGGCAGAAATGGAAGATGGCAGACTCATTGAAGGGGAATCTAATATTCCCGAAGCCAAAGGCAAAATTAAAAACTTTGGCTGTATGCCAGCCAATCCCCCCGCACTACCCGCAGCCGTCAAAGCGATTCAAGAAGCAGAATATATCATTATTGGCCCAGGTAGTCTTTACACCAGTATTATTCCCAATCTTTTGGTACCAGAAA
>ENA-ORXT01004087-ORXT01004087.1-marine-metagenome-genome-assembly--contig:-NODE-4087-length-15386-cov-12.275916_pt1 | contig 15386 bp, 11 predicted proteins | sample MGYA00237868_ERZ511482 | MGnify/ENA metagenome assembly ERZ511482 | reverse complement strand
ACAAATTATTGGTCAACACAATTTAGAAAATTTACAAGCTGCCTATCATGCCTGTCAAGCAGTAGGCGTTACCGATAAACAATTCTTCCAAGCTATTCAAAGTTTTAAAGGGGCGGCCAAGCGATTGGATTTACTTAAAGAAACGAAACAATCCATTGCCTACCGAGATTTTGCGCATGCGCCGAGTAAAGTTAAAGCAACAGTGGCTGCATTAAAAGCACAATATCCAAAGCGAAAACTAGTGGCTTGTGTCGAACTACATACTTTTAGTAGTTTAAATAAAAAATTCTTACCACAGTATGAAGGGGCATTAGCGGCGGCAGATACGGCTTATGTGTTTTTTAGTGAACATACGCTAGCCATGAAGAAATTGCCGCCTATTACCAAAGCAGATATTCAAGAAAATTTTAAACACAAAAACTTAAAGGTGTTTAATCATCGAGGACAATTACACGGTGCTTTGAAGCGGCATAATTGGACCAATAAGAATTTATTGATGATGAGTTCGGGAACTTTTGATAAGACGAATTTTGAGGAGTTGGTGGAGGGTTTGTTTAATTAAATAAGTCATCCATCGTCAATGCCTGTTGAATCAAGCCCAAACTATGCTGATTCGCCTCCATTCCAAAAGTCGTTAGAAGCACCCAAGATAATTGCTTGGTTGTTTTAGTAGCTTTTCTAAAAATACTCATTTTAGTGCGTAATTGCTCGGCATAGACTTTGGTAAGCGTAAAGTTTTCTTTGTAAAACTTTAGCTCCAGTAAATTAATTGTATGATCACTACGGTCAATTAATAAATCAATTTGTATCCCCTTATCTGTAGCCGTTCCTTTTTTATAAAAGGAAGAAGATAAAGAATAAATGCCAGCAATACTCAAAGCCTTTTTAATCTGAGGGATATGTTTTAGACATAAACTCTCGAAAGCATAGCCACTCCAAGAAGTAAAAGCTTGTGTTTGACTCAAATGATGCCATATATCATTTCCCTCGTGTTCTTTTCCTTCAATAAAGGTTAAATAAAAATGAGAATACTCGTCTATCAACCGATACAATTTTTCTTTTTTCTTTTTGTTAAAAGGCCGATAAGATGCTATAAAACCAGATTGCTCTAATTCTTCTAATATCTTCTTTAAAGTACCGCCTTCAGAAAAAGGTAATTGTTCCACTAATCGCTTTCGAGTTAGGCCTTGTTTAGTAGTAGCTAATGATCTGATAACCGCAATATGTTTCTCTGCGTCTGTAAATAAAGAAGGATACAATCTGGAAAATTCATCTTGCAATAAACCTTGTCTAGCAATCGGTCTTTATAAATAGTATTAATCAAATACGTTTTACCTACCCGTCTTCTTCCTATTACAGAAACCATCTCTGCTTCCCTTGAAGCAAGTGCCTCTTCTAAAATAGCTACCTCTTCTACTCTTCCGATTAATAGATTTTCCATAGTTTCAGCTTAAATTCAATTATATTTTTCAACCAATAAAATCCTATTACTTGAAAAATGTATGCAATATAACACACATTTTTCAACTAATAAGATTTTATTAGTTGAAAAATCGAATTTAACAATCCATGCTAATGTTCTTTCTTAATACCGACAATAGGTAAATTCCGCAAATTTGCTGTCTCTAAAGAATCTATACCTCCCTTCTCAACACCTCCAAAGGCGGTCGAGACACCACATCTCGACTATTCAACAAGCCAATAATAACCGTCAAAACAGTAATACTTAAAAACACCCAAAAAGGTGGCCCTATTTTCGGTCTAAAAGGAATTTCAAATTGGTAAGTCGCTATTAACCAGCTAATTCCAAAAGAAAGAAAAATACCTGTCAAGGAAGCCAATGCACCCAATAGAAAATATTCTACTGCATTAATGCGCAATATCTGGCTGCGATTGGCACCGAGCGTTCTCAGTAGTACACTCTCCTTTACTCGCTGATATTTGCTTAAAACTACCGAACTAATTAACACTAAAATACCTGTTAACACGCTAAACAAAGCCATGAATTTTATAACAAAAGAGATTTTATCTAAAATGGTATTGACCGTTTTTAATATTTGCGTCAAATCTATAGCAGAAACATTCGGGAATGCACTCACTAAGTCTCGTTGGAAATTACCAGAACTCGCTTCGTCAGGTGTACGAGTAACCACTACATGAAACTGAGGAGCACTCTCCAAAACACCCGTCGGAAAAACGACAAAGAAATTCGTTTGTATCCGACTAAAATCTACCTCTCTAATACTGCTGACTTCGGTTTCTACCATTGCCCCTTGGACATTAAAAACCAGCTTAGCACCAATCTCTACTTTCATATCTTCCGCAAGATTAGTAGAGATGGAAATATAAACTTTATCGTCTTTAGGTTTATCTCCATGCCATTCTCCATCCACTACTTTCTCTGTTTCGATAAGCGTATCTCTATAGGTGACTCGATATTCTCTACGAAAAACCCAGCCTCTTTTTCTCGCTTCAGTCGTATCTGCCGCATTTTGCATTTTATCAATGCCATCTATGGTATTCATACGCATCGTGACAATAGGAACTTGCTGTAATAAGGGCAAGCCACTATCTTTCGTTAATTGTGCGACTGCCTCTTTTTGGTCTGTCTGAATATCATACAAAATCATATTAGGTTGCTCATTTCTACCCGTAAATTCCACTTGCCCCAATAATAAATCTTGGGTAAAAAAGAGCGTAGAAATTAATGCCGTTCCCAAGCCTATAGATACCATTAAAATTAAAGTTTGGTTATTCGGGCGATACAAATTGGCTAAACCCTGCCGCCAGATATAAGACCATTTCACGGGGAAAAAACGACGAACCAACCACATAATCAATCGAGCAACAGCCGCCAATAATAAAAAGGAAACAGCAACTACCCCAATAAACACACCTGCCACTTTCCATTCGCCCGTTTGAAACCAAGCAAAACCACCGATAAAAAAAGCGATTAAAGCAATGACTAACCAACGGTAAGGATCGCTTGCCCCTGTTGATTCTTCATAAGAAGCCCTTAAAGTTTGTAATGGAGAAATTTTACGGATGCCCAATAAGGGCAATAAAGCAAATAAAACGGCAACGGCTAAACCTGTAACTACCCCTTGTAAAACTGCTTTTGTAGAAATAGCCGTACTCACATTTTCTAAAGGAAGAAATTCCCCTAAAACAGTAGGCAATAATTTTTGCAATACACTGCCTAGCAAGGCACCTAATATAGCCCCAATTAAGCCCATTACGGCAATCTGTATGAGGTAAATTAAAAAAGCTTGCCGACCACTAGTGCCTAAAGTACGTAAAACCGCTACGGTGGGTAATTTGCTTTTAATATAAATATGTACTGCACTCGCTACGCCAATACAGCCTAATAACAAAGCAATAAATCCGATTAGATTTAAAAAATTATTTAAATTCTTATAAGCATTAGCAAATCCTTGTTTCCTATCTTCAGCAGTATCAAAAGACAAAGAAGCTGCCCTAATAGATTTAGCAAGCGTATCTTGCACCACTTGTGCCAAGTCCACCGATTCTTGCATCTTGTAATAATACTGATACTCTACCCTACTCCCCAATTGCACTAAACCTGTTTCTTTAATATATCGTTTTGGCACAAAAACAACGGGCGCAATAGACCCTGCAAAGCCTGTTCTGCCAGGTGCGGTATTTAGTTGACCTGCTATATTAAATACAACTTTCCCAACCTTTATTTCATCGCCTGGCACTAGACCAAACTGCACCATTAATGTTTTTTCTACTAAAGCATTTTGTCCATCTTGAAAACTTGTGTATGCACTTGCAGGTACCGTTTCTACCGTTCCATAATAAGGATAAGCCCCTTCGATTCCTTTAATTTGCACCAATCGAGTCCCTCCATTTTTAGGAATCAAAACCATAGAAGCAAAATTAATGGCCTCTGTATGTTCCGCTTCGAAGGGTTTGAGAACGGCATTTAAAGAATCGGGCATAGGATAGCGCCCTTCTACGACCAAATCTGCGCCCAATAATTTATTGGATTCTTTGTTTATATCTGTTTCCAAATTTTCGCCAAAGGAATTAATCGCCACCAACGCAGCTATCCCTATCACAATAGACGAAATAAATAGCAACAAGCGCATTCTATTTCGCCGACTATCCCGCCAAGCCATTTTTACTAACCAAGAAAAGTTTGTATTATTCAATGATTTTTTTTGTTTGTTTTTATTTAGAGCAGAGATGCGAGAATAGAGAAGCGAGAGTAGATTCGTCAATAAAATCAAGTTTATCCACCAAATTTAGTAGGAACTTGTCTCTGTTCTCACTTCTCTATTCTCTGCTCTCCCTTCTAAACACGCTACGCAAAATTAGGTTTAATTACTTGGATTTCGCTAAAATCAAAATGAGAAAAACATTTTTGCTTTAGAAAACTAAAGCTTCTATAAGAATAGAGCGTCAGCTAAAAAAATGATACCTGCGTGTATTTTTTAGCTGATGCTCTAAAGCGTTCTTAATACTCGGCAAGCAATAGCTTTAAATAGGTTTTTAGAGGTATTAAACATACTTTTTACCAGCTGCCTGATTAGCAAAGAAATAATTTTTAATTTTTGAAATTAATTTGGTTCTTTGTCAATTTTTGCATGTAGCGGCGACTTTAGTCGCCGACTTATGCACTCGGCGACTAAAGTCGCCGCTACATTGAATTGTATTTTGCAAAAATTGACAAAGAACCATTAATTTCAGCAAAATCGAAGTTATTAGCTAGGAAATAGGTGAAAATTAATTGGTATTCGTTTTTTGATAATCCGCTGATTAGAAGCAGCATATTTTAATTTTCATTCCTTCCTAGTATATTCCTATTTGAAAATAGTAACTTTGACTTCTTTTTTAAAAAAGATTTATCCCTTAACATCCACTACTGCATTGAAACATTATATTAAAAGTTTACGAAACTTTAGAAAATATCATCGGTATTTGGGAATAAGCCTAGCTGTGCTCGTATTGATTAGCTCAGTAACAGGTATTCTTTTGTCTTTAAAGAAAGATATAGATTTATTGCAGCCACCCACTCAAAAAGGACTTAGCAAATCTATGGATACTTGGAAACCTATTAAGGAACTTGCCCAAATAGCGACTCGTGTTTTCCATGAAAAACATCCAGAACAAAAAGATAATTTTATAGATAAAATGGATGTTCGACCTTCCAAAGGCATCGTAAAAGTATTATTTGAAGAAGGCTATTGGGAGGTACAAATAGACGCTACTTCAGGAGAAGTGAAGTCTATTGCCCGACGACATTCTGATTGGATAGAACATGTGCATGATGGTTCTATTATTAGTGATTGGTTTAAACTGCTTTCCATGAATGTTTTAGGGACAGGTTTATTGATTTTGACAGGTTCTGGACTGTGGTTGTGGTATGGACCCAAGCAAATTAGAAAAATTAAACGTAAAAAATAACAATTTTTAATAAATATGAAAATCACTTACTACGGCCAATCTTGTTTTTCCATTGAGACACAAGGAAAAACCGTCTTATTCGATCCCTTTATTTCAGACAATCCTTTAGCTAAATCGGTAGATGTAAATAGTCTACAAGCGGATTACATTGCTCTATCACATGGTCACTTTGATCATACGGCTGATGCCATTGCTATTGCAAAAAGAACAGGTGCAAAGATTATTGCTGCTTATGAAGTACACGCTTGGGCACAGAAGGAAGGCGTAGAAAATACGCATCCAATGAATCCTGGAGGTAAATGGAAATTCGATTTTGGGACAATTATGTGCGTCGCAGCAGTACATTCCTCTAGTTTTGCGGATGGATCTTATGCGGGTAATCCTATGGGTTTTGTGCTATGGAATGAGGAAGGAACTGTCTATTTTGCAGGCGATACCGCTTTAACAATGGACATGAAATTAATCCCTATGCTTTGTCCAGCCTTAGATGTTGCTATACTACCAATTGGCGATAATTTTACAATGGATGTAAAAGGTGCGGTACTAGCGAGCGACTTTGTAGCTTGTCCAAAAGTCATTGGCTGCCACTATGATACCTTTGGTTTTATAGAAATAGACCACAACAATGCAAAAAAGGCTTTTGAGGATGCAGGAAAAGAGTTAATTTTGCTGGATATAAAGGGAGATATAACTATTTAATAAGAAAGAAATAGATTCCTTTCTTACTTAAATAATGAAATCGACTTTTTTGGAGAAAAAGTCATTTTCATTAAAAAACAAGCATGGGTAAAGTAATTGCGATAGCTAATCAAAAAGGTGGAGTTGGAAAAACTACAACAGCAACTAATTTAGCTGCCTGTCTCGCCGTTTTAGAAAAAAAGGTATTAATCATAGATTCAGACCCACAAGGGAATGCCTCTTCTAGTGTAGGTGTAAGAATTACGGACGATGACTACAGTCTGTATGACTGTCTAATTAACGATATAGATCCGCATGAAGCTATCGTTAAAACAGAAACGCCCAATTTATGGATACTTCCGGCTGATGTCAACTTAGTAGGGGCCGAAATAGAATTGGTATCTAGGTTTCGCCGAGAATTTGTAATGAAAGAAGTGATTGATAAAGTAAAAGATGAGTACGATTATATTTTCATAGATTGTCTTCCTTCCCTGGGCATTGTTACGGTAAATGCTATCACTGCTGCTGATTCCGTCTTGATTCCTTGTCAATGTGAGATTTTTGCTTTGGAAGGCTTGGGAAAATTAAAAAATACCATCGCTCTCATTAAAAAGCAGTTGAATCCATCCTTAGAAATAGAAGGAGTCTTACTATCTATGTATGATTCTAGGTTGCGTTTGGCGAACATCGTAGTGAAAGAAGTAAAAGAAAATATTAAAGACTATGTGTTTAACACGATTATTCATAGAAATGCTAGAATTAGTGAGGCACCGAATATGAATATGCCTGTTATTATGTATGATACAACGAGCAAAGGATCTGTCAATTTCTTAAATTTGGCAAAAGAATTCTTACAAAAAAATAAAGACTCGCTAAGAGGTAGTAAGATAAAGCAAAAAGCAAAAAGTAAAAAGTAAGAGGTATGAGGTATGAAGTATCAGCTATGAGTTAGCACTTTATACTTTATAACCTCATTTATCAAAATAAAGTACCATGGCAAAAGCAACTAAAAAACAGTTAGGAAAAGGATTGGGTGCGCTTCTATCAGGCATGGGCATGGGAGAAGATCAAGCGGATAAAGTAGAAAAGGATATTGTCAAGAATCCTAAAAAAGCAGTACAAGCTACTGCGAATATGGTTGCTAAAATTAATATTTCTGAAATTCAGTCTACGCTTAATAATCCTAGGAAAGATTTTGCCACCGAACCCCTCAATGAATTAGCAGACTCTATAAGAAATTATGGATTAGTTCAGCCAATTACCGTTCGACCTACTCCAGAGGGTAAGTATGAAATTATTTCTGGAGAGCGACGTTGGAGAGCCTCTAAGTTAGCTGGTTTAAAAAAGATACCTGCTTATGTTCGAGTAGTAAAGGATGATGGAGAAATGCTCGCCCTCGCCTTAATTGAAAATATCCAACGAGAAGATCTGAATCCGATAGAAGTCGCCACTACTTATAATCGGCTAATAAAAGAATTAAGCCTGACGCATGAAGATTTAGGAAATCGACTAGGAAAAGCAAGAAGTTCTATTACCAATATTTTAAGTTTACTAGATTTACACGAAGAATTACAAGAAGCCCTCAAAGGTGGAGATATATCTACAGGCCATGCCAAAGAATTAAAATCTCTGCCTGGAAACGAGCAAGTAAACTTACTTAATTTAATTATAGAAAAAGATTTACCCGTAAGAGCTACTCGGGAGATTCTAGCTATTGGTAAGATGCACTCCTTGGTTCAAGCCGCTTTTAAAGCCGACGATATTGCTACTGGCCATGTCAAAGAATTAAGTAGATTAGAGAAGTACGAGCAAGACAAAACACTGCAAAAAATCCTCTCCAAAGGGCTGTCTGTAAAAGCAACAAAAGACTTAATTGAAGGAGAGGAAGAATCTAAAGCTATACAAAAACAAAAAGCTAGCAATCCCTACCAAGCCGAAATAGATAAATTAGAAAAAGAATTGAGTGATTTTTTTGGTGTTAAAGTACAACTCAATGTAAATGAGAAAAGTATTGGTAAAATTGTCATCCCATTAAAAAAATCTAAGTCTTTAGATTATATTTTAGACAAGCTTCGAGAATAGCACAAAAAGTTCAAATACAAGTATCAAGTACAAGTTCAAAACGGGACGTTGACAACGACAGGTTGTTTTGCGTCCCGTTTTGAGTTTGAATTGGATTCTTCCACTTGAAATTAATAAAACCATCTTTTAATGGACCCTAGAGAAATTCTTTCCGTTTCCCTCATTTTATTTTCTGTCATAGACATCCCAGGTTCTATTCCTGTCGTCATTAGTATGAAGGAACAAGGGAAAGTCATCGAATCAGGAAAAGCAACGCTAGTAGCAGGTGCTTTAATGATTGTTTTTTTATTGAGTGGAGAAGCCCTATTGGGCTTATTTGGCATTGATGTGCAGTCTTTTGCGATAGCAGGTGCCTTAATTATTTTCCTGATTGGTTTAGAGTTAATCTTAGGGGTAACTATTTTTAATAATAAACCTGATACCTCCGATAAGGCCACTATTGTACCTATCGCTTTTCCTTTAATAGCCGGTGCTGGTACGATGACGACCATTATTTCTTTAAAAGCAGAATATGATCAACTCAATATTTTAGCAGGTATTCTGATTAATTTAGTCTTAGTCTACGTATTTTTGAGAGGTTCTGGCTGGATTAGAGACCGATTGGGAAAAGGTGGGATAGCTGTTTTGGAGAAGGTTTTTGGTATTATCTTATTGGCAATAGCGATTAAATTATTTAAGTCTAATATTGAGTTTATTAAGTAGGAAGGGAGCGATGGGTTGTTGAAAATGATTACATTTAGCTGTTTGACATTATAACTCAAACAGCTAAATATCTGTTTTTGTATTTTTTTACGAGGATTTATTGCCTTTAGGGGTGAGGAATTAAATAATCTACCCGATTATATTTTTATAATTACAATACAACACTTTTCAACATCTAAATCTGTTGCCATTCATCCGTTGCCAGTAAGCTTACTGGCAACGGATGAATGGCAACAGATTTAGATATTGAAATTCACCTATTTGTACGCTTCAAATATCCTATTACAAACGATTTAAAGTATAAGAAATAGGTAGGTTACTATTTCTTCATCCCTTAAAATCTATTTCTTCTCTTCTTTTATTTCTTTAATATATTGCTTGAAAGTCTTTTTGTCTAAGTTTAGAAATTCCATTATTTCTTCATTGGATAAGGTAGTATTGGCTTGCATCTTTTGTATACTAGCTTTTTTTTCTGCTTTAGCGACAAGCGCAGCTTTTTCTTTAATAGCTTTTGCTTCTAGCTTAGTTTTTTCCTTTATAGCCTTAATAGCCTTAATAGCTTTCGCTTCAAGCGCAGCTTTTTCTTTGATAGCTTTTGCTTCTAGTCTAGCTTTTTCCTTTGCAGCTTTAATAGCTTTCGCTTCAAGCGCAGCTTTTTCTTTGATAGCTTTTGCTTCTAGTCTAGCTTTTTCCTTTGCAGCCTTAATAGCTTTCGCTTCAAGTACAGCTATTTCTTTTACTAACTGTTCTGTCCGCTTATTAGCTTTTTTTATTGTTTCCTCCGCTTTTTTAAAACCTAGCTTATATACATAAGATCCTTCTACATCTAGTGTTATTGGCATATCTTCGGATATTTTTATGGTTAACTGCTCTAAATTACGCATTCTTGAGATAATAATCAATTGCTGGACATATTTCTTTAGTTCTGTTTCTGTTTTACAATTTTTTTTTAACTTTTCAAAAATAGCTGTTAATATAAGTTTTGCATTTTTCTTCTGATAATCCCCTAAAATTGCCATGATAATTTTAGAGGGTTCTTCCTGTTCTAGCCATTTTGTAGGGGAAAAATCTCTAGCATTCACTAAAGTAAAACCTTCTAGGACTTCTGATGGTTCCAGTTTGGTTCGCATTTTTGGTGGCGCTTCCCCTAAATATACGACCACATGTTTAATTGGCAAACGGTATTTCCTTAATTCTATGCCATGGTATTCCGAGATTCGATAGATCATTTCTGCATCATCTTTGCTTTCAAACTCTAAGTGTAATATAAACTTCGGTTCTTCTTTCGAGTAGGTTTCTATTAACAAAAACGCATCTGTTTCTCGAATGACGGTTGTGGCTTGTTTATCTGGTAGTGGCTGAACACTTTTTAGTTTAAAATTAAGCTCTTCTAGGACTAGTGGTAAAAATAATTGTTGAAGATTTTCTCGCATGATTTTATCATAGAGTTGTCCTTCACCTGTTCGTTTCGTATTACCTGTAAATTTGGGTGGGTTTGTTTTCTTTGGCATTTTTCGTGTTTATTTGACTATTTCGTTTCTAAATACTACAAAAATAAACTATTTTGTTTTTATTTTACATTTTTTAGTTTTATTTTTAATTTATAGTGTTTAACTAATTCTACTTTGGCACGCTAGTTTTTGCACTATTTTATAGTGTTAGGTAAATGGAATAGATTCTTTAGATACAGCAAATTTGGTTTGTTTTTTATTAAAAAACAAATCAAATTTGCTGTATCTAAAACCCCTATCTGACGAATATACTTTTTACCTACTATCGTGAATAAGAAAAAAACTAGCGCGCTAAAGTAAAACTAAGAGGGTTTATTTTTTCTGATGTCTTATTCAAAAACAAACCGCTTACCCAATTTCAGGCGAGAGAGGAGTTTTTTTTTGAAAGAAAAAAAATTTTTCTTCTAAAAAGAACCTCCTGACTAATTACAAAATTTGTATAATACGCTGTTTAAAGTATAGCTTAAACAGCTAAATCTCTATATTTTTTATAGATTTAGCTGTTTAATACTTCCTTAATCAGCTAAATCTTTGTATTATGCAGATATTTAGCTGTTTAACAAGCTCCTAAAATGAAGCAAGCGCAACAATTAATTAGTAGAACAGAAGAAAAAAAACGACTACAACTAGCTTTAAAATCCAATAAACCAGAATTGGTTGCACTCATTGGAAGAAGACGAGTAGGCAAGACTTTTTTGGTAAGAAAAGCCTATGAAGACCACATCCAGTTAGAAATAACTGGTTTACAAAAAGATAATCAAAAAGCTCAACTTAAAAATTTCTATATCAGTATGCGTGCTTATGGCTTGGCACCTGATAAAGAAGAAAAACAGGATAATTGGTTAGATGCTTTTTTTCTATTGACCCAACAATTAGAAAAACGGAAGCTATCGAAAAAATATGTCGTTTTTTTTGACGAATTGCCGTGGATGGCAGGAAAACGCTCAGACTTTATAGAAGGTTTTAGTTATTTCTGGAATAGTTGGGCTTCTAAACAACATATTGTTGTGGTCATCTGTGGTTCTGCAACTTCTTGGATGATTAAAAATATTATTAATGATAATGGAGGATTGCACAATAGAATTACCGACCTCCTCCATTTACATCCGTTTACGCTTAAAGAAACGGAAGAATTTTTAGCAGCCAAAAACATTCAATATCCTAGATACCAAACCCTGCTATTATATATGGCTATGGGAGGCATCCCTATGTACTTAGATTTTATCCGTAAAGACCTTTCTGTAGTACAAAATATCAATAACTTATGCTTTAAACCATCTGGGTTTTTACACGATGAATTTAACCGCCTTTTTCCTGCTTTATTTGCACGACCAGAAAGACATATTAAAGTAATTAAAGCTCTAGCGTCCAAACAAAGAGGCCTAACTCGACAAGAATTATTGGCACTTACCAAACTACCCAATGGCGGCACTTTTTCTAAAACCCTAAAAGAATTATTACAATCAGACTTTATCAAAACTTTTTCTACCCTCGGTAAAAAAAAGAAAGATACGGTTTATCGGTTGACCGATGCGTACTGTTTATTCTATCTGCATCAAATTGAACCCAATAAAGATAGTCAAACCCTCGATTTTGAACAATTATTTCTAACGGCTACCTTTAAAAGTTGGAGTGGCTATGCGTATGAAAATGTATGCTTTTCCCATATCGCTCAAATAAAAAATGCCTTAGGCATTAGTGGTATGTTAACAAAAATTTTCAGCTATGTCGCTAAACCAACTGATGACCTCCCTGGTACGCAAATTGATCTACTTATTGACCGAAATGACCACGCTATTCATATTTGCGAAGTAAAATTTTCCAATAGTCCTTTTATTATTGATAAAAAAACCGCCGACAATATTCGCCAAAAACACGCTGTTTTTAAACATCATAGCAAAACGAAGAAACATCTCTTTACTACTTTTATTACGACCTTTGGCTTGGTGGATAATAAGTGCACCAAGGAGATAGTGGACCAAGGTTTGACAATGGATGATTTGTTTAGTTAAACCCAACTCACAACAACCAAGCATTAAAAGGCAAGCCAAACGCAACCTTCCCAATCATCTCATTATTACTGGGCGCAATCAGCCCATGCTGCGTAACCACCTGCATATCTCGTTGCAATTCCTGCAATTTTACCGAATCCCAAATAGTAGACCCGCCACCAATTTTATAGCACCAATCCACTACTTGAGCAGCATTGGTGACGGCATGAGTAGCCGCCATGCGCAATAAATTTTTAGTCTCAATAGGCGGAATGCCCACTTTTGCTTCCTCATAATTTTGCTGAGCAGCCGATTCTAAAAAAGCTTTAGCCGCCTGATATTTTGCTTCTGTCTCTGCTAATTGAAATTGCACAATTGCTTTTTCAGAGAGCGTTTTTCTAGCCATGACAGGGCGTTTGACAACCCCTAATTTTTTAATTTCATCCAACGCTCTTTTTGCCAAACCCAAGCCAACTGCCGCTATCCCTGCTGATAAAGCCCCGTAAAAAGACACCCGATACAAAGGCGCATCCACAACAGAAGCTTGTACAGGAAAATACAACCAACGCCCATCGGGTACAAAACAATCTTTCAATTCATAATCTCCACTAGCCGAACCTTTTAGGCCATTGACCTGCCAAGTATCATACCATTGCACGTCTTTTGGATAAAATAGGGCAATTGCCGGGGTCGGTCTAGCCTCCCCTTCTCCTTGTATCATCACGCCACCAATTACGGTCGAGCAATGAGACGTACCTGAACCCCAGCCCCATCTTCCATTCACGAGTAAGCCCCCTTCCACTTTTTCGGCTTTTCCTACAGGTGCAGCAAAACCGCCTAGCATGGAGCTAGTATCTCCAAAAACCTCTTTTGCGATAGTAGGTCTTAGGTAGCCAGAAACCAGAGAACCTGTTCCTGTCACCGCTGCTACCCACGCCAAAGAGCCATTATAATAGGCTAAAGTTTGGATGGCATCCATTAAAGCAATAATATCTTTTTCTTGTCCACCTTGTTCTTCGGCTACCCATATTCGGAGTATGCCTGTTTCTTTTAGCTGGGTGGCTAGGTCTGTTGGTAAGACTCTATTTTCTTCTATGGTGGTTCTTTGGGCTTCGGCGGCTTTGCCGACTTGGTGGAGTTGGGTTTGCATAAGGCGTATTATTTTTTAAACACAAACTTACGTAAAAGAGACGTTGTTTTGAAATACAATTTTTTTTGAAACACAAAAGGCACAAAAGATACAAAAGGGTTTTCACAAAAGTCTTCTTATTTTTGACGTGTTTATGTTTCAAAAAAACTTTTGTGAAAATCCTTTTGTGAACTTTTGTGCCTTTTGTGTTTAAAAAAATAACATCCCTTTTGTGTTTAAAAAAAAATTGTGTTTCAAAAATAATATTATCTAGTCGTTCTACTTTCCCCCAAATTGTGTTAACTTTAAACTTTAAGCCTACCCAAACACTTGAATACTCACGTATATCGTTCAAAATAAAGCAATCAAAATAAAAGAGCGTAACTTAGTAAATACATAAAGAAGTAAATAGAGGGGCTTTCGTTCCTAATAGAAAATAGTTGTAAGAGTACTAGAATGTCCTAATTTACTTATTTATTCATTCCCTATTCTACTTATTGTACAGAACAAAAGAAACATTATGCAAAAAACCACTAATCTTTATAAGACGACTTTATTAATCTTGTTTCTTGTCCTAAGTTTTGTCTCCTGCAAAGACAAACAACAAGCTACCGTACTAGCAGATGTGAGTTCTTATGTCTATGCCTATACCTCTGGCGTAGTTGCAAAAACGACCCCTATTCGGGCTCGGTTTACCCAAGATGTTGTTAGTACAGAAGAAGTCGGCACAACTGTGAAGGCAAATGTTTTTAGCATTAGCCCATCTGTTGCGGGTACGGCTATATGGGAAGATACCCGAACCCTTTTATTTAAACCGACCGATGCCTTAGTCTCTGCTAAAAACTATCAAGTGACGATTGCTTTGAATCAGTTATTTGCAGATGCAAAAGGAAAAGCGAGCCAATTTGTTTTTGATTTTTCCACCAAAGAATTACGCTTTGATGTGGCTTTAAAAGGTTTACAATCGACAAGTAGAAGTGATTTAAGCAAGCAGCAACTAACAGGAGAAGTAAATATTTCGGATTTGGCGAATAAGGATTTGGTGGAAAAATCGCTTCGAGCTAGCCAAAATGGAAGGGAATTACCGATAACTTGGCAGCCTTCGCAGGGGGGAACGGCGTATGAATTTGTGGTAGAAGAAATTAGTAGGGGGGAGAATAATTCCGAAGTGGAGTTGAGTTGGGATGCGAGTCCACTTAATGTAAAAGAGGTTGGCAAACAGCAGATAGAAGTGCCTGCACTAAATAATTTCAAGGTGCTAAATGCCGTAGCAGTATCAGAGGGTGACCCACATATTCTTATTAATTTCTCCGACCCTCTAGCTTCCCCACAGGCATTTGACGGTTTAGTAACGATTCGGAATTATGAAGGTGGGTTTCGATATGTTGTGGATGGTAATAGTTTAAGGGTTTATCCTAGCAGCCGTTTGGCAGGGACTCAAAAAATGACCGTCCGTTCAGGTATCAAAAATGTGAAGGGAACTAAAATAAAAAATAATTCTACCTGGAATGTCTCTATTGCAGATACCGAACCTAGCATTCGGATAGTTGGACAAGGGACTATCGTTCCGAATTCTAATGGACTGATTTTACCTTTTGAAGCAGTTAGCTTAAAAGCGGTGGATGTGGAGGTTTTTAAAATTTACGATAATAATATTCTACAGTTTTTACAAACGAATCAATTGGACGGCGACTATGAATTGGAACGAGTCGGCACAATAATTTTACAAGAAAAAATTAATTTAAAAGAACTCAGCCCTAATGCCAATACCGCAGAATGGACCCGCTATGCTTTGGATTTAAGCGATATGATAGGTAAAGATCCTTATGCGATTTATCAAGTTAGAATAGGGTTTCGAAA
>ENA-ORXT01004085-ORXT01004085.1-marine-metagenome-genome-assembly--contig:-NODE-4085-length-15393-cov-3.828154_pt1 | contig 15393 bp, 7 predicted proteins | sample MGYA00237868_ERZ511482 | MGnify/ENA metagenome assembly ERZ511482 | reverse complement strand
GCCCATTGTTACTGTGTACGTCACTGTAAAGCCAGCACAGTTGTCATTGAAAATTGGATCAGTACTACTGTCGCTTGTCCATTCACATGTGCCTGGATCTGTGCATACGACTACATCATTACTTGGACAGCTGATACTTGGATCGGCGCTGTCAAATACTGTGATTGTAAATTCACATACGCTCGTATTTCCACAATCATCAGTCGCTGTGAAAACGATATCTGTTGGTCCTTCAGGAAATGGCATGCCGCTTCCTGTGGTCGGATCTGATGTTAATACCACTGTCACTTGTTCATCACATAAGTCTAAGGCCACTGGTGTGGAATACACGACATTGCTCGTGCAATCACTTAGATCAACATTTACTGTTTGATCGGTTGGACAGTTCACAAAGTATGGTGGTGTTTCATCTAAGAGTGTGATGGTTTGTATACACTCATCTGTATTTCCGCATCCGTCTGTTGCTGTAAATGTCACTGTTAATGTTTCGCCAGCTATACATGTTAAGGCTGGTATTGCACCATTGTAATCATTCGTAATAAACACTTCACTACAACCATTTGCATCCGTTGCTGTTGCATTTGATAACCACTGTAAGATCAGTAGTTCATTATTTTCTGCTCCACAGATTAATTCTAGCGGTGCTGGACATACTATCGTTGGATTACTCATGTCCTCTGTTGAAAATATCGCTGTATCTGTTGTCACATTTCCACAATCATCTGTCGCTGTAAACAAATATGTCTGGGCAATTGTGCCGCCACATAATTCGTCTTCACTTAATAATTCTGATGTCACTGTTGCATCTCCACAATCATCTGTTGCTGTTGCTAATGCTAACCAATCTGATAATAAAGTCGGCACAGTTGGCAAGCCACATTCTACAGTCTCATCGGCTGGGACATTTAGTGATGGCTCCACGGTATCACTTGTGATGATACTTGCGCTTGTGCTGCTCATATTACCACAGTCATCAGCTACTGTGAATGTATATGTTGTTGACATATTAGCTCCACATCCTGGAATTGCTCCTGATGCCACCGGTGTTTGCCAAGTCACGCCGCCACAGATATCACTTGCTATTGCTTCTCCATTATTTGCTAACCAATTGGCGATTGTTGTTGTATTATCTGCACTACATTCTAATAATAAATCGACTGCTTGGATTTCTATCACTGGATCTGTCTCATCGACTATCGTGATTGTTCTTGTGTCTTCCGTTTCATTATTACATGCATCTACTGTTGTAAATGTCACTGTTGTCACTCCTGTATTTCCACACTCATCTGTCATGATTGCTGTCGCAAAATCATTCGTCACGGCTACGATGCCTTCGCATGCATCTATTGCACTTGCTGTAGCTAACCAGTTGTTTATGATCGCTTCGTTTAAATCGCCGCCACATTCTAAACTTAAATTGACTGGCAAGCTTAGTGCTGGTGGAACCGTATCTTCTATCGTAAATGTCGCTGTTGTCGTGCTTGTATTTCCACAACCATCTGTCGCTGTGAATATGACTGTGACATCTCCAGTCGCTCCACAGCCATTGCTCAGATCGCCTGTGAAGTTATTAGTCCATACGACTGGGCCGCTACAATTATCAGTGACGAAGGTCGCACCTCCATTATTATTTAACCAGGCTAATAAGCTCGTACTTTGATTGCTGCCATCACATTCTATTGTCAGCGCTGATGCTTCAGTAATCATTGGTGGTTCTGTATCATCTGTCTCATAGGTCGCCAAGCAACTTGAGCTATTTCCTGCTTCATCTGTCACAGTGAATTGATAGACTTGTTCGAAGGTCGTCCCACAGCTACTGAAGTCTGTGATCAATTCTCTTGTGATTGTGATATCTGCATTCGCACTACAATTATCCAGTGCTGTGGCTAATATATCTGATTCCCATGTTGCTAAATCTTCTGTCCCACATTCGACGTTTATTCTATCGCTACACATCAATGTTGGATCTTCACAATCTTCGACGACTACATCAAAGCTGCAACTGCTTGTATTGCCTTCTTCATCTGTGATCACGTATGTTATCGTACTTGTGCCTAGTGGGAAAATGATTCCATCTCCTGCGATTGTATTTACGCCTGTTGGTAGTGATGCTTCTGTTTGTGCGCCGCCCATTGTTACTGTATATGTAACTGTAAAACCAGCACAGTTATCATTGAAAATTGGATCAGTACTACTGTCGCTTGTCCATTCACATGTGCCTGGATCTGTACATACGACTACATCATTACTTGGACAGCTGATACTTGGTACATCGCTATCAACAACAGTGATTGTAAATTCGCAAGTGCTTGTATTGTTACAATTATCTGTTGCTGTAAACACGATGTCTGTCGCAACTTGGATCGGAAAACTAGACCCTGAAGCAGGTCCAATAGTTTGTTCTAATAATAATATACCATTGCAATCAGTAGCTTGAGGTGTGCTGAATACGACTACGGATTCGCATTGATCAACATCTACATTTACAATTAAATCTGCTGGACAATTCGTGAATACTGGTGAAATGATATCATCAGCGACAATGATCATTGATTCTGCTGTTGTCATTGCTCCACAGCCATCTATGACTGTCCATGTCACTGTAATTGACCCGCCACAAAGATTTGGAGGTACACCTGCAAAGTTATTTGTTACTGTAAAATCACTACAAGTTTCGACAACTTGATAATTGTCGAGCCAATCTGTGATCGCAGCACTTAAATCCTGTCCACAGGATAAATTTAAATTCGAAGGAGCTGAAATAACAGGTGGAGTACTATCTGTTATTGTAAAGTCAGCTTGGTCGTTTGTATTGTTTCCACATTCATCAGTTGAAGTGAATAAATATGTTCTTGTTTCAATTGTTGATGTCCCACTACATTCAGTTACAGAATTTATCAAAGCATATGTGATCGCAGGTGTTCCGCAAATGTCTGTTGAGGTCGCAGATAATAACCAAGTATTTAAAGTGGCTGTAATTGTTCCATCGCATGCGACATCGTTTACAGCAGTCGGCGTTACTAATTCTGGATCTGTGGTATCGATAATGTGTACGTAAGCCACTTCGTCTATCGTGTTTCCGCATTCATCTGTTGCTGTAAATATAAAAGGGATAATCTCAGAAGTTCCACAACTATTACTACCAATTTGTTCTGCTGCAGTGATTGTCACATCTGTACAATTATCAATAACCATCATTCCGAGAGCAATGTCATTTGCAGTATTGTCGGTAAGCCAATTAGCAATCTCTGTAGGATTACCATCACCATCACACTCTACATAAAGATCAGTCGGCACATTCATGATGACTGGTTTATCTGAATCAATGACGATGATGTCAGCAGTACAATTAATGACTGAACCATCGCAGTTACCTACGATTGTAAATATGACAGTCACTGATTCTGCGCAATTTGGTATTGTACCATCGAAATCGTTTGTCACTGTAATATCACTGCAATCATCTGTAGCAGTTACAGTAGTCAACCACGATTGTATGATGCCTGCATTTTGAGTATTGCCACATTGTAATGATAAATCTTCAGGGCAAGCAATCACTGGATCGACACTATCAGAAATAATAATATCTGCTGTGACACTTGTTGCTAATCCACATTCATCAGTAGCGGTGAATGTAACTGTCGTCATACCTTCACCACCACAGCCAATGTTTATACCTACATAATTATTTGACCACATTACATCTCCGCAAGCTTCAGTCGTGACTATTGAGCCACCATTCGAAGCTAGCCATCCTAATATTAGTGCTTCTTGGTTTTGACCACATTCTAAGGGTAAATCTATCGCGTCAGAGATGGCTGGTGGCACAGAATCGACCGATTGATATCGACATGACACTGAAGTCGTATTACCAGCAATATCAGAAACATTGAAAGTGTGAATCTCTTCAATCGTATTTCCACAGCTAGATATATTAGTCTGTAAAAAAGATGTCACTATCAAATCATCTGAACAATCAGAAACATCTCCCTGAGCAATGATATCAGCTATGGTATTTGCTAGCCAAGTGTCGACATCTTCTGAACCACATACTACCTCTAATTCATTCTGACATGTGACAACTGGCGCTTCGCAATCTTCAACAATAATGTCAAATGAACATGTTATTATATTTCCATTTCCATCATCAATCGTATAGGTGATAGTATTAGAACCTAACAAGAAAATTTGTCCTTCGGCGGTATTTGTCCCCGTTATCGTAGAATTATCAGAAAAAGTAATGGCATATGTTATCTCTTCACTTGGACAATTATCAATTCCTGTAGGTGCGACACTACTATCTGCAATCCAATTACAAGTTCCGACATCTGCGCAACTGATAATATTATTTGACGGACAATCAATTGTCGGTGTATCGCTATCAACAACAGTAATGACGAATGTACAAGTGTTTTCATTACCACAATTATCTGTCGCTGTATATTCAATTATATTATCACCTAGCATAAACATAGATCCAGAAAGCATTCCCTCTGTTTGGATAATACTTATAATCCCATTACAATCTGTCGCTTGCGGCGCACTGAAAATAACAACGGAAGAACATTGATCTACATCAGTTCCAACAGTAAAGCTTGGCTGGCAATTTGGAAAATCTGGTATCACAGTATCGTCTGCAATGATGATCATTGACTCATCTGTAGAGCTTGCTCCACAGCCATCAATAACGGTCCAGATGACAGTAATAGTGCCTCCACAAACGTCTGGTGGAGTCCCTGCAAAATTATTGGATACTGAGAAATCATTACAGGTTTCTTCGACCGAGTAATCGTTCAACCAAGCTCCTATACTGGCACTGAAGTCATCACCGCATGTTAGATTTAAAATAGATGGTGCGGTAATAATCGGTGCGACATTATCAATAATTAAAAACTCAGCTTGATCGCTGACGCTATTGCCGCATTCATCCGTAGATGTAAAAATATAAGTTCTTGTTTCTTCTGTTGCTGTTCCAATACAACTAGTGACTGTATTAATCAATGAATATGAGATTATGGGATCGCCACAATCATCTTCACCAGAAGCAGAATCCAACCACGTATTTAAGGTCACCGTGATCGGGCCATTACACAGTTCAGAATTTGTTGCAGTTGGTAAAATTAATGATGGCGGCGTGATGTCAACTATTCTGACATATGCTACTGCATCCACAGAATTTCCGCATAGATCAGTCGCTGTAAATATGTAAGGTGTTGTCTGCGTCATGCCACATTCATCAGAAGATGGTTGAGCTGCTGCAGTAATTGTGACATCAGTACAATCATCGATAGCCATCATTCCAAGTGCTATATCATTCGCAGTATTGGCGTCAAGCCAGTTCATAATCTCAGTAGTATTTCCAGATCCATCGCACTCGACAACTAAGTCAATTGGCTGATTCATGACAACTGGTTTTTGGTTATCAATGACAGAGATGACTGCCTCACAAGTTGTTTCAATGTCATCGCAATTACCTACTACGGTGAATATTACTGTCACTGAATTATTACATGTCGGCAAGACTGCTGGTGTATTGCTAATAGAAATAGTACCGCAAGCATCAGTTGCCGATGCAGTAGCCAACCAATGTTGAACAATTGCAGTATTTTGAGTATCACCACATTGTACCGTTATATCATTAGGACAAATAAGGACTGGTGCGACATTATCGCTTACAATTATATTTGTTGTCATTGAAGTAGACAAGCCACAATCATCTGTTGCTGTAAATGTGACTGCAGTCGTTCCTTCACCACCACACATTGTATTGATCCCCACATAATTATTGGACCAAACTATAGCTCCACAGTCTTCAGTTATTAGATTTGAGCCGCCATTTATATTTAACCAATTTGTGATCGTGGCATCTTGATCGGGACCACATTCTACAAGTAATTCATTTGGTGCAGAAATCGTGGGCGGATTTGTATCATCTGATTCATAGGTACATGAAATCGTTGTACTATTCCCAGCTTGGTCAGAAACAACAAAAGTGTAAATCTGTTCGATTGTATTCCCACAACCAGAAATATCTGCTTGTAAAAACTCTTCTACAACTAATAGATCTGAACAGTCAGCGACATCACCTTGAGCAGTAATTGCCGCTATTGTATTTGCAATCCAAGTATCGACATCTTCTGAACCGCATTCTACATTGAGTTCATTATTGCATGTGACAACTGGCGCTTCGCAATCTTCTACAATCACATCGAATGAACAGGTCACAATTGGGTTTCCATTTTCATCATTAATAAAATAAGAGACTGTACTTACTCCTATAGGAAAAGAATCTCCAGAGGCGTCCATCTCGCCTGTCGCTATAGTCGCATCAGGAAAAGTAATCGAATAGCGGATCATGGCATTTGGACAATTATCCAGACCAGTTGGAGCAATAGATGAGTCGCTTATCCATTCACAAGTACCATCATCTGCACACATCGTAATTGCATTAGACGGGCAATTAATCGTCGGATCTGCGGTATCATTTACAATGATATTAAAATTACAAGTTGACGTATTATCACAATTGTCGGTAGCTGTAAATACAATTGGTGTTTCCCCTTCAGGAAAATTAGAACCTGATTGAAATCCATCTGTCAAACTAACAGAAAGAATCCCATTACAATCATTGGCAACGGGTTTACTGAATATTACAAAAGCAGAACACTCACTTGCGTCAGTGCCAACCATAATATCTTGAGTCGGACAATTTATAAAAGTAGGAGCCACGTTATCAGCAGCAATGATAATATCTGCAGTGGTGGTTGCCATAGCGTCACAAGCATCCGATACAGTCCAAGTCACAGTAACACTTCCACCACAATCTGGAGGTAATGTTGTGAAATTATTAGTCACGAATAATTCAGATTCATCTTTACAATTATCACCAATAGTGACATTATCTAACCACGCTAAAATTTCTGCTGAGAAATCATCTCCGCATGTTAAATTTAAATCATCTGGCGGGGTCAATGTTGGTGAAGAATTATCTTCTACGGTATATGTCGCATTCATCATATCAGAAAAATTACCACAAGCATCTGCAGCAACAAATCGATATGTATACACTGTTGTCGTCGCTGTACCAATGCAACTCGTAGACACATCTAATAAGTGAGGAACCACCTCAGCGCCTGCATCACAATCGTCCGCGGCTGTCGCCGTCCCAACCCAAGTCACTCTATCTATCATAGCGTCACAACTCACAACTGTATTGGCAGGAGGAGATAGAACAGGTGGAGTTGTATCGATGATATGCACATATGCAATTTCGCTCGATGAAAGGTTTCCGCATTCATCAGTCGCAGCGAAGCTATATTCTATAACTTGTTCACCTTCACAAAGTACTTCCGGAGTTCCTGGAGTAGGTATGATTTGGGGACTTGTATCACATTGATCAATGGCAATCATACCTCCGTTAGTTGCAACCCATGCTGCGATTGCACCGCTAGGATCAGCTGATCCGTCACATTCAACATATAGGTCGGATGGCGGTGTCATAATGATCGGTTTTTCTGTGTCAAATATGCCAATTGCAGATTGACAAGTGACTATTTCTCCATCACAATTATCTTCAACAGTAAACGTGACTTGCACTAAATCACCACAGCTTGGAAGGGATGTAAAATTATCACTGATTGTCACTACGCCACAGTTGTCTTCAGCGAAAGCGGAACCAATCCAGCCTTCTACAATAGCTGTGTTATTTAGGTTTCCGCATTCTAATCTAATATCTTGTGGACAAGTAATCGTCGGCGCTTCAGTATCTGTAATCACGATATCTGCTGCAGTCATCGCTTCATTCTCACATTCGTCTGTAGCAGTGAAGGTGACTGTTGTGGAGCCATTTATATTACAGGTTTCATCTAAAGCTGTGAAATCGTGAGTCCATGTAACATCTCCACAGACCTCTGTGATGACTGTTGATCCCCCATTATTATTTAGCCATTCTATGATATCGTCTGCTTGAAGAGTTCCATCACATTCTAAGTTAAGATCAGTAGCAGCAGATATGACAGGTGGTGTGTTATCATCAGATGCATAAGTGCATCTAGTCGTCGTTGTATTACCTGCCGCATCTGTGGCGACAAAAGAATAGATTTGTTCAACGCTATTGCCGCAACTTGAAATATCAACTTCAAGGAATGCCTCAGCATTGACAACAGCATCACAGTTTACTCCTCCACCAGCAAGTATCGAAGCAATTGTATTATTTATCCACGTTTGTACATCTTCGGAGCCACATTCTACATCAACTTCATCTATACAACTGACAGCTGGTGCTTGACAATCTTCAACGATTATATTAAAACTACATTCTGCGACGACTTCATTTGCAGGATCTTTTAATTGATATGTTATGCTTGAAGTTCCAATTTCAAATAAAACATTTGAGGCAGAATTCATACCCATCGCGGTTGTGGCACCAGTAATTGCATGCATCAAAGTATAATCATCACAAATTGCTGCGATTGGAGAAACTGAGGCATCTGCCATCCAAGTACAAGAGTTATCGTCGGCGCATACTATAAATGGAGTGACTGGACATCGAATTTCAAATTCACTACTAACAATTGGAGTGATGGTAAACGAACAAACTGTGGGATTCCCACATGCATCTCTTGCTGTGTATTCTACGGTGGTAGCTACATTATTCATAAATAGACCACCTGATGGAGGTCCACTCGTCAAGGTTACAGTTACGGGTTCATTACAATCTGTGGCGACTGGTATTGGGTAGACTACTGAGACCATTTCAGCACATTCGCCTCCATCAAGATTTATCGTAAAATCAGATGGACAATTGAGGAACATTGGTCCAGCACCATCTGCTTGAGTTATAATTTGTCCTGTAGTTGTTGTTTCATTCCCGCAGAGATCTGTGGCTGTAAATGTAATCACTTGATTCCCACCGACACATAGATCTGGTATTGTTCCACTCCAATTATTCGTTACTGTAGCTGGTCCACAGTTATCATTAGCAGCTACTCCTGCGAGCCAGACTGCTATTTGGCCAAAAGCATCATCATTACAATCTAGGACTAAATTGGATACTGGGTTCGGAAAGTTTGGAGGAGTTGTATCATCGATTGAAATGGTCTGCATAATTGCAGTTTGATTACCACATTCATCTTCCGCAATCCAATTTCTAGTGATAACGAATGCACTTGGACACGCTGGATCTGGAGAAAATGTTTCAAAGAATTCGACTGAAACGTTATCATCACAATCATCTTCAAAATTTAGAGTAGGAACAGCTGGTGCACTTTGATTACACTCCAAAATAGCGTTCGCTGGTGGAGCTCCAATAAGAGTTGGTGGATTAGTATCATCTATAAAACTAATAGTTTGGACACATTCAGTTTCATTACCATATTCATCAGAGAACGTGTAAGTACGAATTAGATTACCTGAACCTGCTGGGCAACTTTCCGCTGAGGTTAAAACATCCACAAAAGAAAAGACTATTTCAGACGTTGCTGTACAATTATCGGTAGGACTAAAATTACCAACAATTAGTGGAGCAGGTGGTCCAGATGAACACACTTGGTTTAGCATATCAGATGCTAGGGAGCAGTCTACAGTAGGAGGTTGATTATCTACTACAGTAACTGAAAATGAGCACATCACACTTTTTCCAGATTCATCGGTAACCGTATATGTCACGATAGATGTTCCTATATTATAAAATCCATTTGCTATGCCACTTCCACTTCCTGTTGTCGCACCCGTGATTGTGTATTGAATATCTAAATCTGCAGGATCTGTACAATCATCAAATAAGACTGTTAATTCTAATCCGTCTGTCACTGCAACAGAGCATCCAGCACCACCAGCCATTGCATTGACTGTGATATCTGAAGGACACTGAATAGTTGGAGGCACACAATCTGGAAACGTAGCATTAAAGTTAGTCGGGTAAAGATTTCCGCAGCCTTCATCGAAATAAAATGATTGGGACCCTGTGACAGAGACAACTGTTATTTCTAGCGGTATATCACATGCTGGAGGTGCAAAATCCCAATACGCCCAATTGTTTTGCGAATTAGCAGGCCTAGAGATATTGTTACACGCTGATGTCTGAATAAACATCGTTTTGCAATCTGGTAGATTTTGAAAGGTTGTGTTAGCGACTGTTCCTTGAGCTGGAAAGAATTGATCAATGACCATATTCCCGTCATCAACTCTAATTTGAACAGGAGCATTTGCAAGTTGAGCTATGGTTACATTTGGCCCATGCCAATGCTCTATCCAAACCCTGACCATACCACTATTAGTAACACAATATCCAACTTGAACACCGTGACCATATACTGGAATCATAAAGCCAAAAAAGAATAACAACAAAAATAAGCTCTTAATATTTGACAGTATCCGCCTTGATCTAAACATATAACACCCTTTTAGCACAAATAAGACTAAGCCCAAAGATGTTACGTCATTACTTTGAGGTTAATCAGTTAGAAATAAATACATAGGAGGTGTTAATCGAAAATATTCTATAATAAAGATAATAAAACAATTATTATACCACTAAATAGACAAAAAATTCCAGTATCACTTTGCAGGTTTAACGTGTGACCAATTCTCTCCTTTCTCTATTCTTTTAATTTGTGTAAGCGTAATGCCAAAACGTTTTGCAATCATAGTTCTTCTCGTCTTACCTGTGAATAATTGCTTCTTTATAATTGCCACTTTAGCTTCTGTCAGCTTATAGTTACCTACTCCTCTGATATGCTCTTTTTTATTGTACCCAAATACTTCAGCCCTTTTCTTATTGTGTTGTTTTCTCTCTTCTTCAGTTACCCATTTTAAATTCCTAACACTATTGTTGCTCCTATTCATATCGATGTGTACAACGTGCCTATGCTCTCCAGTGGGTTTTGGTATAAAATACTCAGCAACTGCCTTATGAGGATATACGCTTTCACATCCTTCATTTAAGCGATATGTAATTTTAGGAAAGCCAGTTTTGAGCATAGTTGCTTTCATAATATTTTCATGTCCAGAAAATTTATCAACTGATTTTGTTCTTCCAAGATTAGAAATAAAATACTCTTTTCCCTTTGTGGTCCCTTTAAAACCAATTTGCTGCCACATTTCGCCCGTAAAATCTGGAATCTTTGAATTCATAAACAGTAATAGTTAATATAGTGTAGGTGTATAAAAGATATGTATTAGCAATCGTGTGGAAAAATAATAAATCTATATCCATTCATATGAAACGTTTTACGAAAAATCGTTTCAAATAGATAACATAAACTTATAATAGCCTTTTTAGGTGTTTTGTTTAACGAAACAAGTGTATTGGCAAATAATTATTAATTTTCTAGACAGAAAAACTCTCTCCACATCCGCATGTTCTGGAGGCATTTGGGTTATTAAATGAAAATCCACTGCCGTTAAGTCCACCGCTAAACTCTAAAGTTGTATTACAGAGATATAAAAAACTTCGTAAGTCGGTAACCACTTTAACCCCATTGTCTTCAAAAATTTGATCATTATCTTTTTGCTCATTATCGAAATCTAATGTATAACTTAAACCTGAGCAGCCTCCACTAGTGACAGCTACTCTCACGAAATGGTCTTCGCTAAGGTTTTGTTTAGTTATTAGATCTTCAATCTTGACTTTAGCACTATTGGCAACAAACAACATTATTAGTTAGTTTTAGTGAGAACTGGCAACTTCTTCAGTTTCAGAAACCATATTATTCTTCTGCTTATAATCTGATATTGCACCTTTGATTGCGTCTTCAGCTAATACCGAACAATGGATTTTTACTGGAGGAAGAGCTAATTCTTCTACAATATCCATATTGTCAATCTCCATAGCTTCATTAATGCTCTTTCCTTTAAGCCATTCTGTTGCTAATGAAGAAGATGCAATAGCAGAACCACATCCAAATGTCTTAAACTTTGCGTCTTTAATAATTTGAGTTTCTTCGTCTACTTCAATTTGAAGTCTCATGACGTCACCACATTCTGGTGCGCCCACTAGTCCAGTACCAACACTATTTTTACTTTTATCAAGTGTACCCACATTTTTTGGGTGCTTAAAGTGGTCTAATACTTTCTCGGAATATGCCATATTTAAATATTTTTCTTTAAAGTTACAAAATTAATGTTCAGTCCAAACTACTGACTCTAGATCGATACCTTCTTTATACATTTCCCATATTGGGCTTAAATCTCGCATATGAGTTACTCCTTTAGTTAGTGCTTCTACCGCAAAATCAACATCCTCTTCATTATTAAATCGACCTAAACTAAATCTAATAGATGAGTGTGCTAAATCGTCCCCTAATCCCAATGCCATCAGTACATATGACGGCTCTAATGATGCAGAAGTACACGCTGACCCAGATGACACAGCTATATTATTAAATGTCATCATTAGGCCCTCTCCTTCTACGTGTTTAAATGACAAGTTTGTCACATGAGGCATTCTATGCAGAACATTTCCATTTATATACACCTCCTCTAAAGCATTACATAGATTGGTTTCTAGTTTGTCTCTTAGTATTGATAATCTATCTGCATCTGCAAACATCTCTTTAGAAGCTATTTCTGCTGCTTTACCAAAACCAACTATCCCTGGGACATTAAGTGTGCCAGATCTCATTCCTCTTTCATGACCTCCGCCGTCTAATTGAGCTGTCACCTTAACTCGTGGATTTTTCCGATTTACAAATAATGCACCAACACCTTTAGGGCCATACATTTTATGTGAAGTAAAAGCCATCAAATGAATACCTACTTCTTTTGGATTTACCGGTATTTTACCGACTGCTTGGGTGGCATCACTCATAAATAAGATACCGTGTTCTGCACAAATCTCACCTATTTCTTTCATCGGTTGAATCACACCAGTTTCATTATTAGCCCACATTATTGAAATCACTATCGTTTTATCTGTGATTGCAGCTTTCAACTTATTCAAGTCAACTAGGCCATCTTTTTGAACTTCCAAATACGTCACCTGCCCTCCAAGTTTTTCTATTTTTTTGCAGGTATCTAATACAGCCTTATGTTCTGTTTGGAGAGTTATGATATGATTACCTTTTCGACTATACATTTCAAAAGCGCCTTTTAAGGCAAGATTATCTGATTCGGTCGCCCCAGAAGTGAAAATGATTTCTTTAGAATCAACACCGATTAAATTTGCGATCTGCTCTCTTCCATAATCAACTGCTTCTTCTGCCTTCCATCCAAAGGAATGGCTTCTAGAAGCTGCATTTCCAGGAACTTCATAAAAGTATGGAATCATAGTTTCCACAACTCGAGGGTCAACTGGGGTAGTCGAATTATTATCTAAATATATTTGTCTAACGCTCATTAATTGGGCTTAAAAAATGGTTTAAATTAATCTACAAATGTAACGCTTATAATTTAAAAAGGTTTTATTTAAATCATACTCATTCATTCATATAGACATATATGGCTTTAAAAGTGGCCAGCAAAGAGGAGAAAGTCAATAATTTACAATAAATAAATACTTTGCTGGCCTTTATTTTTGAATGGTTATTTTGATGCTATTAATGTAAAATAATATTCTTCATTATAGATATACATAACATAGTCTAATTGTACTGTTCCAAATGAATACACGCCTGAACCTTCGATAAAAACGCCCTCACCCAGTTGTTGTTCTTCTATGTCAATTTCTTTTACATCGCAATCGGTGCAATCAACGTCTGCATATACAATATCCCATACAAAGCCATCAAAAGGAGCTTCTATTGCTATATTATCGCCATAATCAATTGAAATAGGCATATCAAAACTCCCATTCACTCCAACTAAACTTGCTTGATAAATACCTGCGATTTCAATGATATCTTCATTATACTCTTCACAGGAAATCAATGTTATGAGGAGCGAAAAAACCACAACTGAATATTTCATAGACAATGTTTAGATTAAATGTATTTGATTTATTATCACTACAGTGAAACTAGCGTTCGAATAACAGGAATTTAAAAGATGTTAAGAGAATTAAGATTGACAAAGCATACATTGAACTTGATTTATGCTGATTTTAAGACTTGTTAAAAAATTCTTAACAGCCTTAAAACTGTAGTATATTTGAAATTCAACTACAATGAATTTGGAAAAAAATAGGAATACTATATCTGAGTTAGTGGTACACCTTAAAAATGGTGATCGATTTGCATTAGCCAGAGCGCTAACCATAATCGAGAGTAATAAACAGAATGATCGTGAAAAAGCAATGAAGATTATTGAATCTTGTTGGCAGCATAATTCCGATAGTTGGAGACTTGGTATAACAGGACCTCCTGGAGTTGGAAAAAGCACATTTATAGACGCTTTGGGTAGTTTTGCACTTACGAAAGGGAAGAAAATTGCAATTTTGACAATAGATCCCTCTAGTAGCATCTCATTTGGAAGTATACTAGGTGACAAAACTAGAATGGAAACTATATCAAAGCATCCTGATGTATTTATAAGACCAAGTCCGAATCAATCAAAATTAGGAGGGATTCAGGAACGTACTGCCGAATCGATTATATTATGTGAAGCTGCTGGCTTTGACTTTATAATCGTGGAAACGGTAGGTGTCGGTCAATCAGAAATTGAAGTCAGACAGTTAGTCGATTGTATGACTATTCTATTGCTACCGAATTCAGGAGACGAACTTCAAGGAATTAAAAGAGGAATTATGGAACTTGCGGATATATTTATAGTTCACAAGGCAGAAGAAGAAAATAAACAGCAAGTAAAACTATCTATTAATCAATTGAAAAATGCCATCCATATACAAAGACAAAAACAGTCAACTTGGATAGCTCCTGTTTTAAAAATATCATCGTTAAATAAGACGGGAATTCAAGATTATTACACTCACCTAATAAATTATTTTGATTATATTAAAAATAATGATTACAAAGCTAATACTAGAGCTAAACAATATGTAAATCAAATCGATACATATATAAACAATATGATTTCAATTCACTATAAATCCCTGATAAGTGATAAAGTTACATCGTTAAATAGTGAAATTATTGAAGGAATCAATTCTCCGTTGACCATTGCAGATAGACTGTTTAAAGAAGCAATCAAAAAGTGATAAATATGAGGCGTATGTTGATGCGGTACCGAATGCGATTTTGCCTAAGTTTTGGTAAGAGACATTGCTACACATTTCCAATGAATAATATTTCCACGTTGGTCTAAGGCTTCTTGAAGGACGAGATTTTCATCAAACCGATTGATTTCAAAACCAATATTTTCAACGACAATTTTCAGTTTTTTAGTTGGAAAAAACTGCTCCCAATTTGTTTTACTACAAAAATTTAAAGGGCTGATAATCAACACTTTTCCATCTTTTTTCTGAAGATGTGATTTTCAAAGAGCAATTTTCCGGGCAAA
>ENA-ORXT01004084-ORXT01004084.1-marine-metagenome-genome-assembly--contig:-NODE-4084-length-15393-cov-8.999804_pt1 | contig 15393 bp, 10 predicted proteins | sample MGYA00237868_ERZ511482 | MGnify/ENA metagenome assembly ERZ511482 | reverse complement strand
CGGTGAACATCGCAATCTTCGACCAGGGCACCCTCGACGCCGACAAGCAGGCCGGACCCCGTTGGGTGCGGCTCGATTTCGACTCGCTGGGGGCGGCGGTCCACACCGTCACCGTCTCCTGGAACGACGATGCCGATGCCGATGTCCGGTTCAAGGTGCAGGAGGCAGGTGGCGGTTCCGTCAGCTCGACCGTCAAGGGGATGAACCCCGGCACGTGGCAGGGTCTGCTCGCGGCGAACGAGGAGTACTACATCGGCGTCTGGTCCACCGATGGCATCGCCAACTACATCGCGACCGTGGAAGCGTCCGCCGACCCCGCCGACCCCGCCGACCCCGCCGACCCCGTCGACCCCGCCGCTCTCGCCATCACGGCCCAACCCGACGACCTGACCGTCGCCGAGGGCGAGGACGCCATGTTCGCCGTCACCGCCACGGGAAGCGGCACGCTCGGCTACCAGTGGCTCGCCGACGGCACGCCGATCCCTGGCGCCACCGACAGCACGCTGACCCTGGACGGGGTCACCCTCGGCGACTCCGGGAACGTCTACTCGGTCGAGGTCAGCGACGGTGGCGGCACCGTCCTCTCCGACGGCGCGACGCTGACCGTCGACGAAGCTCCCGTACCCGGCGGGTTCGTGGCCCGATGGACGATGAACGAGCCTGCCGGCGCGTCCAGCATGAGCGACGCGAGCGGCAACGGCCACGTCGGATCGGTCGACTCGGGTGTCGTCACCGGCGTCGCGGACCAGGGAGCCACGGCGTACCGCTGGGAGTTCACGTCGCCGACGGGGTCCTACCAGCCGGAGCGCATCATCAATGTCGACCACGATTCCGACTTGAACCCGGGATCCGGCGACTACTCGATCACGATGCGGTATCGCACCAACGTGTCGTTCGGAAACATCATCCAGAAGGGTCAGGGCGGCGCGCCGGGCGGCTACTGGAAGATCGAGAACCCGGGCGGCTACCTCACCTGCGTGTTCCGAGGCGTCGCACGCTCCGGCGGCGGTTGGAACCGCAAGGAAGTCGTGTCCTCGCGTCCGCTCAACGACGGCCAGTACCACACGATCACCTGCGAGCGGGTCGGCAGCACGCTGCGGCTGATCGTCGACGGTGTGCTCGACGATACCGCCGGCAACTCGACCGGCTCGATCTCCAACAACCAGCCCATGAGCATCGGCGGCAAGACGAACTGCGACAACGTGGGGACAAGCTGCGACTACTTCTCCGGCTGGATCGACGAGATCTCGATCGGCGCCCCGGGATCGGCGGCGAAGCGCCTCTCGGCGCCGTCCGATCCGGAGCAGGATCTCTTCGCCGACGACTTCTCCAGCGCAGACTTCCTGGCCTGGAACGAGGAACAGTCGCTGTTGATCGATGAAACCGACGGCGCCGCCGCTGTCCCGAGCGCGCTCGCCGAGCTGTACGGAACGCCCGGATTCGCGTTCGCCGATATCGTCCCCGACACCTCGGTGTGCGCGGAGGCGTCGGTTCGGTTCACCCCGGGATCGGCGGTGGGCGCGGTCGACCTGCTGGGGATGAGCAGCGCCGCCGACGGCAGGATTGCCGCCGTGCATCTCGACGACGACGGTCAGCTCGTGCTGAGGAGCGACGTCTCGGGCGAGACCCGGGCTACCGGCGTGACGCTCGACGGTACCTGGCATCGGCTGCGATGGTGCGGCACGATCGGTGGTGCCTGGAGTCTCGCGGTCGACGGCGTCGATGCCGTGACCGGCTGGAGCCCGGACACCGGCATCGATCCGATCGGCCGCTTCCAGATCGGGACATCCCGGGCCGCGACGATCACGGTGCGCTTCGACGACGTCGCCGTGATCTCCAACTGACCGGGTTGTCGGCATGCCGTCGATCGACGGCCCCCACCCCCACCTGCCGGGCCGAGCGCCCTGCCGTCTTCAGCGGCAGACCTCGATGCGCCACACTGCGAGCCGGAAGGGCGCGTCCCGCGCATCGGACAGGATGAGGCCCATCGACCGGGCCCGGTTCGCCTCCCACGCCGCTCCGGGGACGGGGCGGCCCCTGACGGAAGGTTCGGGGTCGTCCATCGACACGGTGGCGTGATCGGCATGTCGGAAGCACCGTCCGAGGGTGCCGGGAACGGGTGCGGATCGGAACGCCATCGCGGAGTCTGCGGTGCTGCGGATCCCGCGACGACGCTCAAGCCGGGGCGCCGCGTGCCGATCCCCGTTGCATGACCCGATGCGAGCACCCGGGATCCGCCGGCGGCCGCGGCGGTTCCGCCACCGTCCGATCCGTTCGCCGAACGCGTGCGCGTTCGCTCGCGGCCAGTGCGCTGCTGGCGTGGTCGGTCGGCCCGCTCGCCGGAGCGGAGGGGCAGGGCGGGCGCAGTCTGCCCTTTCTGGTGACCTCGGTGACGTTGCAGCAGCAGGAGCTCGAGAACCTGCTGGGTGAATACGTCCGCTGGGGCGGCGAGACGTCACACCTCCAGGTCCTCGAGGCCCTCGACCGGTTCGGCGCCGGTGCAACCGAGCTCGCCGTGCGGACGGACCGCACGGCCCTTCTGTTCGAGGAATACCTGGATCTGATGGGCTCGGACGCATCCGGTGCGGACACGTCCCTGCCGGTCGCGTTCGAGCGCACGGAGCGGTTGCTGCGCCGCTGGAAGGACCGGTCTGGCACCATCCTGGCGCGGATCGCGCCCGACATCGAACGGCTCGAGGAGGGCGACGCGATCGTGCAGCACGGCATCCGACGTCAACTGGACTCGCTCGGCAGCGACCTGCTGGCGTTGCAGCTCGCAGCGTTCGAGCGCCAGGATCGGATGGATGCCGCGCTCGAGCGCAGCGAGAGCCGGCTGGCGCGACAGGTGCGTTCGGCCTATACCGTGCTCGGCATCGGGATCGTGGTGGCGCTGTCGATGCTCGGCTACCTCTTCCTTCTTAAGACGCGTGCCGCCGGCATACTGGCCGGCAGGAACGCGCTGCTGCACAGCAAGGTCGAGGAGGCCCGCCGATTGGCCGAGCAGCTGGAGTTCAACGCCAGCCACGACCAGCTGACCGGGCTGCACAATCGACACGGTTTCGTCGCCGAGCTCGAGGCGGTGTTTGCCGACGTCGATGCTCCGCACGGCATCGTGTTCATCGACCTGGACAAGTTCAAGACGGTCAACGATACCTGCGGTCACGGGGCCGGGGACTCGCTGCTCGAGCGCATCGGCCGGCTGCTGGCCGAACAGGTCCGCAGCCGGGGCACCGCGGCACGCTTCGGTGGCGACGAGTTCGTCCTGCTGCTGCCGCGGTGCAACGCGGGCACGCTGCGCGGCGTCGCCATCAGCACCTGCCGCCGGCTGGCGGACCTGGATTTCAGGCACGACGGCCGGCGCTTCAAGGTCGGCGGCAGCGTCGGGGCCGTGCTGTTCGAGGCGACCGGCACGACGCCGGACGCGCTCATGCAGATCGTCGACGAGGCGAGCTACGAATCCAAGCGCGAGGGCGGGGGGCGCGTGACGCTGCGCGACCTGCGCCGGTGTTCCGCCAGCTCCGGCACCGAGTCGAACATCACGTCTTTCAGGAAAGCGGGCTGATGCACGGACACGACGATGTGCGGCACGACGGTGCACCCTCCGGCCACGCCTGTCACGATGCGCGGCGCCGGCGCGCGCTGTTCGGACTGGCCGGCACGTCGGTGCTCGGTGCCGGTGGTGCGCTCGGTCGCACCGCCGTGGCCGGGACGTCCTTCACGGGCCGCCCCCGCACGCTGCGGCTGGCCTCGAGCTGGCCGGCCGATCTGCCGGTGTTCGGCGAAGCGATGCGCCTGTTCGCCGAGCTGGTCGACCAGCTGACCGGCGGGGCGGTGCGGATCGACGTGGTGAGCCCGGACCGGCACGGGCAGCCGCTCGCCACGTTCGATCTCGTACGCTCCGGCAAGTACGAGATCGCCCACACCGCCTCGTACTACCACATCGCGACCGAGCCGGACGCGATGTACCTGACCACCATGCCGTTCGGCATGACGGCGACCGAGCTGTCGGCGTTCTACCGCCACGGCGGCGGGATACGCCTGCTCGACGAGCTGTACGGCCGGCACGGGATCGAGGCGATGCCGGGTGGCAACTCCGGCATGCAGATGGGGGGCTGGTTCCGCCAGCGCATCGACACCGTGGAGGACCTTCGCGGCCTGAAGATGCGCATGCCCGGAGCGGGTGGCAGGGTCCTGCGCAAGCTCGGCGTGCAGACCGTCACGATGCCGGCCGGAGCGCTCTACGATGCGCTGCTCTCGGGCGAGCTGGACGCGGCGGAGTTCGTCGGCCCGGCGGTGGACCTGGGACTCGGCCTGCATCGCATCGCGCCCTACTACTACACCGGATGGCAGGAACCGGGCTCGGAGATGTTCTTCCTGTTCGACGCCGCCCGGCTCGCCGAGCTGGCGCCGCCGCACGCCGCCGCCCTGCGCGTGGCCGCCGAGCTGACCGGCACGCGCTTCACCTCCTCGTTCAACCACGCCAACGCGGAGGCCTGGGCCCGGGTGAGGCTGGAATATCCGGACATCCGCGTCACCAGCTTTCCGGTCGAGGTGGTCGACGGACTGCGCCTGGCCCACGAGGCGGTCATGCGCGAGGAGCGTGCGCGCAGCGCGTTCGCCGCCAAGGTGCTCGACGCGATGCACGCCTACATCCGCACCGCACGCCGCTGGACGGAGATGGGTGACTGGTCCTACCTGGCGAACGCCTCGCGATAGGACCCGTTCAGCCCTCGGGCGCCTTCGCCAGCCTGAACACCACCACGCCCGCGAACACCAGGGCGATGCCGGCCAGGCGCACCGGGTCGATCGGGCGTACCGGCGTACCGAACCAGCCGAAGTGATCGATCAGCGCCGCGACCACGAGCTGTCCGGCGATCACCGAGCCGAAGAACAGCACCACACCGATGCGCGGCGCCAGTACCAGCCCGCAGCCCACCAGCGCCGCGCCGGCCAGGCCGCCGCACCAGATCCACCACGGGGCCGCGGCGATGGTGTCGGTGCGCACCGTCAGTCCGGTCGTCAGCGCCACCGGGAGCACGCACAGCGCGCTGATGCCCAGCGAGATCAGGGTGGCCGTCACCGGCGATCCGATCGTGGCCGCCAGGCGCGCGTTGACCACCGGCTGCATGCCCACCAGCATGCCCGCGCCTACGCACGTCAACACCACGAGAATCGCGCCCACGACCCGTCAGTCCTCCGTCGACGCGCAAGGGATGCCCGCCCGGCTCGACACGCGGTGAGGCGAGTCGCCGGGCCGGCCGGCAGGGCCGGCGTGCAGATCGGCCACGGTGGGTGTGGCAGCGGGTGAGGTCGTCGTCTTCATCGGGTTCGAACATAGCGCACCGCGCCTGTCGGTACGATCGGCCCGTGCCGGCACGGATGGCTGCGACGCTTGCCCGGGTCTCGAACGCCACGGTCACCACGCCGCCACCGGGCCGCCACCGGGCCACATAGGTTGCACGGTTCACATCCTGGTGCGAATCAGAAAATTCCGAGGCGTATCCGGCCGCTTTTCCCATGGATTGCCGCGGAGTGCGCAGGGATACTGGCGTTGCGCTGAAGGAGTGGCGCAGCAGCGGGACGGCAGGAGGCCGTGACACGTGAGGGATCGCGACGAGGCAGGATGCCACGCCGTTCGTGCTCGCTGCCGTCAGGGAGGGCGGTCACCCCGGTACGCGGAGCGTATCGGGGTGTTTCTGCGTGGGCCATCGAGGATGATCGCGTTCGAACCGGCACGATCCGCCGGTACCGCCGCCGGTACCGCCGTCGGTCAGCGCGAAATGGTGCGCCGGCCAGCGCAGGCCGGCCGCCGCCGTCTCGATGCCGTCTCGATGCCGTGCCGGCGCGACAGATCGGCGAAGCGTGCGATGACCTCGAGGTGGTCCGGCTTCCAGTAGCGTGCCCGGCAGGCCTCGGCGCGCTACGCCTCGACGGTCCGCGCGACGCCCGTTCCGACGGTACCGCTCGCGACGCGCGGCTCGCGAGGCCGCTCCACCAGGGCGGCGTCGAGCGCTTCGGCGTAGCGACCGATCGCGGCGGCGCTCCGGCGCTCGGGTCCCTCGCGCCGGGCGGCGCGGTGCGCGCGTGCCAGTGCGATCACCGGTGCCATCAGCGCCGCGGCACCGCGCGTTCGGCGGCACTCGAGCACATCGGCGCGCTCGTCGCCGTGAAAGTGGCGCACCAGCGTATCGAGCATCCGGCGCGACACGCCGTTCGGCAGCCGGCACATGCCGTCCAGCGTGTCGGCCACCGTGCGCAGCGTGACGTGGGTCAGTGCGATCGACGGCGGACCGGGAGCACCGTCGGTGGCGTGCACCAGAGTGTCCAGCCGTTCGGCACCGGCGTGGTCGCGAACGCCGTCGACAAGCTCGGCATCGATGCCCAGCAGGTGGGCTATGTGCTGCCAGTAGCCGTAGGTCTGCTCGACCGACACGGTATCCTGCTCGAAGCCGAGCGAGGCCTGCGCGCGCATGCTGGTCAGCGTGAAACCGAGCCAGGTCCGCGCCAGATCCACCTGGTTGATGGCGGCGCCGAACCGTCGCTCTTCGTGCCCGTGCCGGCGGGCGGCCTGGCGAGCCCGGGCGTGCAGGATGCGCAGTTGCACGGTCGCCACGTAGCCCGCCTCGCCGGGTGCCAGCGAGCCCGGCAGCATCGTCGTGGCCAGCCAGCGGGCGGTGTCGCGCAGGCGTCGCTCGGTATGGTCGGTGAGCTGACCCGTGGCGCTGAGCACGCTGGCGATCGACGGCGAGCCGTACAGCCCGACGAGCGCGCCGGCGCTCATCGACAGCAGGTGCAACCGGAACGGGACGTCGTACCAGGCGCTCGGTCCCGCATCGATCAGGAGGCGATCGACATGAGCCGGTACCGCTTCCGTCGCACCGAGCAGGCGTGCCACCGCCTCGTCCGGGTCGTCCAGGGAGGCGAGTCCGAACGCCAGCCCCTGTGCCAGCTGACCGTCCACCACGGCGCGGCGTTCGCCATCGATCGCGCAGACCGCGTCGGCCAGCGGATCACCGCTGGTCAAGGCGGTGCGGAACCGGCGACAACTGTCGTCGCCGAACCGCTCGGCGAACGCGTGCCGCGCGCCTCGTTCGGTTGGCCAAGGGGCATTTTCTGCGAGTACGACGAGCACGGTTCGGGTATCGATGGGTGGACGCCGACGCGCGTGTCGGGGCAATCCGGCGTCCTGACGCTACAAGCGTAGTCATCGATTGGTGAAACCTTCGATCTGGTCACAATTGGTTGCGAGTCGACCTTGCATCCTGTCGTCCGCCCGGAACGTGCGATCCGTCTTCCATCGGATCGAAGCGGAGCACATCGCGCGGGCTGCAGCCGGCCGACATCGCTCGCCGATCCGGGTATGTTCGAACGTTGCCCGCACCGCACCGTCTCGCCATGCTCGGACACCCGCGCCGGCTGTTCGCAGCCGCCGTTCTCGCGCTCACGTGCTGCGCCGCCTCCTCGCCGACACCGCTCGAGCGCGACGTGCCCCTGACGAAACTCGACGACGCCGCCCTGCTGGAAACGCTGTGGCGCGAACGTGGTCGGGATCTGTCGGTGTTCTCCGACGCGTTTCTCGCCGCGGTTCCCGAGAAGCAGCTTCGGGCAATCCTCCAGCAGGCGATCGACGGTTTCGGTCCGGTCGAATCGGTGGTCGAGGCTGCCGGGTCCACCGATTACACGCTCACGAGCGCGACGCACGTCGTGCCGATCATGCTGACGCGCGATGGGGACGGGCTGATCACCGGTCTGCTGCTGCGCTCGCCGGTCGCCCGGAGCGCCTCGCTGAGCGACGCCCTGGCGGCGCTCACGGCGGAGGGTGTGCGCACCTCGTGGCTACTCGTCCGCAACGGCGAGCGCGTCGACGGCATGGCGAGTGACGAGAAGCTCGCCATCGGTTCGGCGTTCAAGCTGTGGGTGCTCGATGCCTATCGCCGTGCGGTGGAGGCGGGTGATCGCCGACGCGACGAGGTGACCGTGTTCGAGGAGCGTCACCGCTCCTGGCCGAGCGGCATCCTGCAGGGTGCGCCCGCCGGCCTGCCTGTCACGCTCGAGACGCTGGCCACCTTGATGATCTCGATGTCCGACAACACCGCCACCGATGTGCTCGTCGAGGTGCTCGGTCGCGAGAGCGTGGAGGCGCTGTCACCCTTCGAGCCGTTGCAGACGACGGGCGAGTTCCTGAAACTCAAGCTCGACCCCGCACTCGAGACCCGCTATGCGGCCGCCGATGCGAACGAGCGGCGCCGCCTGCTCGGCATGCTGTCGGACATCACGCTGCCGCCGTTCGCCGAGATGCCCGCAGGCCCCTTGCCGGGCGCCGAGTGGTACGCAAGCGTCGAGGGGTTATGCGAGGTTATCGAACGCGTTGCCGACGAGCCGTCGATGAGCGTGCCGACAGGGCTTGTCGACCGGTCCGGCTGGGCTCGCGTCGCCGACAAGGGCGGCAGCGAGCAAGGTGTGCTGAACGCCACGATGCGTCTCGTGGCCGACGACGGCACGGTGTGGTGTTTCGCGGTGACCTGGAACGGCGAGGCGGACGGTGAGGGCCGTGCCGCCCCGCTCGATGCGCTGACCCTGCGCGCGAGCGTGGCGAGCGTGGTCGCCCGCCTGGCACAGGAACCGTGAGAGAGGGCGAGCGCGGACTCCTCGGTGTGGAGCGTCAGGCTCCGGGTCAGCTCGCCTGCGGATCCCAGCCGCCCACCGCCTTCACCTCCAGAAACTCCTCCAGCCCCCACTGGCCGCCCTCGCGGCCGTTGCCCGACTGCTTGTAGCCGCCGAACGGCGAGCCCGACGAGCGTGCCTGGCCGTTCATGTCGACCATGCCCGAGCGCAGCTGGCGCGCCACCCGGTTGGCCTTCTCGCCATCGCCGGTCTGCACGTAGTTGGTCAGGCCGTAGTCGGTGTCGTTGGCGATGCGGATCGCGTCTTCCTCGGTGTCGAACGGCATCATCGACAGCACCGGCCCGAAGATCTCCTCGCGCATGATCGTCATGTCGTTGGTGCAGTCGGCGAAGATGGTGGGGCGCGTGAAGTAGCCACGCTCGATGCCGTCGGGCAGGCCGGTGCCGCCCGCCACCAGGCGTGCGCGGTCCTGCTCGATGCCGGTCCGGATCAGACCCTGCACCTTGTCGAACTGTTGCCGGCTGACCAGCGGGCCGATGTGCGGGCCGTCGGTGGCCGCCAGGTCGACGCCGGTGGCCTCGGCGGCGGCCTTCGCCTCCTGCACCGCCGCGTCGTAGCGCGAACGCTCCACCAGCATGCGCGTCGGGGCGTTGCACGACTGGCCGGTGTTGTTGAAGCAGCGCGCCACGCCCTTGGCGACCGCATCGGACGGTGCGTCGGCGAACACGATGTTCGCGCCCTTGCCGCCCAGTTCCAGCGAGACGCGCTTGAGCGTATCCGCCGCGCTCTTGGTGATCAGCTTGCCGGCGCGAGAGGAGCCGGTGAACGAGACCAGCGCCACGTCCGGGTGCGCGGTCAGCTGCGAGCCCACGCCCGGGCCATCGCCGTTGATCAGGTTGAACACGCCTGCCGGCACGCCGGCCTCGTGCAGGATGTCGGCGAACAGCAGGCCGGACAGCGGCGAGATCTCCGAGGGCTTGAGCACCATCGTGCAGCCGCTGGCGAGTGCCGGCATGACCTTCAGCGCGATCTGGTTCATCGGCCAGTTCCACGGCGTGATCAGGGCGCAGACCCCGATCGGCTCGTACAGGATGCGGTCGTTGGGGGTGTCGTCGCGCAGGGCGCGCTCGAACTCGAACGCCTCGAGCGTGCGGATGAAGGCCTTGATGTGCCCGCTGCCGCTGCCCGACTGGGCGCTCTTCGACATCCTGATCGGTGCGCCCATCTCGCGGCTGATGGTGTCCCCCATCTCGTCGGCACGTCGCAGGTAGACGTCCAGGATGCGTTGCATCAGCGCGAGCCGTTCGCCCTTTCCGCTTCGCGACCAGTCGGGGAAGGCTCGCCGTGCGGCGTCGACCGCGGCATCGGTGTCGGCCTGGCCGCCGATCGAGATCGTGGCGATGGTCCGTTCGGTCGACGGATCGATCACGTCCTTGTCGCTGCCATCCAGCGGGTCGGTCCACTGACCGTCGATGTAGAACTGGCGGGTGTCCAAGCGTGTGATTCCGTTGTCCGGCCGTCGCTGTCGGGCCCGGAGGCAGGCAGGCGAGGGCGTGAGTCGCAGCAGGGCGGTTCCTGCGTGAAGGATGATGGTACGCGAGCCGATACCGGCCCGGAAGAGCCACCGAAGGCAAGGGGATGGAGGCGACCGGACACCGATGCATCGGGTATCGTCGGCCTCCATGAGCAACGCCGGACACATCGACAGCTACTACGCGGCCACCGCCGGCGCCGCACCGCAGCGACCACCGCTGGGGGCCGACATCGAGGCGGACGTGTGCATCGTCGGGGCCGGGTTCAGCGGCCTGTCGGCAGCGCTGCACCTGGCAGGCGCCGGACGCCGCGTGGTGATGCTGGAGGGCGAGCGTGTCGGCTGGGGCGCCTCGGGTCGCAACGGCGGGCAGATCGTCAACGGACTGAACGCGAGCCTGGACACGGTCGAGCGACGCTACGGGCAGGGTACCGCGCAGTTCGTCGGCGCTCTGCTGCAGGAGGGGGCCGCGATCATCCGCGGCTTCGTCGCCGAGCACGCGATCGACTGCGACCTGAAGCCCATGAACGTGTACGCCGCGTTCAACGCCGGACAGATGCGCGCGCTGGAGGCCAAGCAGACGTCGTGGCGCCGCCACGGCATGGACGATCACGAGATGCTGGACCGGGCGGCGCTGGGCGCCCACGTCGGTTCGGATGTCTACTGCGGCGGCATGCTCGATCGCAGCGGCGGGCACCTGCACCCGTTGAACCTGGCGCTGGGCGAAGCCGCGGCGTTCGAGGCACTCGGCGGCACGATCCACGAGAGCAGCCGCGTCACGCGCATCGAGAACATCGAGGCCCGGCCGGTGGTGCACACCGCCCACGGGCGGGTGCGGGCCGGCACGCTGGTGCTGTGCGGCAACGCCTATCTCGGCGGGGCGGTGCCCGAGCTCGCACCCCGCGTGATGCCGGTGTCCACGCAGATGATCGCCACCGCACCGCTGTCCGAATCCCGTGCCGCCGGGCTGCTGCCCAGCGACGCCTGCGTGGAGGACGTGCGCTACATCCTGGACTACTACCGGCTGTCGGCCGATCGGCGGCTGCTGTTCGGCGGGGGCTCGGTCTACGGCGGTGCCGATCCCGCGAACGTGGAGGCGAAGTTGCGCCCGCACATGGAGAAGGTGTTCCCGTCGTTGCGCGGTACACCGATCGATTACGCCTGGAGCGGCAACTTCGCGCTGTCCTTCTCACGCGTGCCGCAACTGGGCTCGCTCGGACCGAACTGCTTCCACGCGATGGGCTACAGCGGGCACGGCGTGACCGGCTCGCACCTGTTCGGGCGGCTGCTGGCCGAGGCGATCGGCGGTGAGCGTGAACGCTTCGAACGCTTCGCCTCCTTGCCCTGGGTCCGCTTTCCGGGCGGGCAGCGGTTCCGTGCGCCGTATTCCACCGTCGGTAGCTGGTGGTACGGGCTGCGCGATGCCACCGGGTTGTAGTTGCAGGTCACGAAGGGGCACGCCATGAAGAAGCCGTCGATGTCGTTCCTGGAACAGCTGCCGGAGGCGTTCCTGCGCTGGCAGGCGGGCCGTCCGCTGGACGAGGTGGAGTGCATCGTGCCGGACCTGGTCGGCATCTCGCGCGGCAAGGCGATGACGGCGCGCAAGTTCGCGCAAGGCGGGCGCCAGTACCTGCCGATCTCGATCTTCTACCAGACGGTCACCGGCAGCTACGTCGATATCGAGAGCATGCAGGACATGTGGATGGAGTCGGACACCGTGCTGGTGCCCGACTTCCGTGCGGCGTGCGCGGTGCCCTGGAGCGGGGACGTCACGCTGCAGGTGGTGCACGACGTGCAGTATCAGGACGGCAGCCCGGTGCCCTTCTCGCCGCGCAACGTGCTCAAGCGCGTGATCGCCGAGTACACGCGCCACGGCTGGGCGGCGGTGGTGGCACCGGAGCTGGAGTTCTACCTGACCAGGCCGAACACCGATCCGGACTACCCGATCGAGCCGCCGGTCGGGCGTACCGGGCGCCAGGGGGTGGCCCAGCAGCCCTACAGCATGAGCGCGATCGAGGAATACGGCCCGGTCATCGATACCATCTACGACTATGCCGAGGCGCAGGGCATGGAGATCGACACCATCATCCAGGAGGGCGGTGCCGGTCAGATCGAGATCAACCTGCAGCACGGCGATCCGCTGACCCTGGCCGATCAGGTGTTCTTCTACAAGCGCGCCATCCGCGAGGCGGCATTGAAGAACGACTGCTTCGCCACCTTCATGGCCAAGCCCATGCAGGAGCAACCCGGCAGTGCCATGCACATCCACCAGAGCGTGGTCGCCCTGGACAGCGGGCGGAACGTGTTCAACGGTGCGGACGATGAACCGACCGACCTGTTCCACGGCTTCGTGGCCGGTCAGCAGACGCACCTGCCGGCGGTGGTCTGCCTGCTCGCCCCCTACGTCAATTCCTACCGGCGTTTCGTCAAGGACGGGGCAGCGCCGATCAACCTGGAATGGGGCGTGGACAACCGGACCACCGGCATCCGCGTACCGGCCTCGGACGCGGCGGCCCGCCGGGTGGAGAACCGGGTGGCGGGCATGGACTGCAACCCCTATCTCGGCATCGCCGCAAGCCTGGCCTGCGGGTTGCTGGGCATGCTCGACGGCGCACGTCCGCGCGATGCGGTGCAGGGCGAGGCCTACTCCCTGCCGCACGCGTTGCCGCGCGACCTGATGAGTTCCCTGGACCTGTTCGCGCGCAACCAGGCGGTGCAGCGGTTGCTGGACCCGAAGTTCTGCCTGCTCTACCGCGAGGTCAAGCAGCAGGAGACCGAGGCCTTCCTGCAGGTCATCAGCCCCTGGGAGCGCGAGCACCTGTTGCTGAACGTGTAACGCCGCACATGCCCGTCACCCGATGAAACTCCTGCACGCCAACGGTGCGACCGGCGCCTGGCCGCCCTCGCTGTACGCGCAAGCGCTGCCGACCACCGATCCGGCACCGGCGCTGGCAGGCCATGTCGAGGCCGAGGTCTGCATCGTGGGGGCGGGCTACACCGGCCTGGCGGCGGCGCTCGCCCTGAGCGATGCGGGCATCGAGACGGTGCTGCTCGATGCGCACCGGGCCGGCTGGGGCGCATCGGGGCGCAACGGCGGGCAGCTGGGCAGCGGCTGGAACGCGGGTCCGGACGCGCTGGTCGAGCGCTTCGGCCGCGATGTCGCCGCCCGGCTCTGGTCGTTCAGCGAGAGCGCGAAGGCGCACGTGCTGGCGCTGGCCGAGCAGCATGCGATCCCGATCGACTACCACCCCGGCATCGTCACCTCGGCGTACCGGGCGCGACACGTGAAGGGCCTGCACCGCTACGCGATCGCCGCCGCCGAGCACTTCGGCTACGAACGGATCGAGGCGCTGGACACCGCCGCGCTCGCCGAGCTGTCGGGTGCGCAGGGCCACCACGGCGGCAGCATCGATCGCGGTGCCGGCCACCTGGATCCCCTGCAGCTCGCGCTGGGCCTGTGCCGTGCCGCGACCGCGGCCGGCACGCAGCTCTTCGAGCTCAGCGAGGTGCTGCGGCTGGAGCGGCGGGGCGGCCGGCACGTGGCGATCACGCGGCACGGCAGCGTCGGTGCCGCACGGCTGATCGTTGCCTGCAACGGCTATCACGACGATCTGCTCGGCGAGTTCGGCCGGCACGTGCTGCCGATCAACAACTTCATCGTGGCGACCGAGCCGCTCGGCGCGTTGGCCGAACGGATCCTGCCGGGCAACCACGCGTTCGTGGACACCCGCTTCGTGGTCGGCTACGCACGCCGTTCCGCCGATGATCGGCTCGTCTACGGCGGGGGCGAGAACACCGGCTACCGCTTCCCGGACAGCTTCGCGCACGAGGTCCGCCGGGCGATGACCAGGAACTTCCCGCAGCTGGCCGACGCGCGCATCGATGCGGCCTGGGGCGGCACGCTCGCCATCACCCCCAGCCGCCTGCCCTGGGTGCGCGAACTCGACCACGGCACGCTGTGCGCCGGCGGCTACTCGGGCCACGGCGTGGCGCTGGCGGTGCGTACCGGTCGGGCGCTGGCCGATGCGCACCTGGGCCATCGCGACGACCTGGATCTTCTGGAGATGCTGCCGGCCCGACCGTTCCCCGGCGGTGCGTGGCTGAGGCCCGCATTGATGAAGGCGGCGTTCACCGGCGCGGCCCTGCTGGACCGCTTCTGAGCGGCGCTGATCGGACGCTGCCCGACGGATCGAATCGAGCGCCAAAGCGCTGGACTATCGGTTAGAGTCGGTGACGAGACTGCGGCCCGTCGGCTGCGCACCGTAGGGAATTCGCTGCCATGCAACGCATCCGCCGCCCGCTGCACCTGCTGCGCACCGACCGCCGCCGCTTCATGCAGGCAGGCCTCGCCGTGGGGTTGTCCCTGAAGCTTCCCGCCGGTGCGCTCGCGCAGGAGGGCCAGGTGAACTTCTATAACTGGGACACCTACATCGGCGAGGACACGCTTTCGAGCTTCACCGGCGAGACCGGCATCGAGGTGCAGTACGACCTGTTCGCCGACAACAACGAGATGTTCGCCAAGCTGCGCAGCGGCAATCCCGGTTACGACGTGATCGTGCCGAGCAACGACTACGTCGAGCGCATGATCCTGGCCGACATGCTGCTGGAGATCGACCACGACAAGATCCCCAACATCGCCAACATCGATCCGATGTTCACCGATCCGGCGTTCGACCCGGGCCGCAGGTACAGCCTGCCCTACATGTGGGGAACGATCGGCATCGGCTACCGCAAATCGGCGGTGGACGAACCGCCCACTTCCTGGAACGACCTGTTCGCCTCCGACAAGTACGCCGGGCGCATCGCGCTGATGAGCGAGCCGACCAACGTGCTGCAGCTGGCGATGAAGGCGGCCGGCCACTCGCTGAACGACTGGAGCGACGAGAACCTGGCCGCTGCCGAGCGGATGCTGCTGGCGCAGAAGAAGAACATCACCGCCTTCGCACCCGACAACGGGCAGGACCTGTTGCTGGCGGGCGAGGTGGACCTGGCGATGGAGTGGAACGGCGACATCCTGCAGGTGATGGAGGAGGATGACGATATCGGCTACGTGCTGCCCGAGGAGGGCGGTCTGCTGTGGGAAGACTGCCTGTCCATCCCGGTCGGTGCGCCGAACATCGACAACGCGCACGCGCTGATCAACTACCTGCTGGGCGCGCAGGCCGGTGCCGACATCGCCGACTTCATCTACTACGCCACGCCGAACGCGGCCGCGCTCGAGCTGATGGACGAGACCT
>ENA-ORXT01004081-ORXT01004081.1-marine-metagenome-genome-assembly--contig:-NODE-4081-length-15397-cov-7.271671_pt1 | contig 15397 bp, 13 predicted proteins | sample MGYA00237868_ERZ511482 | MGnify/ENA metagenome assembly ERZ511482 | reverse complement strand
AACGTACTCGTATCTGCAGCCGCAGGTGGCGTGGGATCATCTATAGGGAGTTTAGCCAAGATCAAAAGTGCTAAAGCAATCGGATTAAGTAGTACGGACGAAAAGTGTCAGTTGCTTAAGACTAAGCTTAATTATCATGATACTATTAACTATAAAACAGAAAATCTAGACGAGAAGCTATCAGAATTATTTCCTGATGGTATCGATCTGTTTTTTGATAATGTCGGAGGAGAAGTATTGGACACGGTGCTTCCTCATATCAATCGTTATGCAAGAATAGTATGCTGCGGGAGAATATCCACTTACTCAGATAAAGGACTTAAAACGCAAAATTATAGTCTAAAGAACTGGCACATGATAGGTGCCACCAGATCAAGGATGGAAGGGTTTTTTATCTATGATTATGAAGATAGAATCACAGAGGCCTATACAAATATGTCACAGTGGATAAAAGAAGGTAAACTTAGCTACCATGAAGATATACAAGAGGGGTTAGAATCAATGCCACAAGCGCTAAACAGACTTTTTGAGGGAAAGAATGTAGGCAAACAATTAGTAAAAATTAGTTAATCAAAACGAATAAAAATATGAAAAATCTTCTCACAGCATGTTTGCTCATCACCATTATGAGTTCCTGTGCTAGTGTAAAAAAAATAACGCCATCGTTAGAAGGAACACATTTTAAACGTACCAATTTATTAATTTCAAACCTAGGTAGATCGCTCGTTATATACAGAGACATTCTAGGCTTCACTGTTCATAAAATGTCTGTGTCCAGCGAGGACTCCTACTCCTACCCTGTTTTCAAAATACCGAAAGAAGCTAAACTAAAATTCTGCACATTGGATAGTCCCGACCAAGTTAGAACCATAGCCCTCACAGAAATTACTGGAATCGATTTACCCCCACCGCCTTCGACGCCACACTTATCTGCAAGCGTATTAAGAGTCAAAGATCTTCCTGAAGCCATGAAAAAAATAAAAGCGCTAGGACTAAGTATTACCGAACCCAAAATAGCTTCTGGTTCAGATGGTATGACTTTTATGGAGCAAGCCTTCGTAGATTACGATGGTCATCTTATTGTCTTATACGAATTTCAAAAATCATGAAACAAACGATCATAGTATTAGGATTTTTTCTTTTTATACTTAGCTCATGCTCTACTGCTAAACCTATACAAAAATCCTCTACAAACCATTCTCAACTTACTGATGAACAGATATTTAACATCTCGGCACAGCCTAAGGATTTTCCTCTTGTACTTCGTCGGACAACTTTAATCGTAAGAGATGTCGAAACATCGCTTTCGCTATATCGAGATGCACTAGGCATGGAAGTCATATATGATAACCTGCTAAAACGCCCAAGGAAAGACGGAAAGGAAGGGGAACAGACTTTAAGACTAGTATTCCTAAAAGCTACACATGAATTTTATGGAGTACTCGGTCTACTAGAATATTATTATGGAGAAGACATAGAAGAAAAACCTGTAAGAAAAGAAGGCTTTACTGCTCAGAATATTGTACTCCTATTTAATAGTCATGATGTTAAAACCAAGTTTACAAAAATTAAACAAATATCAGGTATCGAAGTTGTAGACGAGCTTAACTATGTCGAATACCCTGGCTATGATGGTAAGAGCAAGATCAAAGTTTTAGTCAGTACTTTTTATGATCCTGATGGATTTTTAGTAGAATTTAATGAGTTGTTAGACGATATATAATGTTAGACAATATATAATTTCATCATGGAACTGCCATAGGATAGCACGAAATAGTTGTATCTTAAAGAAGAGTGTAAAAGCAAGATTTTATTAAATAAACGTTATATCATTTTATCATGAATATTCAATTTAAACCTACTATAGTCTTCTTGATTTTATTATTCGTGTTTAGTTGTAAAAAAGATAAGACTGCCGATATATCCGCTTCTTCCAATAACATTTTAAAGAAAGATACTCACCCATGGGCAGATAAATCTTCCTATCAAAATGCTCCAGAAGAGTTAAAAACATGGGTCGATGCTAGAGCTGGAACTGGAGCGCCAGTTCATTGGATTGCTGATGGTGGCGTCTTTGAGTATCCATCTGGCAAGAAGTTATTCGGAATGATTGGTTTCGATAGTTCTACTGTAATCTGGCCTGATAGTGCCGACCAAGTTATATCACATCTTACCAGAAAGACATTCGCTTATACAGACCCAATAACAGGAGAGGTACTAACTGAGTATAATGGAAATGAAGTAACTCCGATCGCCTATCCTTATCAGATGATCACTTATAGATTAGAGAATGAAAGAATTTATGGAGATGTTGAACAAGGAGTTGGAGATAGAATAAAAACCATAAAAGCAGAAGAAGGAATCCCTTACCGAAAAATGGGAAGTGGTTACATCTATAATGCTTCTGTATTTTTAGATTTCCCGCTACCAACAGGAAAACAATATCAAGCATGGGAGAATTATGATTTTATCATTCAACCAGAAGGAAGTGTCGACGAACCACATATGATGGCGTGGGAGAGGTACGGTGACCTGCCGAAATGGGCAGGAGAAGGAAAAGCTATTATACAATTACACTCATGGAGAGTAGAAAGTCAAGATGAATTTCCAAAGCAAATACTAGATTGGGCAAAGAAGGATAAACCAAAATGGTTAAACCCACCAAAAGATATTGAAGAGGTAAGAGCATTGCAAAGCGGTGATGCGGGAGCTGGCTGGGGAATATGATCATTTGACCTTTGGCAAACCATCAAAATGACTTATGCCGCACCCAAAAATCCTGCAGCTGCAATTCCTATCCAGTAATGCATATTTGTAATCAGCGTTTGTTTGCGTGTTATACTTTATGGATGGTTTAAATTAATTTTATTGATAGATTAGCTTTTAAAGTTTACTAAATCTAATTCATCGATTAACTAACCCCTCCTCATCCTGAGAATGTATACTCTTAGGATGTGCTGTCTGAATCAATAAGGCTTTAGTCCTAAAGAATCTTGTAAACCCGTCATTGCCCATACGCGAGCCATTTAATCCCGATAACTTGAATGAGTTTTTAGTTGCATCAAATACTTGATTGGTAAGACTCCCATCATTAATACTCATGCCACCTGCCTCTATTTGAGAAGCCACCATAACAGCTTGATCTATATCTTTAGAAAATACAGATCCTGATAATCCATATACAGAATCATTGGCCAAGGCGATGGCTTCATTAATATCTGAATATGACATTACAGGAATCACAGGTCCAAAAGTCTCTTCAGTCATTAAACTCATATCATGAGTAACGTCTATAACTACTGTGGGCATCATCCACGACCCTCCATTGATCTTATCCACAGTTCCGCCTGTCTTTATTTGTGCACCTTTTGATGTAGCTTCTCTTAGTTGTGCTTCTATCTTTTCTGTTTGTTTGTCAAATATCAGTGGCCCCATTGTACCACCATCTTCATAATTACTATTGTAAGTAGTCTTCCCTACCTTATTACATAGCAACTCAACAAATACATTATAGATCTTCTCATCTACATAGATCCTCTCAAGAGACTGACAAGCTTGACCTGTAGCACCTGCAGCACTTCTTAAGACAGCGTCAGTCGCAACATCTAAATCAGCATCTGCCATCACTATAGCTGGATCTTTACCTCCTAATTCTAAAAAAGCTGGGATGAAATTCTTGGCTGCGTTAATCGCGATGATCTGGCCTGTTGCAACACTTCCTGTGAAACAAATCACATCTACATTATCAACTAATGCACTACCACTATCTGCACCTCCTCGTACAAACTTCAATACTCCTGATAGCTCACTAATATCATTTACAATCTCTTCTAAAGGGTCTATAAATCTTGGTGTTACTTCACTAGGTTTTAGCAATACCGCACAGCCCGCTAATAGTGCGGGAACTGTATCTATCAATGCCAAAAGCAAAGGAAAATTCCAGGGACTGATTACCCCAACTAATTGATAAGGAACTCGCTGCTGCTTTATCTGAACAGTAGGATTAGAATATGAATCCCTGATCGGTACTTCCTCCATTAACTTTGGAGAGCCAAAGCATCTTCCTTTTATTAGACCTATAGCACCTTCAAATTCTATTTGACTTATTTTTTTTCGACCAGTATCTATAGATAGATTATCGATAATGTAATCTCTACGTTCCTCTAATTTAGCAGCAAACTCTAGTAAAATATTTACTCTATGATCTATTCCTTTACTATCCCAAAGAGCTTGTGCTGACCTGAGGTCATGAGCCTTTTGTGCTACTTGATTAGGACTATCAATTGATAACTTATAATCATATTGACCATTACGCGGGTTCCGTACTTGCATTTTCTTTAACTGGACTTATGAAAAATGATAATATTAATCCTAACAATAAAAACAACGCTATCACCTTGAAGCTTAACGCATATGATCCCGATTGATCAGCAATAAGTGCAGACAGCCAAATACCTAGACCGGCACCCATACTTTCAAAAAAAGAGATCGTACCTCCGATCTTACCTGCTGAGTTAACACCAAATGTTGTGATAATTATAAAATTGATTAAAGTATATAATCCACCCCAGCCTATGGCAAATAAAGGTATAGCATACCAAACTGCAGTCGTCGTATAGAGTGAGAAGCATACAGCTCCAAGCAACATAATAAATACCTGAATTTTAAATAAGGTATATTTATCGATATAGCTCGTTAATAAGCCGGAAAGAAACTTTGCTCCCAAAATAAATAAGGACATATAGCCCAAACCTTTGATCGCATCATCGGTACTAAACTCAAGCTCTCTCATGTATAAAAACAGGTTTAAGTATCCACCCATGATACTGTAGTAGGTAAAGAAACCAATAAAACTTAACAACCAAAACTGCTTGGTCTTTAATGCATCTGCAAAAGTCAATTCGACAAGATCTTCCGTTTTACTCTTACCATCTTTAGTCTTAGTATCTGATGATTTCATAAAAATGATCACGACCACCAGAAGAACAATCGGGAAGATAGCCTCATACCTAAATGCTTGCCTCCACCCAAACTCTTCTAAAAAATACCCTCCGATCTTTGGCATTAAATAACCTCCTAAGCTTGTTCCTGCTAGAGCTACTCCAAGCGCAGCACCCCTGTTATCCGAAACCCGCTGTGACACCATGATCACCACAGCTAGTGTACCTGCCGCAGCCAGTGCAAAAGCCATCACTACATGAATCAGGTACATATGTGTGGAGCTTCCGATAAAACTGTAACTATACATAATTCCAGACAAGAGGATAAGACCAAAGATAAAAGTTGTCTTTACCCCATACTTATCGATGATCGCACCCATAAATGGCATAACCAAAGCAGCTATCCCTAGATTAAGCGTATCTCTGAATTTGAGCGTAGCCTTAGACCAATCAAACTCACTGATTAAAGCTTCATCGAAAACTGTCAGACCTGAGAATGTCATCCCATTAGTAACTGCTAAGAAAATCATCCCAAATAATGGAATACCCAATAGCATTTTAATATCTGATATTTTCATTTTTTACTTTTTAATATAGATGATCGGTGTATGATAAGGTGTTGTTACTACTCCATCTTTAGTCCAAGTTTCCATCACACTAAGTTTACCATGCTCTAAGGTCTCTGTTAATCTGAATGTCAGACCAGGAGCAAATTCACAAAAGTGATCCGTCGTAAAATGTTTTTCTTCAGGATGATACTTATATGGTGCTGCGCCGAATGATTCTTTAATCTGCAATTCATCATGATCAAAATACAAATCTACGTTCGCATTAATAACTTTTGCAGGATCTAATCGCTCAGGGACGGTTACTGAATTTAGATAAACAGTGCCTTCCTTCTCGGTCACATAAAATAGCAATGGCTTAATGATCATTTCCTGCCCTGGATAGGTATAGTAACTTTCTTCTAGTATATATCGACCTTGATTATCAGCAGGAAAGTTTCGCACAATATGTGTACAGTCACTAGTTATGTGCTTTGCATATGGATGCTTCTGATTTTCATTTTCTTGTTCCTCTTTTACTTGATCCACATTATCAAGTGTTCCACTTAAAATTTCTATAAACTCTTTTAATACTGCACTCATAAGTTCAATTTAAATACATTCAAAAACTTCTACCAAAAAACCAGACGGCGTTTTAAGCGTTAAAGACTTACACTTCCCTACTATCGGGTCATCACATTGATCTGGGCCACCTACTACACTTATTTCTTTGGTCTTTGCATTACTAATTACAGCATCCATATCTTTAGTTTCAAATGTCCACATACCTAAGCCTTGATTTGGGATACATGGCGGTGCATTGGTTTCTTCGAAAATACCATCTTTATAATCCAGAAAAAGCAAATGATTTTGATGAGAGCCTTGCGCATAAAGGGAAACAAATCTAAACGGCACTCCTTCTGCTATCCCTAATGCAGAACCAGGCGATGCTTCCCACACCCAATCAAATCTTATTTCTAATCCTAATACGTTGATGTAAAAATCTAACTCATCATCCGATCGATCTGTAACAAATGCAGAATACCCTGGCCCTCCTAGATTAGTAACCTTATCGATCGGGCTAACTTGTTCCATACCACCTCCACGCTGCAAGCCTACACAGTGCAGATAATCAGGCCCTTGATATATAGTCTCATAATAAGGATAGGTCTTGCCATCTCTTGTCACATCACCTGTTTGCATTGGTGCCATTTGGCCAAAGCCACCTTCCTCAACTCTTTTATCCATCTGCTTAATATCCCCATTGGGAAAACCCAAAGAGAATGAACCCAACTCTCGAGAACTATAACTCTTATGTATATGAGGAGTCGCAGTTTGCAAATGCAACAATCGAATATTGATTAATGAAGGTACTGCCGCTCGATGTATATGATAATAATCGTAATCTATATCATCAGGAATCCCCCATAGTTTTCTTTGAGTTGATTTTTGTTCAGACGTTAAAGATATTGGGCCATCAATAGTCATCCCCATCACTCCAACATAAAACTTCTTAATGCCTTCTAGATCAACACTACAAAGTGTAGCAGTATGAAGATGATTGCATAAGCCTTCGAATGTATTTAGAGAATTGTGGTCGCTCATATATTAATTAAGTTAAGATATTAACTGGATTTTTAAGATAGCTAGTAAGTTTCTGCAAAAATCTCCCAGCATCTGCCCCATCTATTACTCTATGATCAAAACCAATAGTTAGTGGCAAATACTTACGCCCATCTCTCACCTGATAGGAAGCTACACCCAGTATAGCAACCTGAGGAGGAAGGATAACTGGAAATATAGCAGTTGTCCCAAATCCTCCTAAATTAGAAATAGTAAAATTACCTCCTTCTAATTCATCCATCTTTAATTTTTTATCCTTGGCTCTCGTCGCGAGATCAGTTATGGATGAAGATATTTGACTCAATGATAATTGATCTACATTTTTTATTACAGGCACAAATAAGCCATGCTCAGTATCTGCTGCTATACCGATATTGATATAGTCTTTATAAATAACCTCCTGTGCTTCATAGTTTAGGCTACTATTAAATTTCGGAAAATCCTTAAGTGTTTTAGCAACTGCTTTTGCAATAAAAACTGTCAATGAAATTTTTAGATCATACAGCTTATTGAGCTCTTTTCTTTGCAACTCTGTCTCTGTGACATCAGCTTCTGCTTGCAACCATGCATGTGGAATTTCTCTCCACGCCTGCGTCATGTTTTTAGCAGTAGCTTTCATGACTGCGGACATTCCTTTCGTGCGGGTGCTACCCCATTTTGAAAAACTTGGTAGAGCTGTAACGGAATTCGTAGCTCCATGACTAGAACCAGACCTATTTATATGGGCCTTTATATCTTCTTCTACAATTACATCTTGAGAGGAAGCGACAGACCCTATTCCGACCCCTAATTCTCTAGCTAACTTCCGAGCTTTAGGGGTTGCTCTTAGCCCTTCTTTACGCTCTCTTTTTATTGCTGGATTTTGAGGAATTTCTTTTATAGATACTTCTTCGGCAGGGGCTTCTTGTCCTTGGAGTTGAGATGTTGATTCTACCTCTTGATTTGGAATTTCCAAATTTTCACTTTTATCATTTGCATGTTCAGCAGACTTTATAATAAACATTACCTGCCCTACAGCTACTTCATCTCCCTCCTTGACTAAGATTTCAGAAATCTTACCTGATAAGGGGCTAGGCACTTCCATTGTCACTTTATCCGTCTCTACTTCTACGACTGATTGCTCTTTCTCTATTTCGTCACCTACGCCGACTAGCACCGAAACGATAGTCCCTACTTCTATGCCTTCTCCTAATGATGGTAGTAATAACTCGTCCATAATTAATAGATTGCAGGGTTAATTTTTTTATTTGAAATATCTTGTTCTTTCATAAACTTAGTAAGCACAGACATTTCTAAATCTCCTCGTTTTACTAACAGATTTAAGGCTACCAGAACGATGTATTTAGGACTTACCTCAAAGTGATCTCGCAAAGTCTCTCTCGATTCACTTACGCCAAACCCATCTGTTCCTAGCACACCATAATACTCAGGCATCCATCTTGATAATGACAGACCCATTGTTTTCATATAATCAGAAGCAGAAACGAACACCCCTTTTTCTTTACCAAATACTTCTTCTAAAATCGATTTGCGTTTACTTTTAGGGCTTAGCAAGTTTTCTCTTTCGGTTGCTATAGCATCTCTTTCTAACTCTTGATAACTCGTCACGCTCCACATATCTACATTGACGCCTAAATCTTCTAGCATTACTTTAGCGGCAATAGTCTGTGTTATGATAGCACCAGACCCGAGTAGATGTACTTTTTTTCCAGACTTAATTTTACCCTGATCAAATCTGTAAACACCTCTGAGTATCTCTTCATCCTTCACCTTTTTAGGTCTTGCTGGCATGAGTATATTCTCATTGGTTATGGTAATATAATAAAATATCTTTTCCATGTGATGATACATTCTTTCTATACCATCCTTTACGATCACTGCTAACTCGTAAGCAAATGCAGGATCATATGATTTAAGATTAGGCACTACACCAGCTAACACATGTGAGTGACCATCTTGATGCTGAACCCCCTCACCATTAAGTGTCGTACGCCCAGATGTACCACCTAGCAAAAACCCTTTGCACATCATATCTCCACACGCCCAGATCATATCTCCTACCCGCTGAAACCCAAATATCGAATAGAAAATATAGAATGGGATCATAGGCAGCCCATGCAATGAATACGCAGTCCCTGCTGCCATAAACGAGGCTATTGCTCCAGCCTCGCAAATCCCTTCTTGCAATATCTGCCCATCTGTACTCTCTCGATAATAAGCTAATGTATCAGCGTCTACTGGCTCGTACAATTGACCTTTGGGTTGATAGATACCTGCATATCTAAACAATCCATCTAGTCCAAAAGTCCTTGCTTCATCAGGTATGATAGGGACTATGTACTTTCCTATTTCCTTATTCTTCAGTAGCACAGATATTATCCGCACCATCACCATAGTGGTAGATAATTCACGCTTACCTGATCCTTTGTCAAACTCCGCAAAGATGTCTTTAGGTAGCCTATCTATAGGCTTTACATTTTCTGTTCGCTCAGGTAGAGAGCCGCCTAGCACTTTTCTTCTGTTCTTTAAATATTTGACCTCAGGACTGTCTTCAGCAGGGATATAAAACTTCGCTTTACCCGCATCTGCTTCGCTTAGTGGTATCCCTAATCGCGTAGCCGTTTCTATTCGCTCAGCTTCACTCATGTTCTTTTTTTGATGAGTTGTATTCTTTCCTTCACCAGCTTTACCCATCCCATATCCTTTGATGGTTTTCATGAGAATCACACTTGGCTTTCCATTTGGTCGCGCTGCTTTATCAAATGCTGCATATACTTTTTTGACATCATGGCCTCCACGCTTGATCGTCCTGATTTCTTCATCAGTAAGAGATTTCATCATATCCTCTAGTGCAGGATTATCCTTCACCCAGTGGTCTCTTACTTTTTCTCCAGACAATACCGAATACATTTGATAGTCCCCATCGAGGGCCTTATTCATACGATCAACTAGCTGACCATCATGATCTCGCTCCAATAATGAATCCCACTCACTTCCCCATATCACTTTGGTAACATTCCAACCTGCCCCCAGAAAACTCCGTTCTAGCTCTTGTATGATCTTACCATTCCCCCTAACTGGCCCATCTAGTCGCTGCAGATTACAATTGACAACCAGTACTAGATTATCTAGTTGTTCCCTGACTGCAATATTTAATGTCCCTAATGTCTCAGGTTCATCCATCTCTCCATCACCTACAAAGACCCAAACCTTACCACCATTTTTTTCTTTAAGACTTCTGTTCTCTAGATACTTTTGGAATCTAGCTTGGTAAATAGCCGTCACGCCAATAAGTCCCATAGATGCAGATGGAATCTCCCAAAACCATGGCATCCGGCGAGGATGAGGATAAGAAGGCAATCCACCTTCAGGCTTAAGCTCCCGTCTAAAATTTTTTAGATCCTGAATGGTCAATCGACCTTCTAAAACTGCTCTTGCATAGATACCTGGTGATGCATGAGGCTGAAATGAAACTAAGTCACCTCCATATGTCTCGCTCTTCTTTCTAAAAAAATGATTGTATCCTACTTCATACATAGTAGCCGCTGATGCATAGGTAGCTATATGACCGCCTAATCCTTTCCCAGAATCATAAGCTTGCAGTACTATGCACATCGCATTCCATCTATTGATATTTTCTAATTTGACTTCGATCTCGGTGTCCCCAGGGTACTGAGGCTGATGCTTTACATTGATCGTATTAATATAGGGAGTGTTAAGCGCTTCTCCTACTAATTTTACTCCACGACGCAAGGCATGATTCCTTAACGTCTTCATGAGTTCTACCGTCTTTTGCTCACCTAAATCATCTATAAACTCATCTAAGGACTCTACCCATTCATTTAGTTCGATATCATACATATCTGTGTTATTTCTAGTGGATTTCATAAACAATTAAATAGACTAATTAAGATTCTAAAAATTAGTTAACTTTATAAATAGTTAACAAACTTAACTATTTATATTTTCTTTAAAGAGAGATTAATGAACTATAAAATACATGGTTTCAAAGAAGTAGTTTTTTCTGTCAGAAACTTGGAAAAAGACAAGAAAATGTATGCTGATCTAGGAGGTTGGGATATTATACACGATACAACTGTGGGGAGAGATCAACTTGACTTTTGGCATCTACCTTCTACTGCAACAGCTAATAGTTCATTACTAAAATACCCGGGTAGAGATTTTGGTTTATTAAGATTAATAAGTTTTAAAAATGTTATTCAAAAGCACATTAGGTCTAGTTCACAAAGTTGGGATACAGGAGGTATTTATGATGTCGATATACGTGTCAACGAGATAGAGAAGAAAATAGTTGATTTTCAAAGTTACGGATGGACAGGTTTCTGCGAATATGAAGAATATCATTTTCATCAATTCCATGTCTCAGAGATACTAATGAAAGGAACTGAGGACATGGTATTTGCACTTATTCAAAGGCATGCTCCTACCCTCGAAGGATTCCCTAATTTAAAAGAGATGAGTCACATATTTAATTCTTCTCAAATTGTAAGAGATATAGAAGTGGCAAAGGATTTTTATTTGAATAAACTGGGTTGGCAAATCTATATGGAGGATGTGAGTGAGAATAGTAAAGCAGGCCCAAATGTTTTTGGTATTCCACATAACATCTATCCTGATACCAGAAGAAAGATCCTTATCTTAAGCCCCGATGGAGGCAATGAAGGTTCAGTGGAGCTAGTAGAAATAGAGGGATTAACAGGTAGGGATTTTTCACAACAATGTGCGCCTCCTAACCTCGGGATCTTAATGCTTAGATATCCTGTTGAGAACTTAGAAGCTTATTCGGTACATTTAGAATCCAAAGGCGTAACGATTATTAATAAAGCTACTACTATTGACTTTGCTCCTTACGGAAAAGCAGACATGTTCTCTGTCCAGTCTCCAGATGGAGCTTGGTTAGAATTTTACGAGTTAGTAGATTGATCTAAAATAAATATGCCGAATAACAAAGTATTAATAGAAGAACAAGGCTTGCGTGATGGCATTCAAAATTTGACTACTCAGTTGTCCATTGAGCAAAAGTTACATTTTATAAATAGTCTGGTAGCCGCGGGGGTTAAAAGGATTCAGATCGCATCATTTGTACATCCAAAGCTAGTACCGCAGATGGCAGATAGTGATGAGTTATGCAAGAGAGTTAGCAAGAAAGACGGGGTTACATACAGCGGATTAGTACTTAACCTCAGAGGTGTAGAGCGCGGAATAGATGCTGGTCTCGATCATTTGTCCTGCTCAATATCTGCAAGCAATACCCACAGTCAAAAAAATGCTCGTAAGACACTGGTGGAAGCTAAGCATGCTTTCCTTAAAATGGTGAAGACTTGCAAGGAAAATATAATACGAACCAGAGGTGGAATACAATGTGCATTTGGTTGTAGATACGAAGGTGTTATTGCTAGAGATCATGTTATGGATATGGTCAAGTTTCATCTTGATGCAGGCATAGATGAATTAGCGCTAGCAGACTCTACAGGCATGGCTAATCCTAGGCAGATGGAAGAATTGATGAGTGATGTAATAAAGCAAGCTGGTGATACACCTGTCATCTTGCATTTGCATAATACGGAGAGTAAAGGGTATGCAAATGTTTATGCCGCATTGAAAGCAGGCGTAAGAATATTCGACACTGCTTTCGGCGGCCTGGGTGGTTGTCCTTTTATCAAAAGTGCAACAGGAAATATAGCGACAGAAGATACGGTACATATGCTACATCAGATGGGATATAATACTGGGATAGATATAAAGAGCATAGCAAAATTATCGTTAGAAATGCAAGAAATTCTAGGACACGAATTACAAGGCAAACTGTATGGACTACTCCAGAAAGAAGACATAGCGATCATTTAGATAAATAAGAGGCGAACGAAAGAAATGACAATAAGCGAAAAAATAATAGCTGCACACGTCGGATACAAAGTGTCACCAGGTGACCTGGTTATCTCGCCAGTTGATGGCGTGATGGCTACAGACACTACTGCCCCACTCGCTCTTAAGGCGTTTGAAGCAATGGGAGGCAAGGGTGTTTTTGATAAAGAGAAAGTAATATTAGTCTTAGATCATGCCGTACCACCTCCTAATGAGCGAATTGCAAATTTGCATAGTTTGATGAGGAAGTTTGCAAAAGAACAGAACATAAAACTATTCGAGATAGGAGAAGGAATCTGTCATCAAGTTATGGTAGAACATCACTATGTAAAACCAGGCGATATATTTATCGGGGCAGATTCTCATACACCAACCTATGGTGCATTGAATGCTTTTGCTTGTGGCGTAGGATCTACAGATCTGGCAGCTACCATGTTGACAGGAAAAATCTGGCTTAAAGTGCCAGAGTCGATAAAGATTGTTTGTAATGGAAAATTGCAAGAAGGAGTCTCTGCTAAAGACTTAATACTTCATCTGGTAGGGCAGCTCACGATTTCAGGCGCAACGTATCAAGCTATAGAGTTTGAAGGTGAAGCATTTGAAGGAATGACACTTGCGAGCAGAATGACCATTGCCAATATGGTTGCCGAGATGGGTGGCAAGACAGGCATAGTTAATCCGAAAGGTCTATTGCTTGACTATGATTTTGAACCCATATATCCAGATAGTGATGCAGTATATAAGCAGATCTATGAATTTGATGTGAGTGATCTAGAACCACAAGTTGCAGCACCTCCTTCTCCAGATAAAGTGGAGAATATTTCTGCGACTGAAGGAACAAAAATAGATTATGCATTCATCGGAACATGCTGCAATGGAAGATTAGAGGACCTAAGAGCAGCAGCGGATGTTCTCAAAGGAAAAAGAATAAAAGAAGGTGTAAGATTTATGATAGCCCCTGCATCAAAAAGCACAATGTTGGATGCTATGAATGATGGAACTTTACAGATCCTCATAGAAGCAGGTGCATCAATTATAACTCCAGGCTGTGGCCCTTGTGTTGGAACTCATCAAGGCGTCCCAGGCGATGATGAAGTTGTGATCTCAGCCGCTAACAGAAACTTTAGAGGTCGTATGGGCAATCCAAATTCTAATATTTATTTAGCTGCTCCAGCGACTGTTGCAGCAAGTGCTTTAACTGGGAAAATTACAAGTCCAAAAAACATAAGCTAATGGTATATGTATATGGTGATAATATAGATACCGACAGGATCATTCCTGGAAAGTATACAAAGACTTTAGACTTGAGTACCCTAGCTGATCATGTGCTTGAAGATCTTGATCCAAGCTTTAGTAAGAATGTCCAAGATGGTGACATTATCGTAGCTGGTGAAAATTTTGGATGTGGAAGCTCTCGTGAGCAAGCACCCATTGCTATCAAGCAATCAGGAGTTGCAGTCGTGATCGCTGAAGATTTTGCAAGAATATTTTTTAGGAATGCGATTAACATCGGGTTGCCAGTTTTAGAAATTGGAAAACATAATATAAAGATCGGTGCTGAAATTAAATATGACCTTAAGACTGGGGAGGTGCATGACCTTAGTGCAGACAAAAAATATACAGCGGTTAAGCTACCACAAATCATGATAGACATTCTAAACGAAGGTGGCTTAGTTGCCTACCTTAAGAAAAACAAAACCTATAAGGTATCATGATCAGGAGAAACTTTCTACATTTTGGTGCTTTAGGTGGAATCCTGAATTTCTTTGGGAAAAGTAAAGCTGCTACTAATTTATCACCACAAACATTTGTGCTTGTGCCTGGCACTTGGCATGGTGGCTGGGTATGGAAGAAAGTAAAGCAACAACTCACTAAAGCTGGACACACAGTGTACACACCAACTCCAACAGGTGTGGGTGAGCGTATTCATTTATTGACAGAAGATGTAGACTTATATACCCACATAGAAGACATAGCAAATGTCATCAAGTTCGAAGAGTTAGAGAATGTTATTTTGGTAGGCCATTCATTCTCGGGCATTACTATTACTGGAGTTGCAGACAGACTTAAGGATAAGATCAAGCACATAATATTTTTTGATGCTCTAGTTCCAAGGGAAGGAACAATGAAGGCATGGCCAAATCCAGGTTCGCCAAAATTTGATGAATACGAAGCAAGGAAAACTAGATTTATAGATGGCTACAAGATGGACATGTTTAAAGAGTACCCATTGGATATGCTATTACCAGAATCTTATGGTGAAGAAAGAGATCGATTAAAAAGACTCTTGACCTATCACCCATACAAGCAATGGTCAATAGAATTAGTATTAAAGAATGGAGGTTATGATAACCTACCAAAGTCCTATATCAGATGTGCAGGACAACAACATAAAGTATCTAG
>ENA-ORXT01004080-ORXT01004080.1-marine-metagenome-genome-assembly--contig:-NODE-4080-length-15401-cov-5.735187_pt1 | contig 15401 bp, 15 predicted proteins | sample MGYA00237868_ERZ511482 | MGnify/ENA metagenome assembly ERZ511482 | reverse complement strand
CCCCGATCGACGAGGGCAGCGATCGTCTCAGCTTCCTTCAGAGGCGGACAGGTGTAGCTGAGATGCGATACACTCATCCCGCTTAGCATGAAGCCATCTTCACACGATAAGTTCATTGCATCGAGGCAACATGCCTCGACGATCCGTGACTTGTACTTGCCTAAACACTCGTCCTGTTTAGTGTTTAGCTTCCTCCAGAGGCGGACAGGTTTCATCAACTAAATTCATTGCATCGAGGCAAGATACCTCGACAATCCACATTAGTTTAATTGAGAATGATTATCTTAATCAAATGCATGGACATAAAATTGTTAATCAAGATGGTCTTCATTTTTTGACTTTTACAGTAGTAGGATGGATCGATGTATTCACAAGAATGAAATACAAAGACATCATCATCCACGATCTTGAATATTGCATCAAAAATAAAGGGCTGATTCTATGCGCATACGTAATCATGAGCAATCATGTTCACATCATTGGTAGAGCGGATGATGGATATAATCTTTCAGATATTATTCGAGATTTCAAAAGCCATAGCAGCAAAACAATTCTAAATTCAATACTAACATCACCCAATGAGAGCAGACAAGAATGGATGCTCAAACTGTTCAAGTATTATGCAAAGTATAACAGCAATAATAAAACCTATCAATTTTGGAAAAGAGATAACAAGCCTATCGAACTAGTATCACCAAAATGGATAGATCAAAAAATAAACTACATCCATAATAATCCAATCAATGCTGGCCTTGTCGAAAACAGTTGGGAATATCGATACAGCAGCGCAGCCAACTATGTTGAAAAAGAAGGTTTACTTAATATTAGTTTGATTGACCTTGGGTTTGACATTGGATATGTAAATTAGTTATTAAACAAATTTAAACATCAAGTTTCCCGATCGCCGAGGGCAAGCGATCGTCTCAACTTGTCGCTGAGGTTCCATACACTCATCCCGCTTAGCATAAAGCCATCTTCACACGATAAGTTCATTGCATCGAGGCAACATGCCTCGACGATCCGTGACTTGTACTTGCCTGATTGTCGAAGGCAAGCGATCGTCTCTTGATTGATGATTGAAAATTGAAAATATTTGATTCTTCAATTTGGTTTTTGAATGGTATCTTTTATTATAAAAATACCGTGTGTTTCGTTGTCTCTTAAAAAAATATCAAAAGCATTTTTCTCCTCCTTTTTTTTCTTGAACCCTCCACTTCTATACCTAGAAAATAACTTTTTTAATGCCATAAAATTAAATAAGGTGAACCCTCGAGCCAGGCCAAGATTGTGTAAATTATTTGCGCTTTCTCGGAGCATGATAGTTTTGGCTTCACTATTATCTTTAGGGTAGTTGTCCATCAGTTCTTTCATCGTTATTGATTTGAGATTTTTATCTGCCTTCATCTGTGCTTCATTATCTACATTCATAGCTAAGAAGTCTTCTTTAAAATTCTCTTTGCTTGGCCATGGGTAAATGACTGCTTCTGCTAGCAGGACTGTATCTTTAGTCAATGACTGAACAATCGAAATGGAACTAGCTGTTAGCGTATCAGGAATTATATAATTTTCATTTTTATACCCAATTCTTGAAAACACAACGGTTTCTCCTTTTAAAGCTACTAGAGAAAAGAATCCGTCCATCTCTGTAATAGTTCCTCTACTAGTTCCTTTTACTGCTACATTGGTATACGGTAAAACCTTAGCTTCTTTTCCTTCTTCTGTTACCACTACTCCAGATAATTGTACAAGTTCTTGATCAGTCTTATCTGACTGACCTATGGTCAATGTTGTCACTAAAAAAGTAAATAGCAAAACCCCTACAAGCTTCAAGTCAGAAATGTTGATGCTTACTTGCAACGATCCTCATCTGATTAGTATGAACTCAGGTCTTGCGTTTTAACGCCTTTTTAACAGCGTGTTGAAAATTGGAAATTATGAATTGTACCAATAGGTTTAGTTTGAATAGAACCCCTGGGCGCCGAGGGCAAGCGATCGTCTCCCGCCAAAGGCGGACAGGTGTAGCTGAGGTGCCATATACTCATCCCGCTTTGCACCCCTGGTACTGATAGATACAGATGGGGAAGTCTTCACATTTATTTATATTAGTAATAACATTGAAGTTTTTTTCAAAACTGTTTTGTGCTTTATAGTTACATAGAGATATGATGTAACCAGTTACTAACTAAAAGAGTTTAAAATGAAAATTATTTCTATTATTTTTTAATGACTGTAGTATTTATTACTCAGATGAAGAGTTAATATTGGACAGATGGTGTTGGCTCGTGGGGGTCTAAATATGCTACCTCTTATTCTTCATTAGGATATGGATATAGTGAGAGTGTTGGAGGTGGAACTATAGTATATCAAACCACTAAGTGGGGTTGGAAAAGATGTATTGAGTAATTTTTAATTATTTATAAATCCAGAATTATGAAGAACATAAATATTTTATTTGTTATGATGTTAATTTTTCTTATGGTTGGCTGTTCAGGAAGAAAGGATCAAACAATTTGTCTGCAGGATTTCCTAGTAGACCATGCAGAATCCATTGGATTGGATGTGCCTAAGGATATTGACTTCAAATTTGAAGATGTGTATTTAACAAAAGAAGAGTATGATTCATTTTTAGAAAATGAATTTATCGAAATCTCAATTGAACTTGATAAGTACTTAGTAAAACAAAAGGAAGAAAATGAAGCAATGTTTATATTTAAGAACATTCAAAATGAATATAATTGTGCAATTGAATCGAACGACTTAAATAAGATCCAGAAAATAGAAGCTGAATATGAAGAATATGAGAAGAAATATCTTGATATTATTGACAATAAGTAAACGATTGAAAGGCTTCCAAATATTTTTGAATAGCCTCTTATCTTTATTAGTCTATCAAATCATTAAATATCCTCTAAAGAATATTACAGTCGAAAAAGCTATAGCAATCCAAAAAACTTTCCATTTGTATTCTTCTTCATTATTTTTAATGAGATCCTTATCTAAGTAATAAAGGATTGCGCCAAATAAAGCAGGAAGTAAAAACCAATAGTTTTTGGTTAGATAAGTGATTACAGTGCCAACCATAAGCAGTACTGCACCAAGCAAACCTTTCCACATTTTCATAACTAATAATGTTTATTTGTGATTAAATAATTCCTAAGTTCATTTACACTAATCATCCCAATCTCCACTTTCCAACTCAAAGATTTCATGAACAGTCGTTTCCAGTACGCTGGCCATTTTTAATGCAAGTTGTGTAGAAGGATTGAATTTTCCTTTTTCTATCGCTACGATACTCTGGCGAGTTACGCCTAACTTCTTAGCTAGTTGCTCTTGCGTAAGACTATGGATCGCTCGGTGGACTTTTAATTTGTTCTTCATTAAGCTATCAGACTAACTAAATTTTATATTTCAAAGAGTACTAATGTCCTTTTGGGATTGAATAACAATCTTGATACTATTAAGAAAACTTTTTCAATAAGAATAGAATTAGTGCATAGGCTAGTACTTGATTGAGCGCTACTAATTGTAAAGGCACTTGATGATCGCTGAATAAAAATCCAATTACACCACTTGCGATAAAAACTATACTAACTGATTTTAGTTTAAGCGAATCTAGGTACTCATCTGATATTTTGTCTTTGGCTAAAAAATAGAGAATGATCGCAACAGCCCAAGCCAGATGTTCAATACGTTTTGGGAAATAGAAATCTTGATAAATTTCTGAAATTATAAAAGGGCCAAGCGTGAATAGTAGGAGAATCTTAGCTGCAATTGCTTGAAACTTGTGTGGTAGAATATTAAACATGGATATTGATTTTTCAGTTATTAATCATACACAAATCAAATGTATAGTAAACTTTACAAATAGACAAGTAAAATATTCTATTTGTATATAATTATTATCTAATAGTATTGTTTCATATACTTAAATAACCATTTAATACGGAGTAAAATTTGGCCCTTTTGACTAAGTTAACTGATGGTTAATGAACTTTATTAATCTTAGGTAATACCCTTATTTTATTGACTTTTCTTGTGGCAGGAAGCTTGATGATTACTAAATCTACTGTAGATAGTTAGTTGCTAGAAAGTATTCCCAAAACTAACTATGAATCAAGCTGTTGGTTCGAGTGAGATTTGGATAATTTATAACCTTATCCGTTGTAAAACGATAGAAATTTACTCTTTCTAGTTACAAACCCAACACATCCTTCATCTCATAAACCCCGACATTCTTGTAGATCCACTCTACTGCGATCACGGCACTCGTAGCAAAACCAATATGTGAGTTGGCTTCGTGCTTGCTCTCTATGCTGTCGATCTCAGACTTGTAATTTATGGTATGAGTGCCAGGGACATCAGGTTCTTTGACAGAGATGATTGGGATAGTATATTCTTTGTCTGTTGGCTCGTTGACCCAATTGGTCTTGCCCTTATACTTCTGTATGATCCTGATCGCCAATGGCAAGCGATCGTCTCAGCTTGTAGCAGATATGCAGTACACTCATCCCGCTTAGTACCAAGCCATCTTTATACGATAAGTTCATTGCATCGAGGCAATATGCCGCGACGATATGTGACTCGTACTTGCCATCAAATATAATTTTGAACTGGAATCAAGATCAAGGCCTTTAATGTAAATCGCTCGCCGATAGAGCCAGCTGTAGGCTATGCCATAGAATACAAAGGAAATAAAGTGGTCATAAGTGGAGATACCAAAAAAACTGATATGGTGCTAGAAATGGCAAAGGATGCTGACTTACTACTGCATGAGGCTTTACTGGAGTCTCTACTAAAATAGATGTCTGAACGATTAAAAGAAACGGGGAATTCTATGACTTCTTGTTTGGCGGTATTATTTTTTGGGTAAAAGGAATCTGTGTCCAAGTAATAGTTAGTACAACTATTAGAACTAATTTATTCATGATTTTAAACTTGTTGTGTTTGTGATCTTAGCCTATCCTAGAAGCCTATTCTCACCTAAAAAGGGCTGTTCGTAATGTCTCTTTCCTGTTGCTTTGTACATAGCATTAGCCAACGCTCCGAAGATAGGAGGGAAGGGTGGTTCTCCCATACCTGTCGGATTAATTTCATTTTTCACAAAATGCACATCTATCTCTTTAGGTGCCTCACTCATTCTTATCATTTTGTAGGTATCAAAGTTTTTCTTCTGAGGTACACCATCCTTGAATGTTAGTTCGCCATGGAGTGCATTTCCGATGCCATCTATGATAGCACCTTCAGCCATGTTTACTGCCGCATCCGGATTGACAACTATGCCACAGTCAATGGCACAAGTAACTTTGTCAACGATAGGTGCATCTTGCTCGATGGAGAGATCTAGTACATGAGCAGCATAAGTGCTATGACAGAAGTAAGCCGATACACCTCTGTGTTTGCTAGATAAATTATCCCAATCTGATTTTTCTTTGACTAATTGCAAGACTCCCGCATATCGCTCGGCATCATAATCGTTTCTTTCGCCGACAGGATTTTTCTTTGCTTTATCTAACAGTTCTAGTCTAAAGCCGATCGGGTCTTTACCCATCTCCTCCGCTAATTCATCTAAGAAGGATTGCTCCGCTCCTGCCATAAAATTAGATCGGGGTGCTCTGAAAGCTCCGATTGTGATATTAGACGGAATAGACCATTCCTCAGCCATGTAATTATCAATAGCTCCAGCAGGGAATCGATTAGCGAAAAGAGGGCTCTCTGGTACCCCTCCAGCTTTCACATGAAATGCTAAGAGATTGTTGTCCTCATCAAGTGCTGCTCTGTAAGTTGCTTGATAAGCAGGTCTGTAGATGCCTTGTGTCATGTCATCTTCCCGAGTGTATATTAACTTGATCGGTGCACCAACCTTCTTGGAAATAAGAGCTGCCTCCACCACGTAATGTCCATAAGCCCGTCGTCCAAATCCGCCTCCCATTCGAGTCATCTCCATACTGATATTTTCTGCGGGTATATCCAAGCTGGCAACAAGGGTCGGAACGATACTTCCAGGAATCTGAATAGGCGTTGCAATTCTTACTTGGTCACCTTGTACATGGGCCCATGAGTTCATAGGTTCCATACAATTGTGAGCTAGGAACGGCGCACTGTACGATCGTTCTATAATCTTAGCTGCTTTCGTAAATGCTTCTATCGGCTTTCCATCTTTTCTAACAACTTTGCCTGGCTTCGCTGCCAGCCTTGCCATCTCCTCCTTGTGTCTATCACTCGACTCTAATCCTGCAGGCACAGTATTAGTGCTAGTATCTCCTCTCCAGCCTTTGACAGTTTCTTTATAGGATTTGAATGCTGCCCATTCTATTTTCAATCTTTTCTTTGCTTGGAGAACTTCCCATGTGGAGTTGCCCACGATAGCTACGATTTCTGGAAAAGCATTAGTGTCAAAACCAGCTTTCTCAAAATCATCCTTGTAGCTTTTGATCGTTACGATATCCTTGATGCCTGACATGGATCGTGCAATGCTATCATCCATAGACTTTAAAGTCATGCCAAAAGCAGGTGGATGCTCGATCATTGCGATCAGTGTACCTTCTTCATGATAATCCATTCCAAACATGGGTTTACCCATCACGATGTCTTTAGCATCAACATTTTTATGAGGCTTACCGATGATCTTGAAATCTGCATTATTTTTTAACTCGATAGTTTCTGGCACTTCGATATCAGCAGCAAGAGATGCCATCTCTCCATATCCTGCAGACTGCTCGCTCGCTTTGTGGTGAAGCATGCCAGTGTCTGTAGTTATCTCGTCGATTGGTACTTGCCAGGTATCTGCTGCTGCTTTTCTTAGCATGTAGCGAGCTGATGCGCCGACCATTCGCAGAGGCTCCCACCTTGACATGATACCCCTACTACCACCCGTGAATTGGAAGCCAAAATCAGTAGCGTGATATGGCGCTTGTTCCACAATTACTTTTTTCCAATCCAGGTCTAGTTCTTCTGCGATCAACATAGGCATAGACGTCCTCACATTCTGACCAAACTCAGGATTAGGCGTATAGATAGAGACAACACCATTGTCACCGATCTTTAGATAGGAGTTGATCTCAAACCATTCTTCTGGCATGGCTAAGATCTCATCTTCGGTCTTATTCTTGCATGAGGTGAGGCAGTTAAAACCCAACATAATACCTCCACCAGCTAGGGCAGAGCTTTTTAGGAATGATCTTCTTCCTGATTTTATTCTTAAGGTTTGCATTTAGATTTTTTTTGATATGCGGACTCGCACTTAGGGAATAGTCTAGCTCAATTTTGATGCAGTCTTGATGGCTGCTTTTATTCTTGTGTAAGTTCCACATCTGCAGATATTGCCATTCATCGCCGAATCGATATCGGCATCACTTGGTGCTTTATTGTTTTTTAGCAAAGCTGAGGCACTCATAATTTGGCCAGCCTGACAATAGCCACATTGTGGGACATCATGTTCTATCCAGGCTTGTTGTACAGGGTGGTCTCCTTTCTCAGACAGCCCTTCGATCGTTGTAATCTTTTTATCATCTATTGATGATATCGGTAGAGAGCAAGAACGAACAGCTGATCCGTCTAAATGGATAGTGCAAGCGCCACACTGCGCAATGCCACATCCATACTTCGTACCATTAAGTTGCAAATGATCTCTTAATACCCACAAAATAGGAGTAGAGGGATCTGCATCGACTGTATATTCGTTCTTGTTGATGCTAAGCGTATATGTTGCCATTTTTATCTTTTGATGTTAAGTATATAGTTTTTTGCTACTTGCTAATATCAAACAATTGATTGCTATTATATTACAGATTTCAAACAAAATATTGTGAAATACAAATACAAGTTAATATTTATCAGGCTACATCTAAGCGATCAGAGGATTAAGAAATAAGCAAGTCTTAGTTAAGACTTAGATTTTGTGACACTTTAAACTCGCCAAATGATTTCACTGCTAATACCAAAATTAAAATAGGTACTGAAGTCTCTACTAAAATAGATGTCTGAACGATTAAAAGAAACGGGAAATTCGAGAAATGCAAAGATCATGCATGATATCCGGGAGTATCATACGCCTCCCGCAGATGTAATAGCTATTGCTGCCGAAGCAAATGTCAAGAAATTAGTGTTACATCATTTCGCCCCGCCACCAGATATTAGAATTGTCAAGACGCTTTATAAGAAAGAGCTGAAAGCTTATGATGGTCCTATTTACTTTGCGGAGGATGGGGATTTATTTGTTGTCGAGTGAGTTTTGAGATTCAAAAGTATTTTGAATATATTAATAATATACATATGTGTAGTAATTTGATTACCATTTACTTATAAGTAAAAATTATGTATTAATTTCCAATTAGCATTCTATAATTAGCTCAGCAATAAAAATTTAAAAATGTTAAGTGTGATAATATGTTACCCTAATATTTTAAATTCGTCTATAAATAAAAACAATTATGAGTAAAATAGATCTAGACCAAGATGAAATGGTAGTTATAGGAATTATAATCTTAGGTATTGTAATTGGCGCTATGTTTATTTAACGTAGACCGATGCGATCTTCCAATCTCTATCTATTGTAGAGCACTATAGCAATAAGTAATCTTTGCTTATGCTTATATCAGAATTTTCTCCAAGTTTAGTAATTATTTGGTGTTCTATCTGTAATACACTTTCTACGAATGGATCGTAGGACTCTCTAGTCCGTTTCTTCCGATTATTCTTCGTATCGATGTACGATCTTGCTATAAATATCTTGTAGTCTAGCTTATCTAGGAGAAATGCGTAGACGCCCTCTACGATCAATATGGATGTGTTTTTCAAGTCAAGCTCTTCCTCTATAAATCTATTATTTAGATAATCGACTATCGGCCGGTTGATCCTATGGCAACCTGACTTGTAGTCAGATATATGCTGCTGTAGCAGATCTATTCGCACTTCATTTATACCTACCCAATCAAGGTCAGCTTTCCTTCTTTCATGATTGTCTTTTGGAGGTAGTTTGTAGTAGTTGTCTTGATGCAATATGGCTGATTCAATACCAAGATCCGCAAGTCCTTTTTTTAGGCAGCTAGCGGTGATAGACTTTCCACTTCCAGACTCGCCACATATAGCGATCACTGACAGTTCTCTGCCCAAGATAGAGTCCTGTCTTAGTCTACTGATCAGTTTATCAGTTAAGTCAAAGTATTTTTCTTTTATATCTAAGTCCTCGTAGATCAATATTCGGTCAGCATTTAAGTATTGAGAAATCCGCTTTTTGATCAGCAAGTATGAGCATGATAATTCCAGTTGCGGTGTAGCATAATTTCTTTGTGCCGTAGAGTTGTAGTTTATCGGACGATATATATTCTTCAAAATCAAATTCTTCAAAACTATTAAGTAGTTCAAAGGCAGTTGAATTTAATTTATCAAGTTCATCATCCTTATCATATAGCGAAAATGCTATCGATAACCAGCCTAGCCATATACACCAGATGCCACCATTGTGATAGTGATATGGTTTATTTTTAAAATCAAATAAGTGGTATCCTCTTAATGCCATCCACTCAGGGTCATCTGTATTGATCACAGGATGAAATGCTGGAGGTAGCTTATCGGCGGCAATGAATTGTTCGTAAATACGATCAAGTGTTTTATCATAAAAGAGATCATCCTCATCAAAAATAAAACCAGCTAGGCTATGAGCTGCCAGATCAAATCTAGAGAATGAGCCGCCAGGATACAAACTGGAGTCGTAATAATTAGTCTCTTTATTTTGATATTGTTTTGATAGGCATTCCTTTATTCTTACAGATTTACTCCTCCAACTGTCCTCCTGATATAGCTCTCCTAATAAGCTCAGCCCCCATGATCTGAGTACTTGATCATAGAGTATATAGCCCTCGTAAATGTATTCGTCGGCCCAGTTTCCACCTTTCGGAATATACATTAGATGCTTGCCATTATATTCTAGACCATCCAGCAAGGAGATCGTTAGGCTTATACTTTCTTTAAAAGAATCCTGAGCGATAATTCCCTTCTTGATTAATAGACCAACGCCGATCAGGTACCAAGTACAGGCGTCTATCTTGGGGCTGAGCGTGCCAAAACTTACATCACTAATAATGCCCTCAGTAACTTTAAAATTAGAAGCAATTTGACCTTGCTTGCCTTGGAGTATCTTGAGATTTATTATTGTTTGTTTAAATCCTTCTATGATCTCTCGATCGTTAAGAAGGATGCCTGCTATCCCAGCCATGACCGCATCTCGGGTAAAGATGGCACTATAATTATCTAAGTCTGTCAGCGATGCTTTGATACCCCATGGAGTACATGCCTGCTGTATTACACTGCGAGATGTTTCTAGCCAATTTTCCATTCTATCTACTTTGTTGATCACTCAGCTTTTATCATGTCACCACATAATTAGCCTTATCCTCTTTTATGAATAAGGAACAAATACCGCCAAGCATTAAAAATACTCCGGCTAGTCTTATCACATTTATAGGGTCATTCCCTAGCCAGTCGTAGACAAAATATTGCATAGTAAATATCTGGATGATCATAGGGATCACTATGAACATATTGAAAATACCCATGTACACACCAGTCTTATCTTTAGGTATGCATCCTGCTAGGAGTTGATATGGCATTGCCAGCATCGATGCCCATGCTACACCGAGCCCTATCGTAAATAGATAGATGGTAGTGATAGCGATACTGCCATCTCCAAATGGATTTGGAAAACTAAATAGGACGGTCGTATTGCTTAACATTGGGATGGCTAATAGTCCAAGTCCTCCTAGTATCAAACAAATAAAATGGACTCCTTTTGCGCCTAGTTTTCTCGCGATAGGTACCAGAGCAAAAGCGAGTAGAAAACAGAATATGTTGTAGGTCCCATTGACCTGACCTGTTAGTACCTGAGCGGTCTTAAATCCTACGGTCTCTTGATCTAAGGTGTCATATAGAGATAAGGATAGTGCGGAAGTAAGATATTGCCAATAACAAAACATGGCATACCAGGTAAAAAATTTCACTGGGATAAGTTGCTTCATGGTCAATGGCATAGCCTTCATAGCGTCGACTATATCTGTATAGGTTCTTGATATTAAGTTTCCTTTAGTTTTTTCTTCCTCTAGTAATTTTAGTTCTTCATCTGAGGGTGGATATTCCTTAGTTGTCATCACGGAGTAGACCACGGTGGCTATCGAAGCAAACGAACCGATAAAAAATGCCCAGTAAGTAGCTACTGGAATCCCATTGCTCATGGTGTCTGTCAGCGCAAAGAAACCAACTGATATCAGAATGGCTGGTGTAAAATTAGAAAGCGTACTAGCTAGACCAGTAAAGAAACTCTGCATGAGAAAGCCTAGAGAAAGTTGTTCCTTATTTAATTTGTCCGATATGAATGCTCGATAGGGCTCCATCGCGATATTATTACCAGCATCTAATATCCAGAGCAGTGCTGCAGCTATCCATATACTCTGAGAGAAAGGCATGAATATCAATGCGATACTAGCAAGGATAGCTCCTATCAAAAAGAATGGCTTCCGACGTCCAAACTTCGGAGACCAAGTGCCATCACTTACAGCACCTATGATGGGCTGGATGATGAGCCCAGTAACCGGTCCAGCTAGCCATAGGATAGGGAGCTCGCTCTCATTAGCACCGAGGTACTTGTAGATCGCACTCATGTTACTTTGCTGCAGCCCAAAGCTGAATTGAATTCCGAAAAAACCAAAATTCATATTCCAGATCTGCCAAAAACTTAGTTTCGGTTTTTTAATCATAGTAGGGGTTTAGTGCTGCATGGTTATAAAGTTTGTGATCACATGAATCAGCATCAATGTCTCGTAAATAAATTTGTAAAACTATAAAGCACTTTGCGTGATTTGCTTTACTTGTAATATCAAAAAAATATTTTAGACAAGTCTCGTAATCAAGCACAAATCATTAAATACGATTTTATTGTTTTGATTTTGAGCTTACTTTATCGTTTACGGTGAAGTAGCAAGACTAAATGGTGGTAGGAGCAAATATAAAACTAGGATCGTACTTTGTTTTCTAAGCTTATTAAACTTTGAACTTTTAGGTTGGTAATATCTTATTCTCCTGATCCTTTTTATAAAAATATTGGACTGTCCACACAAGACGCGTATGACGGCACTTCTTCTATATCAAGAAAGGTTAGGAGGGAGGTGTACGATTAGTAGTATAGATAAATAGTCTATTACTGCTTCTTACACTCAACAAAAACTATAGAATTTACGGTCATTGACCAGTAGAGTGTACAACTCTTTGAGGGTAAGGAATTTCGATATTATTTTCTCGGAAAAGATGATTGATCTCCATTCTGATGTCACTTTTTATATCCTCTATGATCAGTAAGTTCTTAGAGTAAAAATATAGCGTAAAATCAAGTGAAGAATCACCAAAATTTTCGAATCTTACGAATGGGTAAGGATAGCTGATATAAGGATTTTCTTTGACGCTTTCTAGTAATATTTGTTTGACTAGTTTAGTGTCAGAGTTGTAGGCGACCCCTACATCTATTTTGAATCTGACTCTATTATTCGTGTTGTTCCAGTTGGTGACTTTCTCAGTGACTAGCAAGTGGTTAGGGACGACGATACTGACACTGTCCCTTGTCTCGATCGTTGAGGCTCTTAGCCCGATTTTTTTGATAGAGCCTACAGTGCCATCGACGTCTAGGACATCCCCTACGGATACACTCCGCTCAAAGAGTATGATAATGCCTGAGATGAGATCATTAAATGTCTGCTGCAATCCTAGTCCGATCCCTACAAGTAGCGCAGCAGCACCTCCTAAAAGGATATTCATATTGATACCAAAAATATCTAGTGCAAAAACGATCGCTAAGACATAGATCAGATACTTGATCAATTGGTTAATTGCAAAACTGGATCCTTGTTCTATCTTTCTATTAGAATAAATGTTACGTAGGACGATCTCTGTGATGACCCAGATAATAAGTCTTGCGATTAAAATTATTAGTGCCGCATGTACGATACGCGAAATACCAAAACTGACAGCTTCACCTTTTATAGTTCGCTCAAATAAGGTGTAGTCCAGATGCAGATTAGAAAGTATGTATAGTAAAAATATCGTGTAGAATATCCACCTAACGGTTCGCTGTATCGAATCAACTTTGACTTGATAAAAATTGTCACGCTCTTCCTGGACTTGCTTGCTGTTAAAGTTGTCTGACCCTTGTTCTAGACTGACATGTGCGCCGCTTATGAGCAAGCTACTGATCAACCAATTAAACAAACGCATAAACTGGAAAAAGATAAATGCATTTACAATTGTGAGTATGCTGATCTGCCACGCATCTTCCGCATATAATACGTAGTCTACTTTTAAGATTATTATCAGCGCTAGTATAAAGACAAATAGACCAAGAGCTTTAAGGATATTTCTTAATTCCACTTTTCTGTCTTCCGTATATTCATTTATGGCGAATACTTTAGGGAAATACTTTCTGAGTACCAGTCGATATGCTAGCAATACACCTATCAATAGTAGTACGCTGAGCACTAACTGACCCATCACTATGCTCGCATCCCCAAAAGTGAATAACTCGTAATTCCAGATTTCTATGAATGTTTTCAATGCTTATTTAGGCTTAAAGTGTGGGTAAAGTTATGACATGTTTTTTAAACTCCCCCTTTGACAAAGAGCAATAAGTTAATAACTTATGCAATGAAAATAATGTTTGATGTATCGATCACAATTAAATACCACCTACAGCCTTACTCCTGCACAAATAGATAACTTTAGAGCAAACCAATTCATAAAGTTAAAAGACGTATTCTCTGAGGAAGTGCTGATGATATTGGATGTAATAGCAATGTCGTTATTTAAATGTTATTTGCAATTAAGATGAAAAAAATAGTCCATATAATTATTATTTTACTCTGCACATCACTTGGTGGATTTGCACAACAGGATTATTTAGAATATCATCGTCAAATTAATATTGCAGAAGAACTTATTGTAAAAGAAAAATTTATTGAATCTGTCAATCAATATGATTCAATAATAAACCAGTATGAATATATATTTATTAAAGATTTAGTAATCGCAGCTCAGATTGCAATATTGAGTAACAACTTTGAAAAATCTACTAATTGGCTAAAAAAAGCCATATCAAATGGGTATGACTGCAAATGCATTGAAAGAATTCCAGTATTTCAAGAGTATTCAAAAACGAATTCATGGCAGAACATAGTTTCTAATTCAGAAAAGTATAATTTAATATATTTAGATAGTATAAATCTTGATTTACATTACGAATTTCATCATAGGTACAAACAAGAACAAGAGAGTAAAAGGCAGCGAGAAAAATATGTTACAATCGTATATCGAAATTATAATAGGATCAAATCCTTAATGGATTCAATTCCCTTCCCTTCGGAGAGAATTATAGGTATTGATGATGAATCAATTTTCCCGACCTCACGTGGTGGAAAATTAAGTAGTTGTGAAGCATCTAACTCAAAAGTAATTCCAACCTTATTGCACTATGATAATCCGATTACTGATATAGGATTGTCCAAATTTATAGACGCAATAAAATCTGGACATTTACATCCGAGACAATTTGCATATATCTATTCATTTGAAACCAATTATGTAAGTCGATTAAGTAAATACAAAAATGAAAATTCTCCTCGTCTGCCTGAATATTGGTTCAACTATGCATTCGGAAGAAAGACAAATGATATGGAACAAGTTAATCTTGATAGAAAATTATTTGGTATCTGTTCAATTGAAATGCATGAAGCGAAGAAAGAAATTGCACACAAATATGGATTAAGATTAAGCTTTGGAAATAAATAAAAACAATTAAAACATGATGACGATGGCATACCCTACGGGATACGCCACGTATCATAATTCCGTTACCTGTAATAAATAAAAAATGGAAAATTACGAATTCATCATTCAAAGACTTAACGAAATTGAAAAGAGCAATGGGACAATTGGTTTGTTTATATTCTTTGGAATTGCCTTAACACTTACGCTTCTCATCATTTACTTAAGAACGAGTATAAAAAAACAAGCCGAAGTCTTTTATAATCAAAAAATTGAGGTGTTTAAGACTGACTTATATGAGAATCTCAGTGAAGTAATTTTGCAAAAATTTAAAGAAGATCAGTTCGAAAATTTTATCCGAAAAGAAGAATTCAAGAGCATTCAAGACCTCAAAGGTTTAAGAGAATCTGCTCTACTTAATTACTATCACCATTTTGTAGAATTAACAAACGACACCTTAAAAATTAGACAAAGTGAATTAATCACTCGCAGTTTAATAGAAGCAAGAAAAAATAAAATTGAAGAAAAGGAAATTGAGTTAGACAAATATGCACAAGAGTATTTGGTAGTTTCCGAAGAAACGCAAATATCAATATTGATAGAAG
>ENA-ORXT01004079-ORXT01004079.1-marine-metagenome-genome-assembly--contig:-NODE-4079-length-15410-cov-4.142699_pt1 | contig 15410 bp, 14 predicted proteins | sample MGYA00237868_ERZ511482 | MGnify/ENA metagenome assembly ERZ511482 | reverse complement strand
TTATAAAAAATAGTAACATTCCTGTCATTTTAATCGGGTAAATAAAGCTGTTCAAACCCAGTCCAATCTAGAGCGACTGGATTGAAACTATAATTAGGAATGACAACAGTATTTAAAAAAATCGCTAGAAAAAATCGCTGGGTTTGAGATGAATAGAGTTTGGCATTTATTTGAAAAAATGTTTTAATCGCAAATTTAGTTACCCAATTTTTTAGAAAGTTTGTGTAGTCTAAGGCTAAAATAATTATTTTATTGGATTATTCAAGGTTTTTGTTAACTGGTATACCAAAACTCTGATAGATCCAGCAAAATATCAATTATGAAAATCAAAAATTTATATCTATAAAGTAGATAATTAGCTAAGGAGATCCTGTTATCTTGGTTTCGCAAAATAACTCCTCATTCACCAACGAAGTATCAATCAAGAATATAACTTACTGGCAGAGTCAGTTGAGTAATGCTGTCTCTGTGGTCAACTTTCCTAGCGATCGCCCTCGCAGCAGCGATCGCCTAGCAAAAACCCCTAATGCTTTTAATAAGATAGATTTAACAATATCGGAGAAAGTAGTCCGAGGTTTACAAGATATTGCTGAATCAAAAAATGTAGATTTAGAATCAGTTTTTCTAGGTGCCTATTATGTTTTACTATCTCGTTATACCAATCAATCCGATTTGATTATCGGCTATCTTGCCCCACTCAAAAACAATTTTAACCGCAAAAGCCCCTTCATAATTCCCTTGTGCTTAAAAACTGAAAGCGAACAAGCATCTTTTAATAACCTATTAAGCTATATTAGCAACCGACTATCAGGAGCAAAGCAGCATCAAGATATAGATACTAAACAGTTGCTGTCTATAACCAAGTCGCTAAGTAGCGCACCGCAGCATGATTTGCCTGGAAGCAACATACTGTTTAGCTACAGCAAAGGACAGAGTCGGATTAATGAAAAGCTCTCTAATAGGCATTTAAATCAAAAAGAATTACTGCTAGATATAAACTTAGCATCATCTCAAGTAAGCTTGGAATTTGATGAAAACCTATTTTCAAAAGAAACCAGTCAACGGATTATCAATAATTATCAAAGACTACTAGAAGATATTGTCGATCATCCAGAAGAACAGCTCAATACTTTAAACCTACTGACAGAATCAGAAACAAATTTAGTCCTTAATCAATGGAATAATACTCAGGTTGAGCCAGAATTAAAATCTCTCCCCAAACTATTTGAAACAAGGGTTGCCAGTAATCCTCAAGCGATCGCTTTACGGTGTCAAGAACAGCAGCTAACCTACGAACAGTTAAACCAAAAAGCTAACCAGATAGCACACTATTTAAAAACATTGGGAGTTGGTAAAAATTCTTTAGTCGGCTTATGTCTAGAGCGATCGCCTAATATGGTTGTAGGAGTGTTGGGCATCCTTAAAACTGGGGCTGCCTATGTACCTTTAGATCGAGAAAATCCCGCTTCCAGACTGGCATATATTCTCGAAGATTCTCAGGTAGCGGTATTGTTAACCGAAGATAGCCTTAAAAAAGAATTGCCCAACTCAGGAAACGATTTATCCTTAGTTTGCTTAGATCGAGATTGGAATTTAATTAAACAACAATCATCAGAAAATCTAGACATCGAACTCAGCCCAGAAGATTTAGCTCACATTGTCTATACTTCAGGCTCAACAGGAAAACCTAAAGGGGTAATGATTAGTCATGGCAACCTGTCTCACTATGCCCATTCTCTGCAAATAGCTCTAAATATTACTCCTGACGATGTTTATCTCCATCGTGGCTCAATTGCACTAATCGTTTCAGCAAGACAGCTATTGATGCCTTTGGCTCAGGGTGCAGCAGTTTCTATCCTCACCACCGCAGACAAAAAAGATCCCCTCAAGATGTTTGAGCTAATCAAACAACATGGTGTAACTATAGTAGATCGCGTACCTTCTTTTTGGCGTAACTTTTCAGGCATATTAGACAGCCTCAGTACAGAGCGTCGCCAGAGTTTGATGGACAACCAGGTACGTTTGGTTGCAGCAGGAGGAGAACAAGTATCTGTAGAAATATATCAGTGTTGGCGCAAAGTTTTTAAGCCAGAAGTAAAGTTGGCTAATATTTATGGACAAACTGAGGGTACAGGAGTCGTTACTGTTTACTATATTCCTGACGAGATAGATGAACATTTCAAATCCCTACCCGTAGGATCTCCTATTCCTAATATGCAAGTCTATGTTTTAGATCGATATCTTCAACCCGTACCCATTGGCGTAACAGGAGAAATTCATATTAGTGGACGGGGAGTTGCCCAAGGATATCTCAATCGACCAGAACTAACCGCCGAAAAGTTTATCGATAATCCTTTTTCCCTTCAATCCTCCCCTACTGATGAAGAAGGAAGACGACTATACAAGACAGGAGATTTGGGAAGATATCTAGCTAATGGTACAGTTCAGTTTTTAGGAAGAAGCGATCGCCAGGTTAATATTAACGGATTGCGGATCGAATTGGGAGAGATTGAAACCACTCTGGTACAGCACCCACAAATTTTAGAATCGGCAGTAATTGTAAAAGAGAATAAGCTCGGTGAGACTTTAGTAGCCTATCTAGTCCCCAGCCAAGATCGACCAAATCCCCAAGATATACGCAGCTTTTTACTAGAGAAGCTACCCAAGTATATGCTTCCCGCTAATTTAATTTTTTGCGACTCTTTCCCCTTAACCGCCAGCGGTAAGATCGATCGCAATGCTTTAGCTATTCACGAATTAGAACATAGACAGACAGAATATATTACTCCTCGTAATGATATCGAAGCTGGAATTGTTCAGACGTTAGAAGAGATTTTAGACATTAAACAAATTAGTGTCCAAGATGACTTTATCGAGCTTGGAGGTAATTCTCTAATTGCAGCACGTTTAGTTACAGAAATTGAGAATCAATATGGGCAGACAATTCCTATTTCTAGCGTTTTCCAGTCACCTACTCCTCAAGCTTTAGCTAAGTTGATCGCTCGAGAAAAGCAAAATTCTACTCCCAAAAGCCTTATACCAATCAAACAGGGAAAATCTCAACCTGTTTTGTTTGGCATTCACAACCTTGGTTACGGTTTAGAGCTATATCGTCCTTTGGCAAAGCATTTGGGTGCAAATATTAGCCTGTATGGATTGTCATCATTTTTTAGTAATGAACCCAACTTACCTCATCCTAGAGATATTTCTGGTTTAGCATCATACTATGCTCATCAGCTGCAACTAGTTCAATCCAAAGGTCCTTACCATCTTATGGGCGTATCTTTTGGTGGGGTAATTGCCTATGAAACGGCTCAAAGACTAGTATCCCAAGGGAATGAAGTCAAATTTCTCGGCTTGATTGACACCTTTATTCCCAATCAGAACTCAATCACAAGCACACTTCCTTTGAAAGAGCGTATCTTTGGTCATATCAATAAAATACGCAGCAAAGGAGCAAGTCATGTTTTAAATCGAATTGAATGGCGTATCGACGCAACTATGGATGATGTCAGAGCTAAACTATATGAAATTGACTGGATTAAAGAAAATTATGCCGATAAAACCAGTCGTAATTTTGCTCAAGCAGAATATGTTCAACAAAGAAAAGAGCATCAACAGGTAAACCAAAATTACGTCATCAAACCATATTCTGGTCATGTAAGTATGTTTCGAGCTACAGATGATATGGACTCCAAACTAGGTTGGCGAGAATTAGCCAAATCTGGCTTATCTATCCACGATGTACCAGGAGAGCATTTGGAAGTCCTCCAAGAGCCTAATGTGCGAATATTGGCTCAAAAGCTAACCTCAGCAATTGAAAAGCCTGTTGAGAGAATAGGAGATTAAGAGACTGGGGGTAGCAGCTATCCATTCTTTACTCAAAACAAAACCCTTGATAGATAAAATCCTTATCTATCAAGGGTTAATTAATATTTTTTTACTTACAACCTATAGCTTTTAAAAGCCAAACTGAGCTAAAACTCCATGTCCAGTATTCATTTCAACGATAATGGCTGTGACAAAACCAATCATTGCTAGACGACCATTCCAAATTTCTGCGTAGTTAGTGAAGCCAAATTTACCTTCTTTTTTTTGCATAATGTTTATTTTCCTTAGTTGCAGATAACTGCTAAAGTCAACTATTCTTAATGTAGTGTAACTTTTTTATACAAACTGTTGCAATATGCTTTTGGTGCGAGCTAAATCAAGAGTATAGTTGTGTACTTCTAAGCCTCAATTATCGTACTATTTACCAATTTACTATTAATACCAGACAAACTGCCCGTGATTACCAACGAAACTTTAGACTTATTAGAATGGCATCGCGTATGCCAGAATTTATCTACTTTTGCTGCAACTAAGTTAGGAGTTGTGGCAGCGCGTCATTTGAAGTTGCCCACCACACAGGCAGAAAGCGATAAGTTACTGACACAGACTAAAGAGATATATAACCTAGAACAAGGGTTAGATTCTGGATGGAGTTTCAAAGGCATTCAGGACATTGGAGCATCTTTAGAAAGATCTGGTATTGGTGGAGTGCTATCAGCCAAAGAGCTGTTGAATATAGCTACCACTTTGGCTGGAGTACGTTATTTACGTCGTTTGATCGATAACAAAAGCGAAGAATTGCCAACTTTAGCAGAGTTGGTAACCGATATTCGGACTTATCCAGAAATAGAAAAAGAAATTCATCACTGCATCGACGATCGCGGAGAAATAACCGATCGCGCTAATCCAAAATTAGCAGGTATTCGGAGTGAAATCAAAAGTTTGCGGGAACGTATCTATAAAACCCTGCAAAACATCATGCAGCGTAACTCTACCGCTATTCAAGAAGCGGTAATCACCCAAAGAAGCGATCGCTTTGTTTTGCCCGTCAAGCCTGCCCAAAAAGAAACTATAAAGGGTATTGTTCATGATGTTTCTAGTACAGGCTCAACTTACTATATTGAACCTAATGCAGTCGTGCAGTTAGGTAATCAGTTGCGTCAAAGAGAACGTCAAGAAAAACGAGAAGAAGAAATTATTCTCAAGGCTTTGTCAGAAAAAATTAGTGAAGTGCAAGAAGATTTAGAACGAGTCTTAATTGTGGCTACTATGTTGGATCTAGCCACAGCCAGGGCGCGTTATGGCTTATGGCTAGAAGCAAATCCCCCCAGATTTATCAACCCAGCTGAAGAAGAAACTACTACTCTGCGTCGTCTGCGTCATCCTTTACTGGTGTGGCAACAGCGTCATGAAGAAGGCACAGAAGTAGTTCCTATTGATGTCTTAGTTAAGCAAAAAACTAAAGTAGTGGCGATTACAGGGCCTAATACTGGGGGGAAAACTGTTACTCTTAAAACAATGGGTTTGGCTGCCCTAATGGCAAAAGCAGGGATGTTTGTTCCCGCCAAAGAACCTGTCGAGTTGCCTTGGTTTGATGTAGTATTAGCTGATATTGGTGATGAACAATCCTTACAGCAAAGTTTGTCAACGTTTTCGGGACATATACGCCGTATAAGTCGTATTATAGAAGCCTTACAAGATGACAGTGTTAATAACTCTTTAGTACTGCTCGATGAAGTTGGTGCAGGAACAGATCCCGCTGAAGGAAGTGCTTTGGCGATCGCTCTTTTAAAGCATTTAGCCCAACACAGTCTACTTACTATTGCCACAACTCACTATGGCGAACTAAAAGCTCTTAAGTACCAAGATGAGCGATTTGAAAACGCTTCTGTAGAATTTGACGACAGTACCCTCCAACCTACCTATCGTCTCCTGTGGGGAATTCCTGGGCGTTCTAATGCTCTAACTATCGCCCAACGGTTGGGACTGAGTAAAGATATCGTCGAAGAAGCACAGTCTTTAGTTGGAACAGGATCTTCAGAAGATGTTAATCAGGTAATTGCCGCTTTAGAAGAACAAAGAAGAGAACAAGAAGCCAAGGCAAATGAAGCAGGGAAGTTATTAGAACAAACTGAGCGTTTTTATTCAGAGGTATCAGAAAAAGCATCTTCCTTACAGGAAAGGGAAAAGGCTCTCAAGGTAGTACAAGAAAAGGCTGTTAGCGATGCGATCTCTCAAGCAAAAAAGGAAGTGGCTAAAGTCATTCGCCGTCTGCAACAGGGCGATCAGACTATGCAAAAGACGCAGCTAGCTACTCAGGCGTTAGACAGTATTTCCGTTAGGGAATTAGCCAAGACTCAAACTCCTAAACCAGCTAAACCAGGCTATAAACCCAAAATAGGAGAAAAAGTCAGAATTCCTCGTCTCAATCAAACAGGAGATGTATTGAGTATTGACGATGCCACAGAACAACTGGTAGTTCGATTTGGCATTATGAAAATAAACGTCGGCTTAACCGAAGTTGAATCTTTAGACGGACAAAAAGCCGAGGTTAAACCCCAGGCAAAGGCTAAAACAACTAAGAAAACTACTTCTCTCAAATCCAAGAAACCTGCTGTAGCGGTACGCACTTCTAAAAACACTCTTGACATTCGAGGAAATCGGGTTAACAATGCCGAAATCGAGATAGATAACGCCATTTCTCACGCCATAGAGTCGGGAATGCTCTGGATTATTCATGGTAAAGGAACGGGGCGTTTGCGCCAAGGAGTCCATGATTATCTCAAACGCCATTCTCAGGTAGAAAAATATGAGCTAGCCGATCAAAAAGAAGGTGGTTCGGGAGTGACTATTGTTCACATTAAATAAAAATCAACTAAACTAAGAACAGTTTAAGTGTGAAAATAGTATTAATATAATATGGTGTGATATTTCAAGACGCTATTTTAGCAAAATAAGCGATGTAAATTAAGAAATATTGCTACGATCATCTAAAAAACAAAAGTTTCTTATCCCATGAACTTTATCATCAAGAAATCATTTTCTTTTCTATCTCATAACCAAAAAATAAACAATTTAGCTATTTCAGAATATCAGCAAATTCACGTAAAACCTAAGCCTTTTGACTTAATATTAGGAGTTTCTAGTGCAGTGATCGCTTTTCCTTTGGTTACTATAATTATTCTTTTTAGTGCTTTCTTTACTGAAGACAAGTGGGAAGAATTTTGGGATAAATTTTTAGAAGTGTAAAATACTTGATTTACAGCTTTGGTTCTATTGACGAGTAATTTTATACAGCTATTCGTGACAGTAATTCTTCGTGTTTTAGCTTCTGTATTGATAATATTTTTCAATAATGCGATCGCATTTAATATCTTAATCAAAACAAAACGACAAGATACATAAAGTGTATCAATTAAGAAACTGCGATCGCTTTCTACAATTTTGACCGAGCAACTTATAGCTAATTAATCGCAATATCATGTAGGCAGTATCTCTTCATTCACAACTAAAAAGATACTATAGCCAGAAAGAATTAGAGATGGTAACGACAGTTTTGGTTAACCTACTTTTGATTTTCGCAAAACGTGACCGAGATAGAGTACTCTTGCTCAAAAACTATTTTTTCTTAACCACACATTCCACCAAAGGCTTAAATTTTGGTACCAAGTCAGCACGACTAATTCCTAAACTGGGAATGGAGACATCACTATAGTCTCGACCAACTTGAAGGGGAAATACAGGTTCTTCACCTAAAAAGACAAATTCTCCTCCCGCAGCCTTGATGATTGTCCATACCGCAGCAATATCCCAAATCTTGGGAGTCGCCTCAACTCCGCCAATAGCTACCCCAGATGCCACCAATAGCAAGTTATAACTGGCTACACCAATCATCCTGGTTTTACAGGGAAAAGGCTGTTTGAAAATAGCTTTGCTTCTGGCACAAAGATTGAACAGTTGACTACCACTAGGATCGTCTGTACGAGTCTTGATAGGCTGTTGATTTAGATATGCTCCCCTGTAGCCAGATAAGCCCGAATCGCCATACCAATAGCCGTGAAAAGCCTGCTTAAGTATGGGGACATAGACAAAGCCAAATACAGGATTTCCTCGGTAAAACAAACCTAGAGAAATAGCCCAAATAGGTACGCCACGGGTAAAGTTAGTTGTTCCGTCGATGGGATCGATAATCCAGCACCAATCGTTGTCAGGAAAAACGTGAATTGTTTCCTCACTCAAAACACCGTGATCGGGAAATTCAGTTGCGATCGCCTTAGTGATTTCTCGATCTGACCATTTATCAGCCTCGGTGACTAAACTACCATCAACCTTTTGACTAGCTTGAATTTTGCCAAAATCTTGCAAAAGGCGATCGCTAACTGTTTCAGTGGTTTGAATACAAAAGTCGAGGATTCGATCCCAAAATTCATTCATTTAGTTATTATTCAATTAATTAATAATTTAATTTTGTTCTGTTCTAAGGCGATCGCGCAATAGATCTAGTTTATCTCGATCCAACGTTACTTTAATTTCTAGTTTTTGCGCCTCATCTCGTAGCAAAATAGTTCCTCCATCTTCTTTAGTAGTAGCTGCAACTTGAGGATTGATTATGTTTACTTTTTGGTAGACAACTCCTGGCAAGCTAATTTTGATTACAACTTGAGATTGAGATTGGGGAACAATCAATAACTCTTGTTGTGTTGGATCTAATTGCAGCTTGAGAGCAGTAATATTACGCTCATCTGCAATCTTATTACTACGCCAATAAAGCGTTATTCCTTTGAGCTGAGGTGCTTGCAAAATAAACTTTTCGTCAAACTTTTGTGGCTGCCAATCAAGATTGTGTAAATCCCCATGAGGACTGAATAACCGCTGTTGCCAGGCTATTTCTTTGCCATTCAAATTAAGCCACCATTGGGCGATCGCTTTCAGATGATCGGCATTGCTCAAGTCATCACTATTTTGCTGCCAAATCAAGATATTGTTCACAGTTTTAGCTCCTTAACTTAACTAGAGGGGCAAAAGAATGTTCTAAAATAGTAAATCGTACAAAACACTTATAAAAGCAATATTTTTAAATATGTCAGTATTGGCAGCGATTTCAGTTGTGCTTCTATTAATCGTAGTTCATGAATTTGGTCATTTTGCAGCAGCGCGGTTACAAAAAATTCGAGTCAACCGTTTTTCCATTGGATTTGGCCCTACTCTTCTAAAATATCAGGGTTCAGAAACAGAATACGCTATACGGGCATTTCCTTTGGGGGGTTATGTTGGTTTTCCTGATGACGATCCAGATAGCACTATTCCCCCCGACGATCCAAATTTACTACGTAACAGACCTGTTTTAGACAGAGCTATTGTAATTAGTGCAGGGGTAATCGCTAATTTGATTTTTGCTTACTTTCTTTTAGTTGGTCAAGCAGTAACTATCGGTTTCCAAGATATCAACTATAAGCCTGGGGTAGTAGTCCCTCAGTTGTTGAGTGAGGTCGAATCTGCTGCTGCCAAAGCAGGAGTTCAGTCAGGGGATATTATCTTAAAAATAGATGACCTTGAGCTAGCAGATTCTGCTGATGCTTTAGAAAATCTACGAACTACTATTCAAAATTCTCCCGACCAACCTTTGCAGCTAATCATCAAACGCGATGCAAAGATTGTCAACCTAGATGTGACTCCCGATGTCGGTCAAGATGGCAAAGGAAAGATTGGTGTCATGCTTGCTCCCAATGGAGACATTGTACGCCGTCGTGCAGCCAACATAGCCGAAGCCTTTTCTACTGGTGCAAATGAGTTTCAAAGAATTGTTCAGTTAACTATTCAAGGATTTTGGCAGCTAATTAGCAATTTTCAAGAAAATGCCAAGCAGGTGGCAGGGCCAGTGGCTATTGTAGCCGTTGGTGCAGAACTTGCCCGTAACGATTTGAGCAACTTGTTCCAGTTTGGAGCTTTAATTAGCATCAACTTAGCCATTATCAATATTTTGCCTTTACCTGCCTTAGATGGTGGTCAACTGGCATTTTTAACTGTTGAAGGGGTTACTGGAAAGCCTTTACCGAGTAAGTTACAAGATGGCATTATGCAGACTGGTCTAATATTATTGCTTAGTTTAGGTGTATTTATCATCGTGCGGGACACGCTAAATCTGACATTCTTTCAGAATTTACTTCAATAAACGAGCTTTGCTCGTAGCTAAAAGCTAATAGCTTTTAGCTAATAGCTTTTATTGAGTCAGTAGTGAGTTTTAAATGCTTGCTGCTGACTTTCTTGTATTTCACTTCTCTCACTTTTGTTGAAATGACCGATTCTAAAACTTCTACTAAAACTAAAAAAAAGAAAACGACAAAAGCTAAACGTAGGTCTCCTAGTAAAGCACTTAAACAGCGATCGCTTGATATATTTAATCTATTAACCCAAATTTATCCCGATGCTACCTGTAGCCTTGATTACGAAACTCCCGTACAGCTTTTGGTCGCAACTATTCTTTCGGCTCAATGTACCGATGAAAGGGTAAATAAAGTAACTCCTGCATTGTTTGCTAAATTTCCTGATGCTGTGGCTATTGCCGCAGGCGATCGCTATGAATTGGAAACTTTAGTAAGGTCTACTGGTTTCTATCGCAACAAAGCTAAGAATATTCAGGGTGCTTGCCAAATGATTGTCACCGATTTTGCTGGCAAAGTTCCTAGCGAGATGGAACAGCTTCTAAAATTACCAGGAGTGGCACGTAAAACAGCTAACGTAGTCTCGGCTCATGCCTTTGCTAATATTCAAGGGGTTACGGTAGACACCCATGTTAAACGCCTCAGTAACCGCTGGAAATTAACTAAGTCTGATAATCCACTTCAGATTGAACAAGATTTAATGGCTTTGTTACCTCAAGCGGAATGGGAAAACTATTCCATTCGCACCATTTTTCACGGTAGGGCAATATGCAAAGCTCGCAAACCTCAGTGTGAAATTTGTCAATTTACTCAGCTTTGTCCCTCGGCCAAGGAATATCTCAACTAACTTTTTTCTTGACTTAAAAACTAATCAACTATGAGAAAATTAAATATTACCTACAAATCTGTTAAACATGCCTGATTCACAAGCTATTAATCAAGCCGTCGCCAAACTTTACGACACTTATCCTTTTCCCCCCGATCCTCTTTCCGATCTTGAACCCCCTGGTTATAACTGGCGTTGGAGTTGGACAGCAGCATATAGCTTTTGTACGGGAATGAAGCCTAATACTCAAGACATTCGGATCTTGGATGCAGGATGTGGTACGGGTTCGGGTACAGATTATTTAATTCACCAAAATCCTCAAGCAGAAGTTACGGCGATCGATTTGAGTGAAAAAGCCTTGGAAGTTGCTCAAGAGCGTTGTAATCGTTCGGGAGTAATAGCTAAACATGATAAGCCAGTCAATTTTTATAATCTTAAACTAGAAGATGCGATAACTTTAGAAGGTGAGTTTGACTTTATTAACTGTGTGGGTGTGCTGCATCACTTACCCGAACCTGACAAGGGTATTCAAGCTTTAGCCAAGAAGTTAAAACCAGGTGGTATTCTGCACGTTTTCGTCTATGCAGAATTAGGACGTTGGGAAATTAGCCTGATGCAAAAAGCGATCGCTTTACTTCAAGGAGATAAAAGAGGAGATTACCGCGACGGCGTAAAAGTAGGCAGAGAAGTCTTTGCCAAATTACCCAAAAACAATCGGCTTTCTAAGCAAGAGAAAGAAAGATGGTCGTTAGAAAATTTTCGCGATGAAGCCTTTGCAGATATGTACGTTCATCCCCAAGAAATTGATTACAATGTCGATACTTTATTTGAATTGATCGATGCTTCTGGCTTAGATTTTGTCGGCTTTTCTAATCCTAAATATTGGCAACTCGATCGCCTTGTAGGAGAATCAGAAGAATTAATGTCAAGATCAAAAAAATTAAGCGATCGCCAACTATATCGTTTAATTGAATTACTTGACCCCAACCTGACTCACTACGAATTTTTTCTTGCAAAGCCACCTTTAGATAAGCAAGATTGGTCGAATGATGGAACATTAAATCAAGCCGTCCCAGAAGTCCATCCCTGTATGCAAGGTTTTCCCAGTAAAAGCTTTCTTAACTTTGAATACCAGATGGAAAGACTATCTGATGACGAGCATGAGTTTATGCTTGCTTGTGAAGATAATCAGCAAAAAACAGTCAAAGAGATATTAGCTGACTGTCAATTGGATTTAAAAGGAGTGCGATCGCTTTTTGAAAGGCAGTTGATTATATTCAGTAGCAATTGATTACAAGGTGGGCATATTTATCTATCTTTCTGTTTGAGAAATTTGGTATAGTCTGATTCCAATCTCATTATTGACCACAGATCGAGAAAATAGCTTCTGCTTGAATTTGCAATTCTAGTGGCGACTTCAACATATCGTTCGAGAGTTTCAACACTGACAAAATTTGATTGAGGAAAAGCTTTTTTCCTTGCAGATAAACGAGTCATATCTATTGGTGGCGAAGATAAGTTTATCCTCATTATTATTTATATATCTACTAAATAAAAGGCGATCGCTCTTTAAGCAACACCTGATTATAACTAGAAATAAATACTGCTCGTAGATACCTAGCGAGGAAATGAATTGTTCTTTAGTCTGAAGTGAGTATGAAGCGATCGCTGTTTATTAAATAAGTGTATTTATCGCAATAATCAAGAATAAACGTCTATTTTGAGCAACCCTACAGCGTTATTTTTTGATCAAATCGTATATAAATCCTCGATCAAACCTAGATTTAGAAAATTTTAATAATTGTTACTTTAGCGTGATATGATTTTTGTTGTCTGGACTAGGGTAACGGTAAATTAGCGGTTTAACTAATTATCTCCAAAGCAATAAATATACAAGAAAATTATTCTTGACTATTTAGTTGTTAAGTGATGAGTATTTGACAACCAAAAAACTGTAACTCCAGGCAAACATTCAGCATGAGCCAAAGTTGATTAATAACGATCTAATCTTGTCTAGCAACCAACTTGAACCAAAGTCGACCATCGAAGAAAATCAAAGTTCAGTCGAAGAATCTGCGATCGCAGATTCTTCGATGACAGAATACTATCAGCTTAAGCAAAACTTACTGCTGGTGACTCTGGTAATGACAGTGATAATCTTCGGATCTGTATGGATTACCTATACATTAAATACGGCTCTTAACTATTTGATAGGAGCTTGTGTGGGCATAGTTTATCTTGGTCTGTTAGCCAGAGAAGTAGAGAAAATTGGCTCAGGCAAAAAGGGTGTTGGGTCTACTAGACTCGCACTTATAGCTGGTGTAATTATCGTTGCTACTCAAAAGCAACAATTGCAAATCGTACCCATTATCCTCGGTTTTTTGACCTACAAGGCTGCGATTATTTTTTATGTGGTACAGACGACCCTCATACCAGAGAAAAAATAATCAAGATGCAGTGGTCAAACTATCAAGAGAAGGGTTGCAAAGCGTGATATCAAGGGAAAAATCCTAATCATGGAAATTTTAAATAATTTTAATTCTTTCGTACCATTCCCCTTGGCTTCACTTGAAGTAGGTAAACATTTTTACTGGGAAATAGGCGGTTTAAAATTACATGGTCAAGTTTTTCTTGCTTCCTGGGTAGTAATTGCTATTTTGGTAATTGCTGCTTTTTTAGGGTCAAGAAATATCCAGAGAATTCCCAGCGGCATGCAAAACTTTATGGAGTATGTGCTGGATTTTATACGGGATTTGGCAAAGGATCAGATCGGCGAAAAAGAATATCGTGAATGGGTGCCTTTCGTGGGTACGTTGTTCCTATTCATCTTTGTGTCAAACTGGTCTGGGGCATTAGTTCCTTGGAAATTGATTCAAATTCCCGATAGTGAACTGGCTGCACCAACTAACGATATCAACACCACAGTTGCTCTAGCTTTATTGACCTCCGCAGCATATTTTTATGCAGGAATCAAAAAGAAAGGCTTGGGCTACTTTGCGGGATATCTCGAACCAACGCCAATTCTTGCACCATTTAAGGTTTTAGAAGATTTTACAAAACCTTTGTCCCTTAGCTTCCGTCTTTTCGGAAACATCTTGGCAGATGAATTAGTAGTAGCAGTATTGGTACTGTTAGTTCCTCTTTTCGTACCTCTGCCTTTGATGGTCTTAGGGCTATTTTTAAGCGCGATTCAAGCACTTATTTTTGCGACTCTAGCTGCGGCATATATTGGCGAAGCGTTAGAAGAACATCATTAATAAGCGTTAGATATTTAATATCTATTTTTTCGTGTCCGTCTTGGGTTGATCGTCACCCCATACATCGCAATCTAAAAAAAGTTTGCGATCGCTATTAAAGCCGATCATTTTATTTATTTATCAACTCACATCTAATTTAAAGGAAAAAAACATGGAACCCATCGTTGCTGCTGCTTCCGTAATCGCTGCTGCTCTTGCTGTAGGTCTAGGCGCAATCGGCCCTGGTATTGGTCAAGGTAATGCTGCTGGACAAGCTGTAGAAGGTATTGCTCGTCAACCCGAAGCAGAAGGCAAAATTCGCGGTACTCTACTACTTAGTTTGGCTTTCATGGAAGCACTAACTATCTATGGTTTGGTAGTATCCCTAGTATTGTTATTCGCTAACCCCTTCTCTTAAGAGATTTTTTGCTGTCCGATCTGTGTGTAAGTTAAACGAGATCGGGCAAGTAAAATCAGCGGGCGGTTAATAGTTCTGTTTGTAGAACTTACGCCCTCTCAACTAGATATTTATCGCTAAAAAGACCTTGGCGAGTAAATTTTAAAAATAGTATTTAATTACTAATCTCAGCAGAAAAACAGGGTTGAACACAATGACATACTGGACTATTTTCTTAGCGGCAGCGGATGTTGCTGCCGAAGCTGAAGGCGGTTTATTTGATATTAATGCCACCTTACCTTTAATGGCACTTCAGTTTTTAATCCTGATGGCAGTTTTAAATACACTACTGTATAAGCCATTAGGAAAAGCCATTGATGAGCGAACTGACTTTGTTCGTAGCAGCTTGAAAGATGCTCGTGAACTAAAGGAAAAAACTGAATCTTTGGCAGCACAATACGAAAATGAATTGAGAGAAGTTCGTCGCGAATCTCAAGCAACCATCGCAGCAGCCAAAGCTGAAGCTGACAAAATCTCTAATGCCAAAATTCAAGAGGCACAGCAAGAGGTAGCAGCCGATAAGCAAAAAGCAGCCGATGAAATTGAGGCGCAAAAAGCTGAAGCAATGCAATCATTGGAACAGCAAGTAGATACCCTAAGTAACCAAATTTTAGAAAAGTTATTAGGAGCAGAATTAGTTAAATCAAACTAACTAATTTATCTAGATCGATAAAACACAAAAGCTACCAGCTATTAGCCTAATAATCAGTCTTACTTAATCTTAAATATTGTTCAAATATAAAGCCTAAGATATCGATTAAAAAAGCTAGAAGCTTAAAGCTTATAAAAAAACATAACCTTAAAGTACGGATAAGAAGTAAAGATGATAGGTACTTTTTTCCTTCTAAACGCGGAAGCTAGTGCAGAAAGTGGTTTTGGATTCAAATTTGACATCATTG
>ENA-ORXT01004078-ORXT01004078.1-marine-metagenome-genome-assembly--contig:-NODE-4078-length-15411-cov-5.240250_pt1 | contig 15411 bp, 15 predicted proteins | sample MGYA00237868_ERZ511482 | MGnify/ENA metagenome assembly ERZ511482 | reverse complement strand
GCTCGCTGTGGTCTCTTCGCTCGCTGTGGTCTCTTCGCTCGCTGTGGTCTCTTCGCTCGCTGTGGTCTCTTCGCTCGGCTCCTCAGCCAGCTCACTGTCGGCACTGTCACTTCCGCAGGATGCGGCGAGCAATGCGAACGATGTCAGGACGGCCGGAACGGCCACCTTCATCTTCCGACGGTTCGTCATAGGTGTTTCCCCCTTCAGGAACGTCGACGCCGACACGATGTCGCCGTCGTCACACCACGTTCTAGTTGGTTTCATGTTGGATATCAAGAGGAGATGTGGATTTTGTTGTGGTTGAGACCGCTGGACATCTGTGTTCATGTTGTTTATGGTGCTCACGTGACATCGGACGCAACGCTCTCCTCCACCACGGCGACGCAGCCCGTTGCGCTGTCCGCCACCACGTTGGAGACGATAGCGGCTGTCGCCACTGTTCCGAACTACGACCGGTCAGCGGTCCGTCGGAGCATCCTGCACATCGGCGTGGGCGGCTTCCACCGGGCCCACCTCGCCACCTACGTCGACGAACTGTGCGCCGCAGGCGACACCGACTGGAGCATCGTCGGTGTCGGCTTGTTGCCCAACGACGAAGCAATGGCGGCCGCCCTGCATGCTCAGGACTGCCTCTACACCCTGATCGCACGGGGCCGCGGCACGACGCAGGTCGATGTCATTGGCAGCATCGTCGACTTCATGTTCGTATCGACCGACCATGCTCCCCTGATCACGGCAATCGCTGCGCCGGACACCCAGATCGTCTCGATGACGATCACCGAGGGCGGGTACCCGATTGACGACACCACCGGCGACTTCAATGCCGACAAGTGCGCAGCAGGGTCCGCGTTCGATGTCCTGGTCCGCGGTCTCGACGCTCGCCGCCAGGCCGGCGGCGCTCCGATCACGATCATGAGCTGCGACAACATCATGGGCAACGGGCAGGTCGCGCGCGCTGCAACGCTGGGTGCCGCACAGGCCCTCGACCCTGAGCTCACTGCCTGGATCGAGTCGTCGGTGTCGTTCCCGAACAGCATGGTCGACCGCATCACGCCGGCCACATCGCCGTCTGACATCGACTGGCTCGCCGGCTACGCCGGTGTCACCGACCGCTGGCCGGTCGTTGCTGAACCGTTCCGGCAATGGGTGATCGAAGACCAGTTCGCAGGCGACCGACTTCCGCTCGAGTCGCTCGATGTCATCGTCACCGACGACATCGACCCGTACGAACTGACCAAGCTCCGTCTGTTGAATGCCGGCCACTCGTGCCTCGCCTACCTTGCTGCACTGGACGGCTTCGACGTCGTCGACGCAGCGATGGCCGACCCACTGCTCGGTCGCTTCGTCGAAGTGCTGCTGCACCGCGAAGCCAAGCCGACGCTGCCCGCTGCAGCCGGGATCGATCTCGACCAGTACATCGCATTGCTCATCGAGCGCTTCGCCAACCCCGCAATCGGCGATCAGATCTCGCGCCTGTGTCTCGATGGCACGTCGAAGTTCCCCAAATTCCTGATCCCGACCATTCGGGCCCAGATCGAAGGCGGCGAGCACGTTGGCCTCAGCGCGCTGGCGCTGGCCGGGTGGTGCGCCTACCTCGGTCAGCACGACACCGTTCTCGCTCACGACCCGCTACTCACCGAGGCCATTGCGCACGCCGAACGTTCCGTGGACGCTCCCGTCGCGTTCTTGCAGTTCACCGAGGTGTTCGGACCCGAACTCGCGGCGTCACCGTTGTTCGCCGACGCCTTCGTCGCAGCCCTCTCCCACCTCCGCTCCCACGGGGTACAGTCGGCGCTCAACGCCGCTCTCGAAAAGGTTCGCGACTGACATGACCAACGCAGCGACAGGGACCGTCACACCATCGCTGTTTCAGTCCGAGCGTCAACGCGAGATCGCCACAGCCACATTGCAAGCAGGCCGCGTCGAAGTCGCCGAGCTTGCTGCCAGATACCACGTGACCACCGAAACGATCCGGCGCGACCTCTCCGACCTGCAGCAGCACAAAGTGGTCCGGCGTGTCCACGGCGGCGCGGTCCCGTGGGAGACCACCGGCTTCGAGCCCCTTCTGTCGCGCCGCAACGACCACCAAGACTCCGAGAAGCGCCGGATCGCTGCCGCGGCCATTGCGGAGATCCCCGACGCCGGCTCGATCATCATCGATTCGGGTAGCACGCTCACCTCGTTCGCCGAAGTCGTTCCGGCGTCCACGACGTTGCGCATTGTCACCAACGCCCTGAATATCGCGACCGAACTTGCGGAACGCTGCGACGCCGACGTCATCGTGCTCGGCGGCAAGGTCCGCAAGAACACCTTGGCCATGGTCGACTCCGCAGCGATCGCCGCGATCGCGCCGCTGGCTGTCGACACACTGTTCATCAGCTGCGACGGCCTCTCCGCTCAGAACGGACTGAGTACTCCGTACCGCGAGGAGGCCGCCCTCAAACGGGCAATGATCGACGCTGCGCGCCGTGTCGTGGCATTGGTCGACCACTCGAAGTTCGGCAAGGACCACTTCACCCGATTCGCCGAGTGGTCCGACATCGACGTCTTGGTCACGGACACCAAGGCCGACCCGACCGCCGTCCGAGCCATCGAGGCCACCGGCACCACGGTCATCTCGGCCTGATGGCCCAATCGCTCCCATCCACGTCGATGCCGTCGTTGTCGGTCGGCGAACACCTCGAAACGGTTGCGATCGAGGTCGCTCGGCTCGCTGCAGGACTGGTTCGGTCCTCAGTCGGACACGCTGCAGCCGCTGGCACGAAGTCCTCGCCGACCGACGTGGTCACCGCGACCGACGTCGAATCCGAGACGCTCATCCGCCGCGAACTGCTCACACGCTGTCCCGGTTCGGGCATCCTCGGCGAAGAACTGGCCGACGATGTCGGTGTCAACGATGTCGGCTGGGTCGTCGATCCGATCGACGGCACCGTCAACTTCTTGTACGACCTCCCCGTCGTCGCAGTCAGCATTGCCGCCACCGTTGCCGGTCAGACTGTGGCCGGAGCTGTCTTCGACGTGCTCCGCGGCGAAGTCTTCTCAGCGGCGCTCGGGGCCGGCGCCCGACGCGACGGCCAACCGATCAGGGTGCGCAGTGTGCTGACACTCGACGAGTCGTTGATCGGTACCGGGTTCGCGTATGCCGCTGACCGCCGGCGCGCTCAGGCCGCCATCATCGGTCGATTGCTTCCCCGGTCTCGTGACATCCGATGTATGGGGTCAGCGGCACTCAACATGTGCTGGGTCGGCTGCGGACGCCTCGACGGCTACTACGAACAGGACACCAAGCCGTACGACTACGCAGCCGGAGCACTGATCGCAGCCGAGGGTGGCGCACTGGTAGAGCTTCCCTGGGAGAACTCGATCGACCTGTCGATGGCCGCTTCCGAGAAGATCTTCGACGACTTGCGTTCGATCGTCGTCGGCTGAACATCACCCGTTGCTCGCCATCGTGCGTGATCGGTACTCGTTCCATCGAGCCACGAGCCGACTGATGTCGTCACCGGTTCGCTCGGCAATCCGACTGAGGGCAGTGATTGCACGCCACTTGTCGATTTCGCCGCCGGCCATGTCGATCTCCTCCGCGATCTCGGCAACGTAGGTCTGATGCAGCGAACGGAGTTGGTCGGTGGTCGCCCCGGGCAGGTGGCGGCGGTCCGTGAGGTCGCTGGCGTCGACCAGGAGTTCGGTCCGGGCGACATCAGCGAGCGGGTGACCGGCCGATGCGTCGAACCAATCGATGACCACGGGGCCCGACGGACTCATCAGCACGTTGCCGGGGTGAAGGTCGCCGTGCAGGAGCGCCGCGCCGCTGGGGAGCGACACGATCATCTCCGTGGCGAGGCGACGGTCGTCTTCGGACACCGCGTCGACCTCGGCGATCTTGCGTGCCACACGCCCGGTCGTGCCGGGGAAGCTGGCAGGGAGACCGGCTGACTGCACGCTGCGTTGGACGGCGATGAACTCTCGAACCAGCCCGCTGACTGCGCCTCGATCCTGCAGCATCAGCTCCCACATGGAGGGGCCCTCGATGTACTCCAACACGATTGCCGCACGGCCGTCGATGACGGTGACATCGCGGACTTCGGGCACAGCGACACCGACTGCACTGACTGCTTCGGTCAACGATGCCTCGACTGCTGCCCAATGGTCCGGAATGTGGTGGTGGAGCAGTTTGACGACGGTGTCGTTGCCGCTTCGGAAGACTTCCGAAGTCCGTCCGACAGCAATCAACGTCCCGAGCACGATTTCAGTCTGTCACGCCCGGCTCGAACATGCCGGAGCCGGTCACGTCGTGGTGACGGGGAAAAGCAGCGGAAAGCGTGGGTGGTCCATCTCACTGCCGGCGTCGATCTCGTTGTCGAGGCCCGGAAACGGCGGCGATGTCGTCCAGGTGCGCGGAGCGTGCACCATGTCGTCGCCGAGGAATCGAATCGACAGGACGCGTCGTCGTCGGCCACCCGAGTCGCCCTCGGCCACTCCACCGGCTCCGTGCACGCTGAGCATGTTGAAGAACACCGCATCGCCCGGTTCGAGCGCCCAGGCCAGCACATTCCAACGGGCAGGATCAGCCAGAAGGTCGGCGTCGAAGTCCGGCGGCTCGGCCAGGCTTCCTTCGGGAAACCACCTGGCCTGTTCCTCGAGGAACGTGCGCGGCATGTACCACGGCCCGAGATGGGTGCCGGCGACGATTCGCAGACTCGACTCGACCGGCACCGGGTCGACCGGGAACCACATGCTCGCATTCTGGATGCCGTCGACGTTGTAGTACGGCTGGTCCTGATGCCACGGAGTTGCCTGGCGCGTCCCGGGCTCCTTGACGAGGACATGGTCGTGATACAGCCGGATCGTCGAGGAGCCGGTGAGCGCAGCAGCGATCTCGGCGCCCGGCGTTGCACGGACGAACCGTTCCATTGCGGGTAGTCGGTCCCAGTTGCAGAAGTCCTCGATGAATGCGCCGTCGTCATCGCCGCTGGCACGCAGTGCACGTGGCGAGAGATCGGCAAGATTGGCGTCGATTGCATCCCGGGCCCAGCCGACCTGCTCGTCGCTGAACGCCCCGCGCACGACGACGGCGCCATCACGCTGGTACGCACTGACCAGATCCGGATCGACGATCGAGCTCACTGGCACGACGCTCGGCGAGCGGTGAACCGGAATACTCTCGAAACAGCAGTGGATGATCGGTGAGTGCTGTGGGTACACGATGCCATGCCTCCATACTGGTCCATGCCCCCCTCCGGTTCGATCTGGACCGAACAGCGTCAACAGGCTCCCGTCAACTTCACAGGCGAACTCCCCGCTGACGTGCCGGTCGTCGTCGTCGGTGCGGGAGTGTGTGGGCTGGTGACCGCAGCCATGCTGTGCGACCACGGCATCGACGTGCTGGTCGTCGAGGCCGGTGATGGGTCCGAAAGTGTCTCGATGCGTTCGTCGGCCAAGGTGTCGGTCCTGCACGAACTGTCCGCTGCTCGCATCGCTGACCGGCGGGGACGGCGGGTAGCGATGGAGTACATCGCCGCCAACCGATTCGGGTTCGACTGGATCAGCGACTACGTCTCCAGTCGCGAGGTCGACTGCCAGTGGACTCAGCGCGACGCGATCACCTATGTCAGCAACCCATCATCGTTCGCTCGGCTCGAAGCCGAAGCAGCACTCTTGACGTCGGCCGGTGTCGATGTCGCCGTCGATGAGCAGATCGATGGTTCGTTCGACGCGCGACGATCGATCACGGCGCCGAACCAGGCGCAGTTCGATCCGGCAGCCTTCCTCGATCGCCTCGCCGCCGATGTGTCCGCAGCCACCGGCACGGTGATGTACGGCACCCGCGTTCGTGGCATCACCCGCGGCACGCGCGTCGAGGTCGAGACCACCGCAGGAACCGTCACGGCTGGACACGTCATCGTGACCACCGGCTTGCCGTTCATCGATCGCGGCTTGCACTTCGCTCGGTGCGAACCGCAGTCGTCGTACGTCATCGCATGTGACGTCGAAGCGCCGCCGACCCCGGCCATGTACCTCGCTGCAGACGGCGTCAAGAGGTCGATCCGCACTGCCACGACCGTTGACGGCACCGAGGTCCTGCTCGTCGGTGGGGAGGGCCACAAGACCGGCCAGGGCGGCGACACCGAACAGCACTACCGCACCCTGGCTGCCTGGACCAACGAGCACTTCGGCCTCCGCGCGGTGACTCATCGATTCACGGCACAGGATTACATGACTGGTGACCACATGCCGTTTGCGGGGCCGGCAACACCCACCGATGACGCCGTCCTGATCGCGACCGGGATGAACAAGTGGGGCTTCACGAACGCTCCGGCCGCCGCCGCGATCAACATCGCCGGAATCGTCGGTGGTGAGCGTCCGTCCTGGGCCGGCGCATTCAACTCCAACCGGCTGCCGATCACCGGACTGCCGACGCTGGTCAAAGCGAACGCGAACGTCGCAACCCGCATGGTCGGTGGGTGGGCCGCAGCACTCACGAAGCGAAGTGACCCTGCTCCCGGCGAAGGCCACGTCCGCTTCGACGGAATGCACCCCGTTGCGCAGTCCACCACCTGCGCCGACGCTTCCGTGATCGGAGTCGACGGCAAGTGTCCGCACCTCGGCGCATCGCTGGTCTGGAACCCTGCCGAGAACACCTGGGACTGCCCCTTGCACGGATCACGGTTCGAGTCCGACGGTCGCCTGCTGCACGGCCCGGCCATTGACGACCTCGCTCGTCGCCCTCAGTAGTCTCGCCGCCCTCAGTAGTGCAGTAGACCTGGAGTACAGCAGTGCTGCCGTGCTGGAGTGCTGCAGCTGGTCAGTCGAGCCGAGTGCCGTCTGAGGCGGTCAGCGTGAGGTATTCCGTCAAGCCTGTCACTTCGAAGAGTCGGTATTGGTAGCCGGGTTTGATCACCACGGTCATGTCGACGCCGCTGGTCGTCGCCAACTTCTGGAGCCCTACGATCTCGCCGATGGCACTCGAGTCGATCACCGCCGTGTCCGTCAGATCGATGGTCAGATCCAGTCCGTCGGCGAGCGCGTCGCGGGACGGCACGGACAGCTCAGGCGTGGTGAACCGGTCGAGGTCTCCGTGGGCGGCCACCATGACAAGGGTGTCCGAGTGCTGCAGTTCAAGCGAGAATTGACCGTCGACAGTCCCTGACATCTCGTGAGCTTTTCCCGACCCCCGCTCCCGTAAACAGACATCCACCAAACAGACATCCGCCGTGTCGAAACGTTGGTGCCGTCAGATGACAAGCCCGCAGAACAGCGGTGCCGTCAGAACAGTGGCGCCATCAGAACAGCGGTCCGAATGGAATACGGGTGAATGGAATGCGGGTGACCGGGGTACTCATCGGTACCGGCGGGGTGGACCCGCCACGACGAAAGGAAACGCACATGTCAGAATCATTCGACAAGGCAAAAGGCAAACTGAAGGAAGCCGCTGGCGACCTCACCGACGACAAAGACCTGCAGCGCGAAGGCAAGACCGACCAGGCCGCAGGCAAGGTCAAAGGCGCCGTCGACAGCGTCAAGGACAAGCTGACCGGCAACGACTGAATTCGAGCTGTGACCGTCGGCCGAACGCAGTTGTTCGGCCGACGGTCAGCTCAATCTCAGCTGAGCGCATCTCAGCCGTTCGTGACTTCGGCGGGTTGCCAGCGCACCGTCAGAATCGCAATGTCATCGATGTGGTGTCCGCTCGGTCGAAGCTCGATGAACAGTTTGCTCGCCACGTCGACTCGACGCGCAGATGACTGGATGAGATGGGTCGCGGTCGATCGCAACCGGTCCATCGAATCGTCGATGTTCTCGCCGGACTCTTCGACGAGTCCATCGGTGTACAAGACCAGCGTGTCGCCAGGATTCAGGACGCGACTCTCCTGGCGGTACCCCCGATCGGCGCCGACTCCCAATGGGGCGCCGTGCGTGGTGTCGAGAACCATCGCATCGCCGTGTGCGGGAACGATGACCGGGAACGGATGCCCCGCAGTCGTCCAGGTGAGTGTCGAGTTCCGATGATCGAGAAGCGCGATGACAGCGGTGGTGTGCGCATTCGCCAGACGGGTCAGCACCTGGTCGGTTCGGCGGGCGATCTCGGCGGGTCCGTGTCCGTCGAGGGCGAAGGAATGTACGGTCGCTCGGGCTCGCGACATCTCACCAACGACGCCAGCGCCATGATCTGCGACGTCTCCGATGACGAGCAGTGACGTGTCGGAGTCGATCGCCAAGACGTCGTACCAATCGCCGCCCGCCGCCGATGCGACCGTCGCCGAGCGATAGATGTGAGCAACTTCGGCGTGTCCACATCGGTCGATTCGGGGCTCCACTGCCACCTCGATCGAGTGCATCGTGACGTTCTGCTCCTCGCGAAGCTGAGCGCGCGAGGCAGCCTGCGCGGTCAAGTTCGCCAAGGTGTACATCAACAGCCGTAAGGGTGTATCGAACGTGATAGGCCGGTCGAAGATGAGACCGATTGCTCCGACTGTTTCATCGCCGAGGCGAAGCGGCAGTGTGGCCCACGCTTGGTGGGTCGGGTTGGCGACCGTGTCGAGTTCGAGTCGGGGATACGCGTCGATCAGCGATAAGACGTCGGCGAAGAACAGAGGTTCGCCCTTCAGCACGGCGTCGGTGAACGGCTCGTTACCAGGATCGAGCATGAACGCGTCCCACCGCTCGGCGGAATCGCCCGAAATCCCGTGATGGGCATACATGCGGAATCGTTCGGAATCGAGCATGACCAACGAGCCTGCCACCGCTCCGGTGAGGCCGAGTCCGTCGCGCATCACCGCTCGAGCGACCTGGGTGGAGTCTGTCGCCGCGACGAGTGCCAGAGCCAGATCGTTGAGGTTCTGCAGTCGGCTCAACTCTGCAGTGAAGACTTCTGCGACTGCTTTGGCCTGAGACGGCGAGCCGGGGTCGGGGGTCGCCCCGCCGGCTTGCAGGCGGAGGCGCTCCGTGATGAAGGACGTGACCTCTTCAGGGTGCGTCAGGACGAGGGCGACCGAACCGTCGGCGTCGAAGATGGGCGTGGAACTCACGTTCCAATACCTTTCGGCGTACACGCCATCGACTGCCACGTCGTACCGCATCAGATTCATCGAATCGGTTGCTCGCTGCTCGACGACGTCGCGCAGCGATCGCTGCAGACTGCCCGCCGATTCGGGGGCTGCGGCACCAACAGGGTTCTCGGGGAACGCGTCGAAGAGGTCACGGCCGACCAGTTCGGCAGATGATGAGCCCGTGACGTTCTCGTAGGCCGTGTTGACCGCCACGAATCGCAGATCGGTGTCGAGGAGTGCATATGGCGAGGGCGCAGCGACGAAGATCGCCCCCAGATAATCGGACACGGTCTGCCACGATTCACTCATCATGTTGCTCTCAGGCACGTGACGAACGTAGCCCGACTCCGATTCGCCGTCGAGACGAGCGAATAGTCAGGTCGACAGATGGCTCTCGTACCACCTCGGGTACGGTTCGCAGATGCGACCAGTTCGCGCACCTCGCGGCGCCTCGTCCGAGACGCTCCATGTCTCTCAGACGCTTCATGTCTCTCAGACGCTTCATGTCTCTCAGACGCTTCATGTCTCTCAGACGCTTCATGTCTCTGAGACGCTTCATGTCTCTGAGATGCTTCATGTCATCGCCTGAAGCCAGCTCGCTCGCCGAACAACGCTCGCGCAGAATGCTGGACACCGCAGCGGCGGAGCTCGTGCGCTCTCACGCCGACGGGGTGATTATCCAGAACGCCGCAGGCGAAGTCATCGATCACAACCCGGCGGCAGCAGCACTGCTCGAGATGACCCCTGACCAGTTGATCGGTGCCACCTCGTCAGACCCGACCTGGCAGGCCGTCGACAGCCATGGTGAGCCGCTCGCAGGCGACCAGCATCCGGCCATGCGGGTGCTTGCAACCGGAAGCTCCGTACCTCGCTTCGACATGGGCGTTCGGACGGGTCGTGGCGCATGGCGGTGGTTGAGGATCGGATCGTGGCCGATCGATCTCGATGGTCAGCGAGGAGCGATCACCCAATTCGCCGACGTCACCGGCGAGGTCGAATCTCGACGACTACTCAGCACTGCCATCGAGCGACTTCAGGAACACGTCGTTCCCGCCGAGAATCCGGTCATCGAACATCTCGACGTGCACGTCCGATATCGCAACGTCGTTGAACCGCTCCAGATCGGCGGCGACTTCTGCGACATCTACCCGATCGGAGACGACCGTCATGCGTTCTTCATCGGCGATGCGTGCGGACACGACCTCGACACGATCGCCACGACCATGGTCGCGCACCACACGCTGCGCGCCGCCGGGCTCCATCTCACCCGGCCCGCACGAGTGTTGCGTTGGCTGGACGACACACTCGACGCCACCCCCGACACGGTGTACTGCTCGGCAATCCACGGACTACTGCGCCGCATGCCTGATGGCGAGTTCACCGTCGAACTCGCGAACGCCGGTCACCCCCGACCGGTTCTCCTGCGAGCCGATGGTTCGGTCGTCGAAATCGAGACATCTGGCCACATCGTCGGCGCCGGCCTTCGATTCATCGAGCCGGAATCGGTCACCTTCACGATGCGTGTCGACGAACAACTCGTGCTGTACACCGACGGGCTGCTCGAGGGCCACTCGCCGCGCCTCACCGTCGAAGACCTCATCGACCGCCTCACGACAGCCCGGCGTGAAGGTCGCCCTGCCATCGCCGTGGTCGACGAACTCGTCGACACCGCCGACTCGCCGTTGAATCGCGACGACACCACCGCAATGGTGCTTCGCGTCACGTCGTGACCCCGCAGATTCCTGGGCTCGCCCGACAGCACGGCTGAACACGACACGCCCGCTGAGTTCCTGCGACCCGGCGGTGGGCCTGTCATGCTCCGTTGATGAACTCGATGGTGAACTTGATCACGACAATTGGGCAATCGGCCCCCGATGAAGGGTCGATGTTTCTCGTCGGCACCGATAACGCAGGGCTGCTCGAACTCGCCGCGAGGACGGCGATCATGTTCGCTTTCGCTCTGCTGATGGTGCGGCTCACCGGGAAACGGAGCCTGGGGCAGCTCTCACCATTCGATTTCGTGATCATCATCGCACTGGGCTCAGCGGTCGGCGATCCGATGCTCTATCGCGACGTGGCCTTGGCCGACGCCGCCGTCGTCATCGTCATCGTCGTCGCGCTCAATCTGATGATCTCGAAAGCGACCTCGCGGAGTCGGACGCTCGAGAAGTGGACCGACTCGACCGCAAGCGTCCTCATCCGAGACGGAGTCGTCGACGCAGAAATACTCCAAACAGAGAACCTCAGCCGGGTCGAGCTCGGCGAAGCACTGCGGCTTGGTGGCATCGTCAGTCTCAGCGAGGTCCGACTGGCTGTGTTGGAGCCCTCGGGAGGCGTGTCGATCCTGACCGCAACCGAGGTCACGGAGGCCGACGACACCGATCTGTGGAGCCGTTTCCTCGAACCCGGTCACGACGACACCTGGTCATGAGACGCGCAGTTTGACTGCGAGGACCGACGCACCGCTGAATACTTCCCCGCCGAAGTGGGTATCAGCCGCCCATGAGCACTCCGAGCAAGCGATCGAAGAAGACGGCAGCGTCCAAGTCACGCAATGCATCCAAGTCGTCCAAGTCACCCAAGGCATCCAACAAAGCGAAGAACGCGGAGCACGCCGAACGTCCGCAGACCGGGGACCGGGCGTCGACTGACTCAGCGACGCACCAGCGCGCAGGCGATGGCGTCGCAACGCTCACGACGCAACAAGGCATCCCCGTCGCTGACGACCAGAACAGTCTCACGATCGGTGAACGCGGTCCGGTCTCGCTCGAAGACTTCCAGCTGCGCGAGAAGATCTTTCACTTCGACCACGAACGCATCCCCGAGCGTGTCGTCCATGCGCGCGGGTACGGCGTGAAGGGCTACTTCGAGAACTACGAAGACCAGACCGACCTCACGGCCGCGTCGCTCTTCAACGAGGCTGGCAAGAAGACCGAGGTGTTCGCCCGTTTCTCCACGGTGGCGGGCAGCGCCGGCTCACCAGACCTCGCTCGCGACACTCGCGGGTTCGCCGTGAAGTTCTACACCGAGACAGGAAACTGGGACCTCGTCGGGAACAACATCCCGGTGTTCTTCATCCAGGACGCCATCAAGTTCCCTGACCTCATCCACTCCGTCAAGCCGGAACCAGATCGCGCATTCCCCCAGGCCCAATCGGCTCACGACAACTTCTGGGACTTCATCTCGTTGATGCCCGAAGCGACACACCACCTCATGTGGGCAATGTCGGACCGTGGCATCCCGCGATCGCTGCGCATGATGGAGGGCTTCGGCGTCCATACGTTCCGCTTCGTCAACGCAGACGGCGAGTCGTCGTACGTCAAGTTCCACTGGAAGCCCAAACTCGGCGTGCAATCGGTCGTCTGGAACGAGGCGCTCAAGATCAACGGTGCCGACCCGGACTACCACCGACGCGACATGTGGAACGCCATCGACTCCGGCGACTTCCCCGAATGGGAACTCGGCGTGCAGATCTTCGACAACGACTTCGCCGACGCCTTCGAATTCGACATCCTCGATGCCACCAAGCTCATCCCCGAAGAGCAGGTGCCGATCACTCCCATCGGCCGCATGGTGCTCGACCAGAACGTCGACAACTTCTTCGCCGAGACCGAGCAGGTCGCGTTCTGCACGCAGAACATCGTCCGAGGAATCGACTTCACCAACGATCCGCTGCTCGCCGGCCGGAACTTCTCGTACCTCGACACCCAGCTCAAGCGTCTTGGTTCGCCGAACTTCACGCATCTGCCCGTGAACGCACCGCGCTGCCCAGTGGCTCACTTCCAGCAGGACGGACACATGGCCATGCAGGCGCCCACCGGTCGAGCGAACTACGAACCCAACTCATGGGGCGACGAAGGCGGTCCGCGTGAAGACCCGGCAACGGGCTTCCAGTCGTATCCCGCCACGGAGAGCGGCGAGAAGCGCAAAGTGCGCCCGGAATCGTTCGCTGACCACTACAGCCAGGCACGTCAGTTCTTCCGGAGTCAGACCGACGTCGAGCAGACGCACCTGACCGACGCCATCGTGTTCGAACTGTCGAAGGTGGAGACCAACTCGATTCGCGAACGCGTGATAGCGAATCTGCTCAACGTCGACGCCGACCTCGCCCAAGGCGTCGCAGGCGGCCTCGGCATGAGCGAACTGCCGGCTGCGTCCGAGCCTGCTGCGAACCCGATCGACCTCCCCGAGTCACCAGCGCTCAGCATCGTCGGCAACCCTCCGGAGTCATTTGCCGGACGGCGACTCGGTGTGCTGGTGTCGGACGGCGCCGACGCCAAGACGCTGCGGATGCTCGACAAGGCCGCGAAGGCCGAGGGAATGTCGATGGATCTGGTCGCCTCCACGCGGCTGGGGATCACCGATAGTGCCGGCGACAGCCTCGAGATCGCAGAGAAGATCGACGGAGGGCCGTCGGTGCTCTTCGACGCCATCGCCATCATCGTCACACCGGACGGCGCCGCCGCACTCGCAGCGATGCCGCCGGCCCAGGACTTCGTCAGCGATGCGCACGCTCATGCCAAGTTCATCGCCCACGACGAGCACGCTGCAGCACTTTTCGAAGCGGCCGGCCTCGACGTCGACGACGAGACGGTCGGATACGCACAGCTGGACGGAACTCGAAAGAACGCCGACGCATTCATCGAAAGCTGCCGAAGCGTTCGAGCCTGGAGCCGCAGCACCGCCTGAGGGCGCTCCCAGTCAGCTCAGTGGCAGCGCCAGCGCTTCTCGTACATCGATCGACCCGGCGCGCACGCCGATTGCCCGTTCGAACGCAGCGATTCGTACCTCGATCTGGTCGGCCGGCATGGGTTCCCACCACTGTGGGCCGCGCTCGCCGAGTGCGACCTTTGCATCGTGCACACGAGCGCGTGCGGTGACCAGGTGCGACGGGTCGGGATGGGGCAGCGCTGCTTTGACGGCGCGCCGGGCGTCCATCAACTCGTCGACCAGATGCTGACGGATCGTTTCGCTCAGAGCGGGGTCGCTCACCCGCCAGCGCCGACCCTTGATGACTCGATGTGTACTCGCCGACGCTCGGACGGTCGACACGGGCGCAGGCGCGGTTGCAGATTCGGAGTCGGGCACGGTTGCCGGCGGTTCGGTTCGACCGTCAGGCATCGATGACTGCATGGGCAGCGTCTCGCTCGCTCTCGGTGTTCACGCCGACGACGCACCAGTAGCCGTCGTCTCCTGAGCGCCGCACCCCTTCGGCGCGATGGTTGCCGTCTTCGAGCACGAGGTGGTCTCCCTGCCACGTCGCGACGAATGGCGGTGGCGTCCATCCGTCTTCGATCGACTCTTCCATCGATTCGACTCGCTCGATGTCTTCTGAATCGAGCCGTTCCAAGGTCGGCTGGTCGGGTGGACCCGCCAAGCGGTGCAACCGGTCGAAGCCGATACGAACCGGACCGAACCAGATCGAGTAGTCGTTGCGCATCTGTTCACCCAGCACTGCGTTGTCGCTCCCGTCACTGGCCAGAAACTCGGCCACCCAGTCGGCCAATGAATCGTTCTGAGCTGCTGAGCGTGCTGCATCGATGCTGAACTGCTGAGGAGTGGCCATGATGAGGGCTACCCGGCAAGCCGCTCGCTCATGCCTCGGGCCGTCAGCCTGCGGAACTCGGCTCGGACGTGTGTTCCGAGGCTTCGACGATGACGCCGAGGTAGTCGAAGAGTCCGCCTACCTTCATGACGGTCACCTGGAATGGCTTGTCGATGACCACGCTGAGACCGGCGTCGATCCGATCGAGTTCACGACGGAGCCGCACGAGCGCACCGAGGGCGGAAGAGTCGATGATCGTGGTCTCTTTCAAGTCGACGATGAGCTCGACCAGTAGCCCCGGGAGTGCAGCTGCGACCTGATCGAAACGGACCACCTGCAGACGGTCGAACTCGCCGATCACCTTCATCTCCGCAGCGGGGCTCCCGAGGGATCCGGTCAACCTGATCTGTAGGTCGAGTTGATGTTCGACGTCGCTCATCGCACGACTCCGAGATCGGTCAGCGGCAGTGTGACGGTCGTTCCGTCGGGGCCGGTGTCGATCTCGAGGCGTTCCACGAATGCACGTGCCAATGCCAACCCACGCCCGCGCTCGGCGACTTCACCGTCGATCGGTGCGGGGACGTCGCTGGGCTCGTAGCCGCGACCTCGATCGGTGACGCGAACCGCATCGGCGGAGCCGTCGACGCCGAACCACACTTCAAGCCGAATCGGGGCATCGACGCCGATCCGCCGGTGCTCGTCGATTGCATTGGCCATGATCTCGGTGAAGGCGACGAGGAACGAGCTCTCGGCGTCAGCGTCGACGAAGGTCACCACGCGACGAATCATCGAGCGGCCCACGGCGATCGAGACGGT
>ENA-ORXT01004077-ORXT01004077.1-marine-metagenome-genome-assembly--contig:-NODE-4077-length-15414-cov-10.555976_pt1 | contig 15414 bp, 14 predicted proteins | sample MGYA00237868_ERZ511482 | MGnify/ENA metagenome assembly ERZ511482 | reverse complement strand
TATGGCGCAGCCTGGTAGCGCGTCCGTCTGGGGGACGGAAGGTCGCAGGTTCGAGTCCTGCTAGCCCGACCATTCTTCGCAACGCCCGCACTGGTGATCTGGTGGCGGGCGTTTCGTATATCTAAGGGGGCTTGATGGCCATGAAAACCGGCGTTTTAGCAAGCCAGCAGATTACCCAGTTGATTGCAGACGGGTCGATCTCGGCCAATCCCGCTATCGTCGACGGTCAAGTCCAGCCCGCCAGCCTGGATCTGCGGTTGGGCGACGTGGCCTACCGCGTCCGCGCCTCGTTTCTGGCAGGGCGTGGCAACACCGTCTCCAGCCGCCTATCCGATTTTAAAATGCACGAAATGGATCTTACCAATGGTGCCGTCTTGGAAAAAGGCTGCGTCTACGTTGTTCCCCTGCAAGAAGCACTCGCCCTACCCCAAGGCATGACCGCTGCCGCATCTGCAAAAGGAGCTTCAGAATTTTGTAGAATTTCGGGAGGAATGATGCCCATGACGGCAACAGACCCTAAAATATAAATGGCAATAGCTGCCCAAGTACCCCAATTAGTCGCTTTAGGAATAGTGGTAGTCGGATCTTTAATATTGTCTGCTGGAATTGTCGCACATTCTATCCCTAAATATGCGAATAAGGTAAGTGTGGCAGTCGCTATAATAGCAGAAGTATTGCTTTCTTCGCTGATGTTGAAGGGTTGAAAATGGCTGGGTTCTAGATAAAAAATGCCGATAAGGGCTATTAACATTAAAGGGACTACTTTTAGAATAGTGGTGATAAGTTGCACCCAACTAGCAGTTGCTACCCCTCTATTATTAACCCACGTTAATAGCCAAATCAAGGCTAGTCCGATACCAATAGATAAGGGGGCATTGCCCGATAAAGCAGGAAAAAAAACAGTCAGGTAACTTAATAGGGCAACCGTAATAGCCGCATTGGTGGCACAAATAGAAATCCAATAGCCCCAAGCAACTAAAAAAGCTGGAAAGTCTCCAAATCCCATGCGAGTATAAGCATAAGGTCCACCTGCTTTAGGGAAGTTCTTACTCAAGGTGGAAAACACTTTTGCCAATAGTAATGCGCCTATGGAGGAGACAATCCAACCGAATATGCTAATACCTCCATATACGGCTAGGGAGGCAGGCAGTAAGAATACGCCCGAGCCAATCATGTTGCCTAAGACGAGGGAGGTGGCGACCCACACGCCTATTTTTTTTTTGGTTTTCGTTGTCAAGATATAAATGAGTAAATGAGAGAATGAATAAATGAGTAAATCAAGGGCAAATTCAAGCTCAAGCTCAAGTTCAAGATCAAACCGAGACGTAGTCATACGTAGTGGTCAACGTCTCGGTTTGAACTTGAACTTGAACTTGAGTTTGAGCTTGAACTTAAATTGGCTTAAACCACAATTCAGGTGCATCCTTCAATCCCCCTGTATAGTCTATAAAAATTTCATCCCCTGCTGCTATTGTGTGGGTGCAATGTATTTCTAGATTTTTATTGGGAATGTCAAAAACAACTTCCGCATTGGCGGCAGTATGATGGTTATAGATAGAACCATAGCCTAAAGCGATACACAATATTTGCTCAGGAGAGAGAAAGTAATAATCGTGTAAATGGGATGTATGAATACAATCCTTATCCTTTTCAGGTATTAAAATTAATGGACAAAATTCTATTAAGTCTCCAGGTGTTAATTCTGTAGCGGTAAAAACGCCTCTGCCTCTACCTTCTGAATGGGTGATAAATAAGCCGGGTACATGTAGCATAGCTTTCTTGTTGTATGTGTTGCGGGTTGCGGATTGTAAAAATTGACAAAGAACCCCTTATTTTGAATCTACTTGCTTCTGTTTTAGTTCAATTTTTCGTCCATCGATATCTTTTATTATGGCAAAATAGCCCCATTCGGATGCTTTGGGTGCGCCTATAATTTCTACCTTCCTTTCTTTTAGCTGACCTATTAACGCATCCAGATGCTCTACTGTGAATCCTAATCTTAAAGAGGTGTCTGGACTCGTTTGATTTTTCATCAAAGGATAAATTTCAAAAACAAGTTCTTTGATTTCTGCGGAATAATGCCAAGGCCCTTTTCCGTGTTGGTGATAATCAAACTGCATTCCTAGTTGCCTGTAAAATTCCGCTAGTTCTTTTGGTTGGTCGGTTCTAATGACCAGTAGATTTATGTTCATTGGCGTTTGATTGGCTATTGCTTATATCCATTGAGCACTATTTTTAAAAGCAAATAAGTCTATGAATTGGGTACTCAGAGGCAAAATACTGTCTGTAAAGAGAAATAACACCAATAAAAAACTACGTACCGATAAAAAAGACTGCATTTAAAAACAATAAGAACAATTTATTTTTTAAAGAATTGTTACCCTTAGACATAATTAATAGAACGATGTGCCAAAGATAAAAATATAATTCGAGTGCTAACTTGTACGTTGCTAGTTGAAGTAGTATATTGGTAGCTTAGCATATTGAGGTTTCTCTTAAAAATTACCTGTGAAAAAAATATTATTTCTTTTTTTTATTAATACTAGTATATGTTTTACCATGAGTGGACAGGAGTCCTTGGTAGTTGTTGGACAATCCATGGCAGGATTACAAAAAATACTGCATACCCAAATAATCGTACCTCCATTGCTAGATAAAGAAACGCTCAATAATCGCCCGTCCACTTTGGAAGAAAAATTAATATCGGCAAAAACCAATCCTCAACAAATTCCCCTCGTATACGCCTATAAGCACTTAGCTTTATTTTGCAAATTAGAAGTAAAATTAGAACAAACACTACAAATGCCCATAAAAGTCAGATTGGGGAGTGTAGACTATGTAGATTGGTTAGAAGGCAAACGAGATAGGTATTGAGTCTGTAAATCTTTGGAATTTGTATTAAAAATATTGACATTTGCAGCAAGGAAATTACAAGGCTTGAAGTATGGCTCGTCCAACTTTTCAATCCTTCCTTTAGAAATTCTCTCAATCTATATATATTTGAATAAAAATTAGTTTAAAAAATATGAATTTAAAGAAAAACTATCGTTCCATACTTATTGTCACCATGATATTGATGGCAGCTTTAAGTCGTTTACTACCACATCCGCCTAATTTTACGCCTATAGGTGGCATGGCTTTGTTTGGTGCAGCTTATTTTAGTAAAAAATATTGGGCTATTTTAGTACCACTGATTGCTTTATGGATCAGTGATTTGGTACTGAATAATGTAATCTATGCCGCTTATTTTGATGGCTTCTCTTGGATGGGCGTACCCATGGTCTATGCGGCATTTATATTAATTGCATTGATGGCAGGCACAGTTATTAAAAACATAAAACCAAAAAATTTGCTCGTTGCCAGTTTATTGGCCTCTACCATTTTCTTTTTAGTAACCAATTTAGGTGCTTGGTGGATGAATCCTATGTATCCTAAAAGTGCGCTTGGCATTATGGAAGCATACATTGCAGGCTTACCTTTCTTTGTGAATACCATTGCTGGAGATTTATTCTTTACAGGTGTTTTGTTTGGTAGCTTTGAGTTGTTAAAGCAACGTTTCCCGATGGCACGTACACAAAATTCTGACATCCTAGCTTAAGTAACGATGAAAAAATAAATTGATCTTTTTAAAATGAGCCTTTTTTTTTAATGAGTTGAAAACCTATGAAAAAAAGACTCAATTTATTTTTTAATCAGTACCATAAAAGGGGTTGTGTAAAGAAATAAGTGCCAGATTTCAAAAATCTGGCACTTCTAGACTTCTACTCCTCCGTACAGAAATCCTCAATAAGCGTTACACCTTATTGAGGATTTTTGTTTTTAAAGTAATTAGTTGAATATATTTTTTAATAATATTTTATTGATTTTAATAATTAAAATATATATATTGTATCCAGTTTCAATAAAGAATTAAATCACTCCACCATCTTTCCTCCGAATTCCTATTTGAATTTTGCGTTTTTTCCCTACTTAATTTATTCTTCGCCATTATTAAAAAAAGCAACTATTCACCCTTGTATAGATGAATTATTCTTTCTGTCAAGTCTCCCTCTTTTTTCTATTATTTATTATAGGATTCCATCCGCTTATTGCACAACAGCAGCGCACCTGTGCTACTATGGAATATATGCACTCAAAATATACTCCCCCATCTGGTTTTCAAGATAATTTAGATGGAACAGGAACGCAAATCCCTAATGCTAGAAATAACAAGCAACGTTCTAGTACTACTATTTTTACCATCCCAACCGTTATTCACATTGTACATAAAAATACCCTACAAAATATCAGCGATGCCCAAGTTTTATCCCAAATACAAGTTTTGAATGAAGACTTCAGAAGAAAGAACGCTGATACCATATATACAGCCAGTGAATTCTTACCAATTGCTGCCGATACAGAAATTGAATTCTGTTTAGCAACTCTTGACCCGTTGGGTCAACCAACGACAGGCATCACTCGAACACCAACTACTAGGGCTTTTGGAATCAATGATACAATAAAGTTTACCGATATGGGCGGTAGAGATATTTGGGATGCCAGTAAATACTTAAATATTTGGGTGGGCGAAATTGAAGGAGGTATATTAGGCTATGCGCAATTCCCTGGAGCAAATTCTAATACAGACGGAGTCGTCATTGATTACCGCTATTTTGGAATAATGGGTACCGCTACTGCCCCTTTTAATTTAGGCAGAACAGCCACTCATGAGGTGGGTCATTGGCTCAATCTTTTTCATATTTGGGGCGATGGTGGTTGCAATTTAGATGATGCGGTAGCAGATACGCCAATAGCAGGTAGTCCTAATTATACCAATCCGCCTTGTACTTCTCTCAGCCCAAATTCTTGTATAGCTGCTACTAATGATTTGCCCGATATGTTTCAAAATTATATGGACTATTCCTCAGACGCTTGTATGAATTTATTTACGCTTGGGCAAAAAACAAGAATGCGAGCCATGTTGGAAATAGGCGGTCCTAGGGCTTCTTTATTATTGTCTTCTACTTGCTTCGAAGAAGAGGACGAGAAAAGCGCTGACGGAGAACAGGAAGAAGACTATGCTGACGGAAAACAAGAAGTAAATAACGCTGACGGAGAACAAGAAGTAAATAACGCTGACGGAGAGCAAGAAGTAAACAACGCTGACGAAGAACAAGAAGTAAATAACGCTGACGGAGAGCAAGAAGTAAACAACGCTGACGAAGAACAAGAAGTAACCCAAGTTATTCCAACTATGAGCGAGTGGGCTTTATTAATATTTGCCTTATTGCTTTTGAATATTGGGGCTATTTTGATATGTCGATTGGAAAATTTAAATGAATGTAGCTCAGGCATCCTGCCTGAGTAGCCCGTTGCGTGTGCTTCTCAGGCAGGATGCCTAAGCTACTCAAGCAGGATGTATAAGCTACAATAATTATTTCTTACTTGGCGGAAGAGACGGCCGCACCTCCACTTTACTCGGCAAAGTACGGGGATTCATTTTAAGCAAATCTACCACCATTTGACCAATATCTTCTGGTTGAATTTTCCAAGACTCTGACTCAGAAGGCGTACGCCCATTAAAATAAGTAGAAACAGAACCGGGCATAATCGTGGTTACTTTAATGCCATGTTCTCGTAAATCTAGCATAATAGCTTGCGTAAACCCAACTAGTCCAAATTTACTAGCATTGTAGGCAGAGCCATACTTAAAAAAGTTAGTACCTGCTAAACTTGCAATCGTCATTATATAGCCTTTTGATTCTTTTAAAGCTGGAATCGCTGCCTTAACGGTATGGAAGACCCCTGTAAGGTTAATATCAATCACCGCATTCCAATCTTCTACGCTCAATTCTTCTATAGAGGTAAATTTACCGACTCCTGCATTGGCTATACAAGTATCTAATTTGCCCCATTGGCTAATCACTTGTGCTATTGCTTTTTGCTCGTCTTCATAATTTCGTACATCCGATTGAATCGCTAATATTTCACCTTTACCTATTTTTGATAAAGTCTCTGCCGCCGCCTTTAAGGAATTAGCATCTCTGCCCGTAATGGCTACTTTCATGTTTTCTTCTAGCATTGCTGCTGCAATTCCTAGACCTATGCCTTTTGAGCCGCCTGTAATGTAGGCTGTTTTATTTGTTAGATTCATATTTTAATTATAGTTTACGATTAGACTTTTTTAGAAGTGAGAACAGAGAACAGAGATTAGAGAGCGGTTTCATTTTAAAGGAAGACAAATCTATTTTAATATGAAACTGCTCTCTAATCTCTGTTCTCTGCTCTCACTTCTAAAACAATGCAAAGGTAAATCAACAAATATAGAATTAAGGCTTAATACTGATAAAAAATATTGGCTCTATGTCATGTTTCGCTCTATGTAGGAATCCCGAAAGCTTGTGGAAGAAAATCAATAATCTATTTTCATCATTACTTAGAGAGTTTTTCCTACTTTTGCGTTAGTCCTCATTAATGAGATAAAACAAATTTAAATATAGCTCTATTGGCAACTCGAACCACAAACAAGAAAAATAAGCCTAAAAAATTGACCCCTTTGATGAAGCAATACTTCACCATCAAAGGAAAATATCCCGATGCTATTTTATTATTTAGAGTTGGAGATTTCTACGAAACCTTCGGTGAAGATGCAATACTTGCTTCACAAGTACTTAGTATCACGTTAACGAAACGAAATAATGGAGGTACTGATATTGAATTAGCAGGTTTCCCACATCACTCTGTAGATACCTATTTGCATAAATTGGTTCGAGCAGGCTATCGAGTGGCTATTTGCGAACAACTAGAGAAACCAAGTAAGGAGAAAAAAATTGTCAAAAGAGGGGTTACGGAGGTGGTTACGCCCGGAGTAACAACAGATAATAAGCTATTAGACAATAAGTCGAATAATTATTTAGCCTCCATTGTCTTTGGGAAAAAAGAGAAAATGGGCGTTTCTTTTTTAGATATTTCTACAGGAGAATTATTGGTTAGCGAAGGCAGTAAGGACTATATAGATAAATTGTTACAAAGCTTTAAACCGAACGAGGTCCTTTATACAAAAAAACATAAAGCAGCCTTTGAATCTTATTTTGGCGACCGTTTTTATACCTTCCCTTTAGAGGAATGGGTATTTTCTTTAGATTATGCGAGAGAAAAATTACTAGGACATTTCCAAGTAAACACTTTAAAAGGATTTGGAGTAGAAGGCTTGGAGTTGTCGCAAATAGCCGCAGGCGCTGCCTTGCATTATTTGGGCACCACAGAGAACAATAATCTACAGCATATTAATGCCATTGGTCGCATAGAACAAGACCGCTATGTATGGTTGGATCGCTTCACCGTTCGTAATTTAGAATTAGTTCACAGTAATCACGAAACGGGTATTCCTTTAATTGATATTCTGGACAAGACTATTTCTCCTATGGGGGGACGCTTACTCAAAAAATGGGTGTTGCTACCCTTAAAATCCTTAAAGGCGATTGAGTCTCGATTGAATATGGTCGAGTACTTTGTGCAACAACCAGATTTAGGCGAAAGTATTGGTCAAAACATACAACAGATAGGAGATTTGGAAAGGCTTATTTCCAGAGTGCCTTTAGGAAAAATCGTTCCAAGGGAAGTCGTTCAACTGGGTAGAGCATTAGCTATATTAATCCCTACCAAAGAAATTTTAACTGCTACGAACAATGACTACCTAAAAAAATTGGGAGATGGTTTAAATCCCTGTAACGTATTAAAAGAGCAAATTCAAAAGTGGGTAATACCAGAACCGCCAGTCAACCTCAATAAAGGAGGCGTAATTGCAGATGGTATTCATAAAGAATTGGATGAATTAAGAGGCATTGTAAAAAATAGTAAAGATATACTTGTCAGTGTTCAAAAAAAGGAAGCAGAACGCACAGGTATTGATAATTTAAAAATTGGCTTTAATAATGTTTTTGGTTACTATCTCGAAGTTACTAATAAATACAAAAACAAGGGCTTGGTCCCTGACGATTGGACTAGAAAGCAAACTTTAACCAATGCGGAACGATATATTACCGAGGAGTTAAAAGTCTTAGAAGCGAAAATATTAGGCGCGCAAGAAAAAATATTGGTCTTAGAAGAAGATTTATTCCAACAATTGATACTATCCATCAGTGAATACATTAAACCAATTCAACACAATGCAACCTTAATCGCTCGCTTAGATTGCCTTTTATCTTTTGCAAAAGTAGCGGCTCGACAGAATTACTGCCGACCAACGATGAATACAGATGATGTGCTAGATATAAAAGCAGGTAGACATCCAGTAATAGAACAGCATTTAGAAATAGGAGAGGCTTATGTACCAAATGATGTTTTTTTAGACAATAATAGCCAGCAAATTTTAATGATTACAGGGCCTAATATGGCAGGTAAGTCAGCGGTGCTTAGACAAACGGCATTGATTGTTTTAATGGCTCAAATGGGCAGCTTTGTTCCAGCGGATAGTGCGAATTTGGGTATAGTAGACAAAGTGTTTACCAGAGTAGGCGCCTCAGACAATATTTCTTCTGGAGAGTCTACTTTTATGGTAGAGATGAATGAGACGGCCAGTATCATGAATAATGTTTCTAATAAAAGTTTGATTTTATTAGATGAAATTGGCAGAGGAACGAGCACCTATGATGGTATTTCTATCGCTTGGTCCATTGCGGAATATCTACATAATAATGGTACGACTCAACCGAAAACGCTATTTGCCACGCATTACCATGAATTGAATGAATTGGCTAATAAATTCGATAGAATAAAAAATTATAATATAGCAACAAAAGAAATAGGTCAAAAAGTGATATTTTTGCGTAAGCTGGTTCCTGGTGGTAGCCATCATAGCTTTGGCATCCATGTGGCTAAAATGGCAGGGATGCCGCCTAGTATCGTAAAAAGAGCTATAGATATATTGAGCCGTCTGGAACAAAAATCTATAGAAAACAGTAAAGAAGAAGGGACTGTTTCTAGTAAAAAAGCAGATACCAAGCAAATTTCTACAGATAATTATCAATTGAATATTTTTGAGACTAATGATCCTGCTACCAATGAAATAAGCAATTTATTAAAAAGTCTAGATTTGAACGCAATGACTCCAATTGATTGCATGATGAAATTAAATGAATTAAAGAAAATGTTGGATTAAGAAAAGAAGTCAGAAGTCAGATCAAAAAATAAATTTTTCTGTCAGAAGTGAGATTTATGACGTGGAACACAATGCGTTGAACACGTCATAAATCTCACTTTTGACAGAAAAATTTATTTTTCGGTCTGACTTCTGACTTCTTTTCCAGTAATAAACCTAAATATGGCAGAAACAATCAACAAAGAAGTGGAAGCTTTCCAATTTAAAGAATTCGCAGTAGAACAAGATCAGTGTGCCATGAAGGTAGGAACAGATGGCATCCTATTAGGCGCGTGGGCTTGTACGGAAAATGCCCAAAAAGTTTTGGATATTGGCACAGGTTGTGGGGTGGTTGCTATTATGATTGCACAAAGAGCAAAATCTGCTGAAGTGCATGGTATAGAAATCGAAGCCGCTGCTTATGAACAAGCCAAGGCAAATATGGCGAATAGTCCATGGCATGCTAATTTAAAAGCTATCCATAAATCGGTACAAGATTATGCGAAGTTAAGTCGGGTGGAATACGATTTGATTGTTAGTAATCCTCCTTTCTTTTCAGGTGGCACTTTTTCTTTAAATGAGAACAGAAACAATGTTCGCCATACGGTCAAGTTACCACATGGAGACTTACTAAGTGCCTCCAGAAAATTACTTACGAAAGAAGGAAAACTCTGTATTATTCTTCCTTCAATGGAAGGTCTGAGACTCAAAGAATTAGCAAATTCCTATCGTTTGTATTGTACTAAAATAACAGAAATTAAATCTAGACCAGATAAAAATTCAGAACGCCTCCTGATGCAGTTTGAAAAAACAGAAAAAGAATTAGTGAAGGAGGAATTGGTGGTTTATGCTTCGCCAAGAAGTAAAAAATATTCTCCTGAATATATTGAATTGACAAAGACTTATTATCTCAATATGTAAACTGAACTTTAGCCATTGGTCTTTAGTCTTTGGTACGCTTATGCTTGGCAGTAGGAATTAGCTAAATACTAAGGACCAATGAAATAGGGAAAGTAGACAGGTTATTTAGAGGAAGAACATTTGATTTGTTTTTTATAAAAACAAATCAAATGCTCTGTGTATTCAACAAATAAACATCATAAACAAATAAACAACTTAGACCTGTGGTGGAATTATATTCTTAAAATGCCCATTCAATTGCGCCCTTTCTCGACTATTCTCCATATTTTCAATCATAGGAATCAAGCCTTTAAGGTGATTTAGGGCAAATACTTGCCGCTCTAATTCTGTTGGAATAGTCAAAATATCATATTCCTGCTTAATGTCTAAGCCTATATAATGAGCGATATCATAAATTCGAAAATTAGCAGCCACTTTAGGTAGCTTCTTAACAATTTTCAAATGTTTAAAAAGCAATTTTACATGCGCTAAAATATCCTCATTCAAACTTATATCGAACTTATCATCCAATAATAAACGACTAATATCCGCTCCAGGATATAACTTATTTGGAGCTTGAGAATAGTACTCCTCTACTTTAAAAAGACCTATACCTTTAGTCTTAACATCTAATTCTCCATTTGGATGTTGCTTTTCTATCTCTAACAATTCGAGTTCTGTACCAATAGGCATTACTTTATCATTAATAAAAGCAGGAATACCAAAAGTAACAAGATTGTCTTTACACTCTCTTATCAACTGCTTATATCGAGGCTCGAAAATATGTAAGTTCAGATTTTCTCCTGGATAAACGACCAGTTGCAAAGGAAATAAGGGCAGGAAATCGGTCATAGTTTACTGGTTTAACCAAGCTTTAAAATGCTTTGCATTGACGGAACTTACAAAAATATCTCTATTAGCGGCAGGGAGTAAATCAACTTTAAACCTACTTTTAGACATGGTAGTAATACTCTGTATGGAGTCAAAATTAGCGATAAAACTTCTATTTAATCTAAAAAATATCTTTGGATCAAGCAATTCTTCTAAATCGCCTAATTTATAATCAATTATATAACGAACACCATCTGTTTTGGTCAGGTACACATATCTATCTTCTCCCTCAAAATAAGCGATTTGATCCAATTTCACACTCATTATTCTATGCCCTCTAGAAACAATAAATCGTTTTTGATAGTCCTTCTTTTCTGCTTTTACCAGATTTTTAATTTCTTCGTAGTTGAAGGTAGCAGCCTGTGGAAGTGCTTGAAATTGTTCTATACTTTGGGCTAGTTCCTCTTTATCAATTGGCTTTAATAAATAATCTATACTATTTACCTTAAATGCTTTTAAAGCATATTTATCATAAGCCGTGGTAAAAATTATGGGTGTGGTAACTTTAACCTGTTCAAATATTTCAAAACTTAGCGCATCTGCTAAATGAATATCTAGAAAAATTAATTCCGTTTCATTGTTCTGCAACCATTCTACCGTACGTTTAACAGATTCTAATTTGGCTTGAATGTGAATAGTTGGATCTATTTCCAATAGCAAGGTTTCTAAATTTTCTCGTGCATGCTTTTCATCTTCAACTACGATTACTTTCATCCTATCTATTGAGTTCGTGGTTAGATAATAAAGGAATAAGTAGGCTTAAGAGCAAAGGAAAAAGAAAATGAATATTTTGTTTTTAAAAACCCAATCCCTACGAGGGTTTGAGTATCAAAAATTGTAAATTTATTTTTTCTGTTCCTTATTTACTTAACGAGCAATTATCCCTTGAATTGGGGAACTTGCAATAAGTACCTAACTATGAATAATCTTCATTTTTGAAGAGACTATTTTTTCATTATACAAAAAAAAAATCTGTGAATAATCCCTTTATTGAACTATTTTTTTAGGAAGTAGAATGGAAAAAGAGTCCTTCATAAAGTGACGATTATTTGTAGTTAGGTACTTAATCCTTAAGACAAAATTAAAACTTTTTAATACGAAAAAAAGGGTTCGTACACAGAACCCTATAATTTTAGTCTAAACAAGGTAACATTGCTTTGGTTCAGGTAGGTTCTTTAAGAATGGTAAATTAGATAGATTTTTTAGAGGGAATGAATTTGATTTGTTTTTTTACAAAAAACAAATCAAATTTATTCCTTCTAAAAAAGTTTTCTGCAAAATATACTTATTACCCACTAATTTAGATGAAAAAAAGTGGTTTGAAGATTTCTCTTTACACCCCTAAATCAACAGCTAACATTTACTCGAACATCAATATAAGAAACCGCTTGATAGACAGTTTGTATATTCTCTGCTTCTAAGATGGGAATTTCAAGACCAAAAGCCTGTTCCAATTCCATCACTAATTCGGCAAAATCAAGGGAATCTAAACCAAGATCTTTCATAAAAGAGGCTTTTTCAGTGACTGCCTTCTCTGCAATCCCCATATTAGAGAGAATTGTTAATATTTTTTGTTGAATATTCTTTTGAGTCATATAATTGATTTATCCTTAAATACATATCAAGTTTCCTATTTCCAACTTGATTTTTGAGAAGCAAGATATACACGCTTACCAATTAAAACAAATATTAATATTACCGTATATAGTAAAGTATAAGTCATTGATAAAAAAAATAGTTGCTAAATAACGATTAATTAGAGTACAAAAGTCTTGTTTCCATGTTAAGTATATATGAATTAGAACTTAATTCTTTGGAAAGCATTCGACAAATCAAGGAAAACTTATTTTCAATGCTGTGCCATTTTAAAACCATACAGTTTTAAGACCAGAGAATAGAGAAAAGAGATAGCTTTCGTATTCATACAAGGACATTGAATACATAACGAAATAAGCCTATTAGTTTATTTTGCACATTAAACAGATAATATTAACTTTACGTTTATTTAACAGTAGCTATTTAGATGGTCTTTAGCCGTTGGTCTTTAGTCTTTAGTGGCAGTATGCCAAATACTAGGATATTACCGTAATATCTAGTTTACCCTCGTCTTTTGTATTCGAGTGTAAAGAAAGTATTTAGCCAATTCCTATTGCTAAGCATAAGCGTACCAAAGACTAAACAGGCTGACCGATAATAGCAACGATATGCCAAATTTTCAGAATTTGGCATATCTAAATGCAAGAATATTAGCTATTTACGCTAAAGTTAAATTTGCCAAATTCGGAAAATTCGGCAAATTAGCCTATTAACGGTCAGCCTGTAAAGACTAATGGCTAAAGTCCAGTTTATTTTAGGGACACTTATTTTTTGAATTAGTTGCCTGAATGAAAAATAATATTCTATGAAGATATAGATTATTTTGCCATAGACTTACCAACGAACGATGCAATTCCTACGGCCATATATAATCTCGCCAATTACGTCCACCATCATCTGTTTTGAATACTCGTATTTATCTGTTGCCCTTGAGCTTAATGGCAACGGATGATGGCAACTGATTTAGATGGATATATTATTTATCGATGTTTTAAGATTTCATCTTAAAATCAATATCTTTTATGTTTTCGACATGTCTTTTCTATAGAAAAAATAAAGCAAGGCAGTACCTGTTTTTATAGGTGGTTAAGTTGGTTAAGACAAATTAAAAATTTGATAGATATTGGTTTTAAGATGAAATCTTAAAATATCGACCATACTTAAAACAGATACGGAGGTAAAAATGCAAAAGGTAGTTATCGTTGGGGATTGAGTCTATCTATAGAATAGCATTTTATCTAAAATTTTTCATAGTAACAGATCTAGACCTACCAAGTTTTTAAAACATTTAATTTCCCCTAATTTTTTACACACTCAATAAATTTCAAAGGAAAAAGCCCTATCACCAGTTAGTGAGATAGGGCTTTTTCTTTGGAAAAAACTTCCAAATTATAATTAGCGTTTGTCTAAAAATTCAATAACGCCTCTTTTTTATACATAAAAAACACACCTAAATTTAAGATCAACAAGCCAAAAATCATCAATCCCCATTGAGACATAGTCGGTATTGGTGTTACAGCTACGACTGGCGTACAATCCGCAATGTTACAAATGGGTTGAAAAGTAGCTGCAGGAGCAACAACCGCTGCATTCCCTCCTTCGCTCACAGACAAAGCAGCTTGTGCACCAGAAGGTCGCCAAAATTCTAATTTATAAACACCAGAAGTACCTACCTCTGTAATTCGTGTACCATTTCCTGCTGCTGTACTTAGCATAGGTGTCGTCAAAGTACCTCCATTACATGGAACATCTGTAAAGAAATTAGCAGCACTAGTTATTCGCAAGTCTAAAGCACTAGCTATTGTACCCGTAGCAGGTATAGTTAGGATATCATGAAAATAAGTAACAGCTCCACTTGTACAATTTAAATCATCATCACAATTACAAGGGTCTCCAAAAGTTAACCGATTATTAGATTCATAAGAAATAGAAATTGGACAACTTACTCCAGTTCCTGAAATATCAAATCCAAAACCACCCCCGATAGTAGAACCAAAAGATACATCAAAACAAATGCTAGCATTTTTTGTACCCAAAGAACTTGGGGTAAAAGAAATGTCAAAAGTAGTTATCCCACCATTAGCTGCAATTGTACTTGACGGTTGACTGGTAACTGAAAAGTCCGCTGCATCATCCCCAAAAATGCTTACTCTATCAGAATTTCCACAGCGTGACTGTACAGTAGCCTCTTGACGATCATTATTTCTTATTGTAAAAGTTTTAGTCACCTTATTATCTGTACAGTCACCCACATTCGCAGTTTCTAAGTCTACGTTAGAACCAAACGAAAAAGGGATATCTCCACATAATATTTCAACTGGTGGTGCTTCGTCTCCTACTTGAAAAGAAATACCACAATCAAGATTATCTGGATCATCACTTTGAATAATCAAATTCGCTTCTGCGTCATTATAAATAGCAGGTGCAGTATACTGAACTTGAACCAGCACCTCCTCATTAGGCTGCAAAGTGCTTTTGGTAGGTTGCCTAACAATAGTGAAATCAGCATGACTTCCTGTGGATAGGCTCAACGGGAGCGTTAAATTTAATGGTTGGTCTCCTTCATTTTTAATCTCCAGAAGAAAATTTCTGGAAGATTCCGTACCTGTGTGCGTAATATAGTATTCATACCCACAGGTCCAAAAATTAGCGAAGCCTTCATTAGGGTTGTCAACATGTGCTTGGTTTACATGCCAAATCGTCATATTGGCTTGCGCATTTAAGATAAAGGTACTTCCAAACAGACAAGCAACTGCAAGGATTAAGGATTTAATTGTTGTAATTCTTTTTCTCATAATGAAGTAGGTTAAAATTTCCCTAGGAGGTAAAATATTTATTAGACTTGTTACCCTTTAAAAATGCCTATATGAAATAGCTATTTTTTTGTTAGTTTTCTTTAAAAAATCACT
>ENA-ORXT01004075-ORXT01004075.1-marine-metagenome-genome-assembly--contig:-NODE-4075-length-15417-cov-8.255932_pt1 | contig 15417 bp, 11 predicted proteins | sample MGYA00237868_ERZ511482 | MGnify/ENA metagenome assembly ERZ511482 | reverse complement strand
CCGGGCTCGCCGGACGAGGACGGGGACCGCTACATCGAGATCTGGAACCTGGTGTTCATGCAGTTCGACCGCGCCGCGGACGGCACGCTGGTGCCGTTGCCCAAGCCCTCGATCGATACCGGCATGGGGCTTGAGCGGATCGCGGCGGTGCTGCAGCACGTGCACTCCAACTACGAGATCGACCTGTTCGTGCGGCTGATCGAGGCGGCAGCGAAGGCGGTGGGCACCGAGGACCTGTCCTCGCCCTCGCTCAAGGTGATCGCCGATCACATCCGCTCGTGCGCCTTCATGATCGTGGACGGCGTGCGGCCCGGCAACGAGGGGCGCGGCTACGTGCTCCGGCGCATCATCCGCCGCGCGGCGCGTCACGGTCACGCCCTCGGCGCGCAGGGTGCCTTCTTCCACGCGCTGGTCGCGCCGCTGGTGGCCGAGATGGGCGAGGCCTGTCCGGAGCTGGCGGCGGCGGCCGACACGGTCGGCCGGGAGCTGCGCGACGAGGAGGAGCGGTTCATGAAAACGCTGGCCTCCGGGTTGTCGATCCTGGATGCCGAGATCGAGGCCATGAGCGGCAAGGTCATCCCCGGGGAGGTGGTGTTCAAGCTGTACGACACCTACGGCTTTCCGGCCGACCTGACCGCCGACATCGCCCGCGAACGCGATCTGGGCGTCGACCAGGCGGGCTTCGAGAGCGCGATGGAGGAACAGCGCGCCCGCGCCCGCGATGCCAGCCGGTTCGGCGAGGTGCAGGAGACGCCGCCCGGCAGCGAGCTGGACACCGTGTTTCTCGGCTACACCGACGAGCGCGCCGACGCCGAGGTGCTGGAGCTGTGGCGCGATGGCGAGCGGGTCGAGGCGCTGGCGTCGGGCGAGCGCGGCTGGGTGGTGCTGGACCGCACCCCGTTCTACGGCGAGTCCGGCGGCCAGGTCGGCGACACCGGCGTGCTGGAGAGCGACGCCGCCCGTTTCGACGTGGCCGACACGCAGAAGCGCCGTGGCGCGTTCATGCACGCGGGCACCGTCGGCAGCGGCACGCTGCGCACCGGGGATGCGGTCACGGCGATGATCGATGCCACCCGTCGCCTGCGCATCCGCCGCCATCACTCGGCCACCCACCTGCTGCACGCCGCGTTGCGCGACGTGCTCGGCGATCACGTCGAGCAGCGCGGCTCGCTGGTCGATGACGAGCGGCTGCGGTTCGACTTCTCGCACACCGGCAGCATCGACGACGAGGAGCTGGCCGCGATCGAGCGCTACATCGGCCGCGAGATCCGCGCCAACCACCCGTGCGAGACACTCGAGACTGGCATGGACGAGGCCCGGGCGCTGGGCGCGATGGCGCTGTTCGGCGAGAAGTACGGCTCGCGGGTGCGGGTGGTGACGCTCGGCGCTCACTCGGTCGAGCTGTGCGGCGGCACGCACGTGGCCGCCACCGGCGAGATCGCGGCGGTGAAGCTGACCGCCGAGAGCGGCGTGGCGGCCGGCATCCGCCGGATCGAGGCGGTCGGTGGCGAGGCGGCCCTGGTGCAGATGCAGGCCGGCGAGGCGCTGCTGAGCGAGATCGGCGCGAAGCTGCGGGCATCGCGCCCCGAGCTGCTGGGCCGGCTGGACGCGCTGCAGGCACAGCTGAAGGATCAGGCGCGCGAGCTGGAACAGCTGCGCGCGCAGGCGGCCACCGGTGCCGGCCGCGACCTGGCGGCATCGGCCGAGTCCGTGGGCGGCGCGAAGCGGCTGTTCGCGCACGTGCCGGACAGCGACGCGCGCAGCCTGCGCACGCTGCTCGACCGGCTGCGCGAGGAGCTGGGCGAGGCGTTGATCGTGCTGGCCGGCGAGAAGGACGGCAAGGCCTCGCTGCTCGCCTCGGTCTCCCCGGCGCTGCACGATCGGCTCGAGGCCGGCGAACTGCTGGCCGAGGTGGCGCAGGCGCTGGGCGGGCGCGGCGGTGGCCGGGCCGACATGGCGCAGGGCGGTGCGCCCTCGCTCGACGGACTGGACGCCGCGTTCGAACGCGCACGGCGGTTCAGCGACGAGAGGCTCGGCTGATGGCCCTGTACGTCATGAAGTTCGGCGGCACCTCGGTCGGCACCGTGGAGCGCATCCAGAACGTCGCCCGCCTGGTCGACGAGCAACGTACGGCGGGCGATCAGGTGGTGGTGGTGGTCTCGGCCATGTCCGGTGAGACCAACCGGCTGGTGGCGATGGCGCGCGAGCTGCAGCCCGCCACGGTCGACACGCGCGAGCTGGACGTGCTGCTGGCCACCGGCGAGCAGGTCACCATCGCGCTGCTGACGATGGCGCTCAAGGCGATCGACTGCGATGCGCGCTCCTGGACCGGTGGGCAGGTCAGGGTGCTGACCGACGACAGCCATGCCAAGGCACGCATCCTGGACATCGACACCGAAGCGCTGCGCTCGGATCTGGACGCCGGACGGGTCGCGGTGGTAGCGGGGTTCCAGGGTGTGAACGAGCGGGGCGACATCACCACGCTCGGCCGTGGCGGTTCGGACACCTCGGCGGTGGCACTGGCCGCGGCCCTGAAGGCGGACGAGTGCCGCATCTACACCGACGTGGACGGGGTCTACACCACCGATCCCCGGGTGGAGAGCCGGGCGAGGCGCCTGGACCGGATCACCTTCGAGGAAATGCTGGAGATGGCCAGCCTGGGCAGCAAGGTGCTGCAGATCCGGGCGGTCGAGTTCGCCGGCAAGTACAACGTGCCGCTGCGCGTACTGTCCAGCTTCGCCCCCGATGCGGGCACGCTCATCACCTACGACAACGAGGACGACACGATGGAACAGGCCCTGGTATCCGGCATCGCGTTCGCACGCGACGAGGCGCAGGTGACGATCACCGGCGTGCCGGACCGGCCCGGCGTGGCCTACGCCATCCTCGGCCCGATCTCGGAGCTGAACATCGAGGTCGACATGATCATCCAGAACGTCGGCGCCGACGGGCTCACCGATTTCACCTTCACGGTGCATCGCGACGAGTACGCACGAGTGGTCGAGCACCTGCGGGCGCGCGCCGGCGAGCAGCTCGGCGGTGCCAGCGTGTCGGGGGACGACCGGGTGGTGAAGGTGTCGGTGGTCGGGGTCGGGATGCGCTCGCACGCCGGCATCGCCAGCCGCATGTTCAAGGCCCTGTCCGAGGCCGGCATCAACCTGCGGCTGATCAGCACCTCCGAGATCAAGATCTCGGTGGTGATCGACGAGAAGTACCTGGAGCTGGGCGTGCGTGCGCTGCACGAGGCGTTCGAGCTCGGTGCACCCGAGGGCGCCGGTGCGGACCGGACAGCGGTTGTGACCGGCTGAACGCGATGTCCATGGCGGCGCGCCGACACTGTTAAATATGTGAATGCGTCGGCTTTCCGAGCGGACCTGCGTCACATTGCTGCCATACTTCGCGCCCCCTGTCGGATCTGCACGGCGGGGGCGGGTGGCGAAATCGCTTCCCGCCCGACCGGCATGGCCGGTACCGCGTGCGCGGCTCGACACCAGCGGTTGCAACCGGAATAGGAGTGTCCTGATGTTGATTCTGACCAGGCGTGTCGGCGAGACGCTGATGATCGGCGGCGAGGTGAGCGTGACGGTGCTCGGCGTGAAGGGCAATCAGGTGCGGATCGGTGTGGACGCGCCCAAGGACGTGGCGGTGCACCGCGAGGAGATCTACGAACGGATCAGGCGCGAGGAAGCCGGCGAGCCGGTCGAGGCGGAACCGACCGACGGTGCCGGTTCGATGTCCGCCCATGCGCCTGCCCGTACGGCGGTACTCGGCGACGTGTGAGCGACGTGTCCCGATGACCGGGCACCGCGGCTGTTTTTCATGGTCGTGACGGTTGACGGGGCGATACGCATTGACCATACTTCTCGTCGTTGCAGCACGCCGCGCCCGTAGCTCAGTTGGATAGAGTACCTGGCTACGAACCAGGCGGTCGGAGGTTCGAATCCTTCCGGGCGCGCCATCTGCAATCTCACCGTGTTGTTCGATCGGCCTCGCCTGCACCACCGCGTCGTCATGGATCGAGCAGCGTCCGGGGAAATGGAGAGGTGGCCGAGTGGCTGAAGGCGCGCCCCTGCTAAGGGCGTATACGGTAAAACGTATCGAGGGTTCGAATCCCTCTCTCTCCGCCATTTTCCCGCCGGCCGTGCAGGCGCCACGGAAAGATCATCCGCACATCCATCCGCTTCGGGCAGGTTCCGGGTTCGCTCTCGGGGCTGCGCTTCGTTGCGTGATCACGGGTTGATCACGGGTGTCGTGCCCCGGCACGCGTCGCGATGACAACGGCTCGCAAGGCGGCCAAGGAAGCCGTTCGCACATGATGTAACCGTCCGACCTTCGGATCGACGGTGTCGCCTCGGGCCGACAGAGGGCCGACAGCTTTCGCGGAGCGCAAGGCGGGTACGGTCGACATGGCGGAGAGGGAGGGATTCGAACCCTCGATACGGGAGACCCGTATACCGGATTTCGAATCCGGCGCATTCGACCACTCTGCCACCTCTCCGGTGTCGGTCGGCGGGTTGTCCGCGCCGATCATTATAGGCGTTCGGAGGGCGTACGTGCGCGGTACCATGCGTCCGATGATGCACGAGTCCTGCGCCCACCGCCGATGAGCACCCTCAACCGCCTGGTCGGCGATGTCGGCGGCACCAACGCCCGCTTCGCGCTGCTCGACGAGCACGGGGTGCCGCAGGCGCCGACCACGTTGCGGGTCGCCGACTTTCCCGATCCGGTGACGGCCATCCGCCATTTCCTGGAGACGCGGCCGGCAGGGTCCGGGGAGACCGGTCCGGTCGCGCTGCGCAGCGCCGCCATCGCCCTGGCCACGCCCATCGTCGGCGATCGCGTCAAGCTGACCAACAGCCACTGGGTGTTCTCGATCCGCGAACTGCGCGATGCGCTCGGTCTGGAGGCGCTGCAGTTCGTCAACGACTTCACCGCCCTGGCGCTGTCGGTGCCGCACCTGCCGCCCGATCAGCTCGACACCGTGGGTGGTGGTGCCGCGCTCGCAGGCCACGCGATCGCGGTCATCGGGCCGGGTACCGGGCTTGGCGTGTCGGGACTGGTGCCCTGCGGATCCGGCTGGACCGCGCTGCAGGGCGAGGGCGGTCACGTCACGTTGGGCGGCGCCGACGAGCGCGAGCGGGCCGTGCACCGGGAGCTTTCCAGGCGCTACCCGCACGTCAGCGCGGAGCGGTTCCTGTCCGGGCCCGGGCTGGTCAACATCGCCGAGGCGCTGCGCGGCATCGACGGTCGCGACGGCTCCGTGCCGACGCCTGCCGACGTGACGCGGCTGGGGGTGTCGGGCGAGGATCCGGTCTTTCGCGAAGCGCTCGACTTGTTCTGCGCCCTGCTGGGCAAGGTGGCCGGCAACCTGGTGCTGACGCTGGGCGCGCAGGGTGGGTGCTACATCGGCGGCGGCATCGTGCCGCGTCTCGGACCCTTCTTTCACGAGTCGCGCTTTCGTGCAGCCTTCGAGGCCAAGGGGCGCATGCGCGCCTACCTGGAGCGGGTGCCGACGCGCGTCATCCACGCACCGTACCCGGCGCTGATCGGCGCGGCGCGACTGCTGGTCTGACGCGATCCCGACCGTTCAGCCGCCGGCGGTACCCTTGCGCGCTCGCCGGTTCGGGGTGCCCTCGCGGGCGGCCGGTGGCAGCCGCGAGCCGTGCTGCTCGAGCACGCGCTCGGCGGCGGCGCGCCCGTCGGCACTGCGACGCACCTCGTACAGGTGCGCCTTGGTGCGCGCGGCTCCTGCGCGAAGGTCCGCCACCGGGCGCGGGTAGTCGCCCAGGGCGCGCGTCTCGAACGCCCGGATGTCGGCGGCGCCGAACGCACGCAGCTCGGGTACCCAGCGGTGCACGAACACCGCCTCGGGATCCTGGTCGATGAACTGCTTGGCCGGACTGTAGACGCGCAGCGTGTTGATGCCGACCACCCCGGCCTGCATCTGCACCTGCGGGTAGTGGATGCCCGGCTCGTAGTCGCGGAACAGCTGCGCGTACGGGTACTGGACGGTGCGCCACGACAGCTCCAGGCCGTAGCAGGCGGTGGTCACCAGCATGGCCCGCATGCGAAAGTTCATGAAGCCGGTGGCGCGCAGGCAGCGCACCGCGGCGTCCACCATCGGGTAGCCGGTGGTGCCGGTGCGCCAGGCGTGCAACAGGGCCGGGTCGTCGGTGTACGGCAGATCGCGGTGGGCTGTGTTGAGGGTCTCGAACTCCATGCGCGGAGCGGACTCCAGCCGTTGCGCGAAATGGTCGTGCCAGTGCAGGCGTGAACCGGACGCGCGCAGGCTCTTCGACCAGCGCTTCTCGTCCGGGTCGCTCGAACCCTTCGCGAGCGCGGCGCGCTCGGCCGTCGCGTGATGGATCGTGCGCAGGCTGGTGGTGCCCCAGGCGATGTGCGCCGACAGGCGGCTGCCGGCATCGAACGCGCTGTTGGGCGAGGATATTCCGCCGGAGTAGTCGATGCCGCGCCGATCGAGGAACGTGTCGAGCACCGCGCGCCCGGCGGTCTCGTCGACGCGCTGCAGCAGCCCGCGCTCGATCTCCTCCGGCCACGGCCGCCCGGAGACCTCGCGCCATCCGGGCCAGCCCGCGTTGGGGTGGCCCGGTCGCCATCCGCGCAGGCGCGCAGGCGCGGCGCGCGGAGCCGTCTCGACCAGCCGGGCGCGGATGATCGGCTGCCGCTTGCCGCGATCGGTCAGTCCGCGGATCACGCCGCTCTGCGGGTGCTCGGTCAGTCGCACGCCACGCTCGACGCACCAGGCACGGACCGCGCGATCGCGTGCGAACGTGAGTTCCACGCCGGTCTCCTGGTGGGCGTGGAGCGCGTCGAACCCGTCCTCGGCGTGCAGGCGCTCCAGCACGTCGACCGTCTCGCCGAGCGCGAGCAGGAACGTGCCGCCGATCGCCTTCACCGCGGCGCGCAATGCCGCGGTGGCCTCGCCCCAGGCGTGGTGGTGCAGCGCGGATGCATCCTCGCCACGGCACAGCGACGGTTCGAGCACCCACAGCACGAGCACCTCGTCGCAGTCCTCGATCGCCGCGAGCAGTGCGTCGTTGTCCGCCAGGCGCAGGTCGCGCTTGGCCCACCAGATGCCCCGCCGCGTGCCGGATGCGCGTGCCGGACCCACCGGTGGCGTCGGCCCCGCCGATGTCGCGACCGGTACGGTGTCGCTCACGCCCGCTCCGCGCTCACCGGGCGCTACCACCGGCCCCGCCGTCCGCGGGTCGGCCGGTTCGGCGGCAGCGCTCCGAGCAGTACACGATGCTGTCCCACAGGCCTCGCGATGCCCATTTCTTGCGGTTCTCGAACGCCCGCCCGCACGCCGGACACACCTTGGACTGCCGGGCACCGCGCGCCGCGACGGTTCCGGAACGCTGGCAAGCCATGCCGATTCAGAGCCCCTGCGTGCCGCGCACCTGCTTCCAGAACTTCGTGAAGCTGGCGAACGGCATGCCCGGCATCGGGTAGAGCCACGGGCGTTCCTCGACCGTTCCCGGCCACTGCTCGCAGGCCGGGTACTCGCGCCGCACCACGTCGATGCCCTCGCTCGCGGCCCGCAGTTCATCGAGGCTGCCGTGCAGGATCGTCGCGTTGCAGGCGGCGGCCCAGTGCGCGATCAGTGCCCAGCGCTTCGCGCTCATCGGCCAGTCCAGGGCGTGCTCGACATCGATGAACACCACGTGGCGCTCGATGTCGGTGCGCCAGCGCGGGTCGAGGTTCCAGACCGATCGCAGGGCGAGCGTGTCACCGGCGGCGAACGGACGCGGCGCCTGCGCCAGCGCGCTGCCCGGCAGCTGCGGCAGCAGGGTGTCGCGCGTGTCGAACCCCTCGTACGCAGGCGCGCGGCGGCGGGACCGGTCGCGCGGCAGCGTGAGCGAGTCCAGCTCCTCGTAGGGCACGTCGAGCCAGGTACCGTGCTGCACGGTCCGGGCGAAGCGGTTGACGTTCTCCTGGTTCATCACGTAGGGCTTCGCGCGCGAGGTGCCGGCCACCCATTGCCACGACAGGTGATTGCTGGCCAGGTCCCCGTCGAGCAGGTGGAAGTGCAGCCAGCGTGCCGGCTCCGCCCACCAGGTGCGGGCGTAGCGCGTCGTGACGGCAGCCGTCCACAGCCTGGCGTGGTTGTGCATGGTGCCCTCGGCCATCAGGTGGCCGATCGGCACGTCGATCCCGTCGATGCCGGTGTCGGCGTCCAGCACCGCCATCGGTGGCAGTTCCGAGCGCACGTTGTCCTGCGGCTGCCGGAGATCCTCGAAGATGCGCTCGCCCTCCAGCTGCCAGGTGCGGTGGAAGAACTCCCGCCAGCCGAGTTCGTTGAGCAGCTTCTCGCACTCTCGCGAGCTGCGCCCCTCGAGCACGATCCCGGCCACGTCGCGGGTCGAGATCACGCCGTGGGTGATGAACGGACCGAGCCAGGTGGCCGCGCCGTCCAGATGATTGCGACCTCGCTCGTAGGCACCGGGATCGATGGCCCCGACGCGCTCGAGCACGGCGTCGAGATCGACGTGGAAGTGCTCGGCGAGCGGGGCGACGGGATTACGCATGAAAGGTCGTCGAGAGCGTACGGGTTGTCAGTCTGGCCGGGCGACACGCCGCTCGCACAACCCGCTGTAGGCTTTGCGCCGATGAGCACCGTCGCCCTGATCTTCCCCCACCAGCTGTTCGCCGACCATCCCGCACTGGCCCGCACCCCGGTGCGGGTCGTGCTGGTCGAGGACACGCTGTTCTTCGGCGACGCGGACTACCCGGCACGCTTTCACGTGCAGAAGCTCGCCTACCACCGCGCCACGATGGCGGGGTACGCGGCACGGCTCGAGGCGGCCGGGCACACGGTCGAGATGCATCGCTACACCGGCCCCGACAGTGCGCTCGGCGCGCTGGCGGCACGGCTCGCGGACGAGGGTCACGAGCGGCTGGTCGTCGCCGATGTGCACGACTTCATGCTGCAACGTCGGCTGAAGGCGGCCGCGGCATCCGCCGGGCTGGCGCTGGCGAGCGTGGAGACGCCGGCGTTCCTGAACGATCCGCTGGACAACGCCGACTTCCGGGCCGGGCGCATGCGCTGGCACATGGCCGACTTCTACCGCTGGCAGCGGACCCGCCTGGGCGTGCTGGTGGACGCGGCGGGGGAGCCTGCGGGGGGGCGCTGGAGCTTCGACGAGGACAATCGCAGGAAGTTGCCGAAGAAGGAGAAGGCCGGCCTGCCGTCGCTGCCCGAGGTGCCGATCGATGCGATCGTGAACGAGGCGGTGGCGTCCGTGAAGCGGGACTTCGCCGACCATCCCGGCTCGCTCGATGGCTGGTACTACCCGATCGATCACGCCGGCGCCGCACGGTGGCTGGAACGGTTCGTCGACGAGCGCCTGGCGCGGTTCGGACCCTACGAGGACGCGATCGCCAGCGGCGAGTCCTGGCTGTACCACGGCGTGCTGACACCGATGCTCAACACCGGTCTGCTGACGCCGCGCCAGGTGCTCGACGCGGTGCTGGCCGCCGGCGAACGTGACGGGACGGGCGACCGGGTCGGCGGGGGGATACCGATCAACAGCCTGGAGGGGTTCGTGCGCCAGATCATCGGCTGGCGCGAGTTCATGCGTGCCACCTACGATGACCTGGGGGTCGCCATGCGCACCACCAACCACTGGGGCCATGTCCGGCCGATGCCACAGGCCTTCTATGACGGCACCACCGGCATCGAGCCGGTCGACGACGCCATCCGCCGCACGCTGGCGACCGGCTACTGCCACCACATCGAACGGCTGATGGTGCTCGGCGGGTTCATGTTCCTGTGCGAGATAGATCCCGACGACATCTACCGCTGGTTCATGGAGATGTACATCGATGCCTACGACTGGGTCATGGTGCCGAACGTGTACGCCATGAGCCAGCACGCCGACGGCGGTTCGATCACCACCAAGCCCTACTTCAGCGGCTCGAACTACGTGCGCAGGATGAGCGACCATGCCCGGGGCGACTGGTGCGACACCTGGGACGCGCTGTTCTGGCGCTGGGTGATCCGGCAGTCGGATGCGCTCGCCGGCAATCCGCGCTGGTCGATGATGGTGGCCAACGCGCGCCGGATGCCGGAGGCGAAGCGGGCGGCGCACCTGCAGGAGGCCGAGCGCTTCCTGGCGGTGCTCGACGGCGGGTGAGCGGCGCTCAGATCGAGGTGCCGCTCTCCGCGCTCTCGCCCAGCGGCAGCACCGCGTCGGTCATCCACATGCCGTCGTACTCGCCGCCGGACTGGCGACCGAGCTGGAACGCGTAGCCGCTCTCCCGCCCGTCCTCCTGCCGCAGCCATACCACCTGCAGGGCGGTGTCCCGTTCCACCTCGATGTCCTCGAAGCGGCTGGAGGCGAAGCCCAGCATGTCGCCGTAGCCACGCTTGATCATGGTGGCGAACCGCTCGACCGGACCGGTCATCGCACGGTTGCCCGGCGAGGCGAACCGGAACACGGTGCGGATGCCCGCATCATCCTCCAGGTCCGGATTGCGGCGCAGCGCATCGACCACGATCTCGACCACCTCGGCCGGCTGCAGGTCGATGGACGGCTCCGGTGGATCAGCGGCGACGGCGGACGGACCGTACCCGCAGGCGGTGCCGAGCAACAGGGCGGCGGCCAGACGGCGGGTGCCGATGCCGAGACCCGACACGAGGCGCGGGGCGAGGCGTGCCGACGAGAGAGACGGGAGACGTGGGCGCATGGCGGGTATGGGTTTTCCGTTTCGTGCGTGCTCCCTGTCTACCACATGCTGCGCACCGGCTCGTCGATCGGAGGGTGTCGGGTGCCGATTTGCACACCGGTACCCGTCTGCACGGGCACGGCGCGAAGGATCCGGCCGCACCGGTCGCTACACTGCGCGACCATGCAGACGAGCCCACACGAGGCGGCCGGCGCGGACCCACGCGTGGCGTCGCGATCAGGCAGTACCGACCCGGCATGACGCTGCGCGGACAGTTGCTGGTCGTGGCGCTGATCGGCTCGGTGCTGCCGGTGAGTGGCTGGCACGCGGTGCGGGAACTCGACGTCTCGCTGCGCGCCACGCGCGTCCAGGCGCAGCAGCTGGCGCTGGCGAGGCTGGAACTGGCCCTGGGCGGCGAGCGTGCATTCACCGCCGCCGACCCCGGCACGGGTGCCGCGCCACGGTCCCGGGAGGAGCTCCACGCCGAGCGTGCCGCCGCGCCGATCGAGATCGACGGCTACGCGGACGACTGGCGCGAACTCGGCGCGGCGGTGCCGCACATCACGGATGATCGGGGCAGTATCGCGGTGCGGGCCGCCGAGCGTGACGGACGCCTGCACCTGTTGATCGACCTGCCCGACGCCACGCCGGTCTACCACCAGCCGCCCCGGCTGGTGCCGGATGCGGGCGAGGACGAGTCGCCCGACGCCCTGGCGCGTATCGCGTCCGGCGATGCGCTGCAGCTGTTGCTGCTGGCGGGAGACGTCCGGCAGCACGCGTTGCTGTCGCCGATCGCACCGGGCGGGCTGGACGCCCTGGCCGCGTCCCCGGGGACGCCGGGCACGGGAGTCCGCACCGGTTCCAGGCTCCCGGGATGGCGTGCGGCCTGGACGGAGCGCCTGGGAGGGTACCGTGTCGAACTGTCCCTGCCGCTGCCGCCTGCGGACCGCGCCGACGTGCGGCTGGGCATCGCCGCGATCGACGTTCCCGCCCACGGTGTTCCCGGACGCGCGCGGGCGAGCGTGACCCCCTGGACGATGGGCCGTCTGCACCGCCGCCCGGATCCGGTGGCGGACGCCCGGGTGCCACGCGTGCACCGAACCCGCCCGGCACTCGAGCGGGTGCTGCGGGAGCGGGTGCCCGCCGGCGCCCGGGTGCGCGTGTTCGACGGAGCGGGATGGTTGCTGGCGGATGTCGACCGCCTGAACGGCGCGCACGCCGCGGGCCCGGTGCCGGCGGACGTGTACGGAAACGGCCCCGCTCACGGGCCCGGGCGCCGCACCGCCGATGCGCTCCTGGTCCGGACACTCGCGTTCCTGAACGCTGGCGACCTGCCGCTGCCCGAGCCGGAGCGAGCCGGACGGCGCGGTGGCGCCGGGGCGTCGCCCGGTATCGATCCGGACGATCCCGGCCTGCGCGAGTTGGTGGAAACCGGACGCTACGTCACTCCCGAGATGGACCGGGTGATGGGCACGTTCCGGCCCGTCGGGGCCATGCCCCCGGGTACAACACCGGCCGCCGGCACGGGGTCGCGGAACGTTCCGGCGTGGATCTGGTACGAGACCAACGAGGAGCATTCCGCGACGCATGCCGGCAATCGGCTGCCCCGTGCGTTCGCGGTGCTGTTTCTCGCCGGGGTCGTGGCCAGCGCGCTGCCGTTCGCCTGGGCGTGCCGGCTGGTGCTGCGGATCCGGCGCCTGTCGCGCGCCACGGAACGGGCGGTGGCGCGCGGCGGACGGGTGCGGGCCGACGGGCTGCCGTGCGCCCGTTCGGCGGACGAGGTGGGCGAGCTGTCCCGTGATCTGGAGCGGTTGCTGAAACGCTCGACCAACCGCTGACGGTCGCGGGTCCGGACTCAGCCGCGGGCGCTGCCGCCGAGCCGGTTGCGCGGCCCGGCATCGGCCCGTGCCGACACGTGCCGCAGCCGTGCCTGGCGACGGTACTCGCGCGGCGTGACCGACTTGTGTTCGCGAAAGCGCCGGTTGAAGTTGGCGACGTTGTTGAACCCCACCTCGAAGCAGATGCCGGTGATCGCATCGTCCGTGCCTGCCAACAGCTCGCACGCCTTGGCGATGCGGACCCGGTTGACGAAGCGGCTGAAGCCGTTGCCGGTCGCCTTGGCGAAGAAGCGCGAGAACGCGCTCGCGCTCATGCCCACCAGCGCCGCGACGCTCTCCAGCGAAATCTCGCGCGCATGGTGCTCGGCCACGTACTGGGTGACCGTCTCGATCCTGTCCAGCGCGACGTCGTCGGCCTCCGAGCGCATCGGCAGCGTCGACAGCAACCGGTAGTCGGTGGCGGTGCCCAGGCGTGCCAGGCATTCGATGAGCAGCGCGATCCGGGCCGGCCCGTCGGCTGCGAACATGCGTTCGAACCAGGCCTGCATCCCGGTACGCGCCTCGCCCCGGAACTCGATCCCGTAGCGTGCCCGGTCCAGCAGCGGCAGCAGCTCGCGCAGCTCCGGCGAGGCACCGACCATGGTGGAGACCAGGTCGCTGCGGAACTGCACCACCAGATCGCGCACCGCCACGCTCTCGCCCTCGCCCGACTGGGTGATCCAGTTGTGCGGCAGCCGCGGCCCGGTGAGCACCAGCTGACCGGGCGCGAAGGCGCCGACGTGATCGCCGACGAACACCTTGCCCACGCTGGCCACGATCATGTGCAGCTCGTAGTCGTCGTGGCAGTGCCAGCGCACCAGCGGCGAGGGCACGCCGTGGTGGAAGGCGTGCACCGAACGGTCCTCCCGGGCCACCAGCTCGAGTTCGGGCTGGCCGGGCATGTGGTCGGCGGAGAGTGACACGATCCTGTGCGGTGGCGGCTGCCGGTCTACCCGCCGGTGTACCGGCGCAGCACCGCCTCGGTGCCGTCCCGCCACAGCGCCTGCAGGGCGTCGGCGAACGTCTCCCGGAATCGGCCGTCCTCGCCGAGCCGGCCGTACACGTCGCGCATGCCGAGCCAGGCGTCGGGGTCGTTCCTCGCCTCGCGCGCCATGCCGACCAGGCGCTCCCAGGACGGATCGTTCGGTGCGATCGTCATGCCGCTCTCGGTCTCGCCGAAGCAGTAGCGGCACCACAGCGCCGAGCCGAGCGCCAGGCCGTCGATCGAGGCGCCGTCGCGCAACCGCTCGCGCAGCGTGGGCACGATGAACTTCGGTTGACGGTTCGACCCGTCCAGGCAGAGCCTGCGCACCGTGTCGCCGATCTTGGGGTTCGCGAAGCGGGTCTCGATCCGCTCCAGGTACTCGTGCGGGTCGGTGCCGGGCACCACCGGCACCACCGGCAGGATCTCCTCGCGCTCGACCTTGTGCAGGAAGGCACGGATCAGCGGGTGCGCCATCGCCTCGTCGGCGAACTCGATGTCCAGGAGGGCTGCCGGATAGGCGATCAGCGCGTGCCCGCCGTTGAGGATGCGGATCTTCATCGTCTCGTAGGGGGTGACGTCATCGACGAACTCGACCCCGACCCGTTCCAGCGCCGGTCGGCCGGCGACGAAATCGTCCTCCAGCACCCATTGCAGGTAGTCCTCGCAGAACACCGGTGCCGCATCGGCGATGCCGTGCTCCTCGCGCACCAGGCGTCGCTCGCGTTCCCCGGTGGCCGGGGCGATGCGATCGACCATGCCGCTGGGGAAGCTGGCGTGCTCCCCTATCCAGTCGGCGAGATCGGGATCGACCAGCCGGGCCAGCCCCGTCACCGCACCGCGCGCGACGGCGCCGTTGTGCGGCAGGTTGTCGCACGACAGGACGGTGAAGGCCGGCTGACCGGCATCGCGCCGGGCCATCAGCGCCCGCACGATCAGTCCGAACACGGTCCGCGGCGTGTCGATGGAGCCCGCGTCGGCGAGGATCGCCGGGCTGTCCGGATCGAAGCGCCCGGTATCGGCATCGACGAAGTAGCCGCCCTCGGTGACGGTCATCGACACGATGCGGATGGCAGGATCCGCCAGGGCCGCGAGAATGGCCGCGGTGTCGCCGACCGGCAGGTAATCGATCATCGCCCCGGTGACGCGCGCCTCGCTGATCCCGGCCGACTGCTCCACCACCGTGCCGAGCAGGTCCTGCCCGAGCAGTGCCTCGCGCAACCCGGCATCCCCCGGCATGATGCTCGCGCCGATCACGGCCCAGTCGTGGTCATGCCCCTCGCCCATCAGCGTGTCCAGGTACACCTGCTGGTGGGCACGGTGGAAGTTGCCCGGGCCGAAGTGCAGGATGCCGGCGCTCAGGCCCGAGCGATCGTGTTCGGGGCGGGCGACATCGGGCGGCAGCTGGGCAAGCGTTGCCAGGGACAGCGCGACGGCGTCGACGTGGTCGGTCTCTCGGATCATGATCGGTTCAATTGAGCCAGTTGCCGCCGTCGACATTGTAGGTCTGGGCGACGATGTAGTCCGCCTCCGCGGAGGCGAGGAAGACGGCCATGCCGACCAGATCCTCGGCCGTGCCCATGCGTCCGTAGGGAACCGCCGCGCCGACCTGGCGCTTCTTTTCGCCCGGGGCAAGGCCTTCGGCGACGGCGAACTTGGCATCCACCCCTTCCCAGTGCTCGCCGTCGACGACGCCGGGCGCGATGGCGTTGACGTTGATGCCGTGCCGGATCAGGTCCAGGCCCGCGGACTGGTTCAGCGAGATGATGGCCGCCTTGGTGGCGCAGTAGATGGCCACCAGCGGCTCGCCGCGCCGGCCGGCCTGGGAGGCCATGTTGATGATCTTGCCGCCGCGCCCCTGCGCGATCA
>ENA-ORXT01004073-ORXT01004073.1-marine-metagenome-genome-assembly--contig:-NODE-4073-length-15422-cov-7.397980_pt1 | contig 15422 bp, 20 predicted proteins | sample MGYA00237868_ERZ511482 | MGnify/ENA metagenome assembly ERZ511482 | reverse complement strand
GTTATTGGCGCAGCAATGAAAGCGCAAGAGGGCTCTCGTTACCGGCTAGTGACCTATGAGGCGCTCGGAGAATAACAGCTCTAATAATTACAGATTGGTAGGCTAAACAATATCCATGGCTGTTATGAGGCGATTTCAGGCCGGAATTTCAAACATTACCAGCGGCCGTTTTGGAGCGATTTTAGGACGTTGATTGCTCGGTTACTTTGCGCATTGAGCGAGATATTTCAGAGCACACTTTACTGGCGAAATAGACAAGAGGCGACCAAACAATCAGAGTGGCGAACAGGTCAGGCCCTTGTTCAAAGACCCAAAAGATCATTTTATGAGGCTCCCAATATGAAATTATTGGAGCGGCGGGAAAGATGGTGTTGAAGAAGATGCTGAATATTAACTCTGCGAATATGAGTCCAGTCAAAGCTATATAGTCAACAACTTTATTGTGAGCACTAGAAGCCCCCAACAGAGCAAACAGCGAAAGTACTAAAATTATCATCGCCACGCCTCCTTACCCCCACGAATAACTACCAGAAAGTTGTTAAGTTCAACTAAAGCTTTTGGCTTGCCGAAAATTGAGCGGCATATTTTGGGCGATCATCGTCGTATTAACAAACATTACCAGCGGCCTTCTTTGGGCGTTGTCAGTCGCTCACCTAATGTCCGCAATGAGGATCATCGTGACTTCAGGTTGGGGGGCTAAGCGGAAATTAGCGCGTGAATTAAGACCTGCCTCACAAACTTTTAAATACTCAAATCCATTAGATTGTAGTCTTTCAATGAGGACAAGGTTTCTGCGGTCCACCCAAATTCATCTCTCCGCTCCGCGAAAGGCGCATAATGATAAGGCACTTCATTTGGAAAGCGCTGACGTCTCGCATCAATCGCAAAGCCGATCAGGCGGGAGCGTGTATCGATGAAATTCTCATCCATGATAGCTGCCTCTGCATGCATGCCAGCGCCACGAATATTTAAAACAGAAGAGCGCTTGTGGAATCCAAAATTTATCGATAGGCGCGGCTCAAAACCTGTATTGGCAAATGAGCCGTGGATAATCTGTCGGCTATTGATGACGACGTCTCCCGGATTGCATATTATTGGAACAGCATCGGGCAGTCTTTCACTACCCGCTTCTTCTACCATTTTGGTTAGATTTGAACGCCCGAGTTTATGGCTTCCCGGGATAACCCAAACGCCGTTGACGGCAGTGCTGCCATAAACTTGTCCCATAAAATTAAAGCCGTGAATGTCTTGGTCAAATTCGGGATGATCCCAATGTGTATCGCCATCTTGGTGCCAAGACACCGCCGCGCCAACGCCTGCGTCCTTTATGAATAGGCCTTCGGTGAAGGGAACAAAATCTGGACCATTTATAGCTTCAGTCAGTTTTAGCAGATCAGGATGCCCGTAAACTCGTAGGCAAGCCTCTGAAAATTGTAACGACCCGCTCAAATAAAGGGGAACAGCCGGCGGCGCATCATCCGCCGCTTTGGGTTCAAACAACTTTACTTGGTGACGACCATTGAACATGTCGCTGCCGCCTAAGGGATCAGAAAGGGGTCGTGCCCACTGCAGGTTTGGCGCTTTGTTGCCAACGCCAAGGGCAGGACGTCCATGTTTGTCAACTTCTGCACCCATATGAACTGGGAAGTTCTCGCGCATGTCTGCGAGGTCGGCTTTAATGTCTTTTAATTCCTCTTCAGACAGCACGTCTTCAATAATATAAAAACCAAATTCAGAATAAGCGTTTAATATGTCTGGGTGGATATTCCCATCTTTATCAAATCTAATCGGACCCCGATTTGGCAGGGCTAACGCTTTGGCCTGTCCATTTACAAGGTAGGCTTTCATGGCTGCGCTTTCAGTGCCGTAGTGGGAGGCGCAAGCATCAATTGAGCGGCTAATATCTTGAACCATAGCAGTTTCTCTCACAATTTTTACTCTTGTTAAAATTTAATGCACATGCAAATCTGTGAGTCAAGGCTTAGCGGAGACACTCACCATGCCAACGAAAACCCTCGCAAGGGGCAGCGTAACACGCACAGCGAACAAAATGCGTCGTAAGGAACGCATTCTATCCTGCGCGCGGCAGATCATTGCGACTCAGGGCTATGATGCATTGACGCTTGCTAAATTGGCGTCAGATGCCGAGGTGACAATTCCGACAATCCATAATTTACTCGGAAAGAAATCTCAGATTATTGAACATCTGGTTGGGGACGTGGTCTCCCGTATCGGTCAGGTTTTATCGCGAGAAATAGGCGGTGATCCGATTTCCGTTATTCAGCTTTTTACAGATGAACTTATGTCCCTCTACACACCAAATGAAGCGCTCTATAAGGCGGCCTTTATCGCGGGGGAACGCGCTAAGTTATTCGAGCATCAAACACCACACGGCATATTTATGCGGTCTATAAAGCTGGCCGTTAAAGTCTGCGCAGATGCGAAAGCCAAAAGTTATTTGTTGGGAGAAATTGAGACAAATATTCTGGCGGAACAATTATTTGGCAGTCAAAGATTAGCCCGTCATGATTGGATGAATAACTATATTGATTTGAAAACCTACAAGTCTCGGGTCCTTTCAGGCATGTTTACCGTTTTGGCTGCTGATGCGGCGCCAGAATTTAGAGAAAGACTAATCTCTGAAATCAGAGACCTAACTGTCCAAATTCACCACTAAGCCGACGTCCGCTATGAGGATCATCGTGACTTCAGCTCGGGGGGCTAAGGAGACATGCCGTTCAGACCACTACCGAGATTAGCTTGTTATGATTGTACAATATTGATACCTAATTTCCATGTATGAATCCTCATTACTTGCAATGGAATATTTCCTTAAAGAAATCGGAGAAGATCACTGGCTAAAATGGGTACAAAAAGACCTTGACGAATGGACCTCGAATAAAAGCACGACTCATCATTTATCTGCCTACGGAGGAATGGGGTCTTTCAATGATGTCGTTATATGCAAAGCTAACAACCACTCTATTCCCGAGGGTGCAGAGTCCTGGGCAGACACTATTTTTCAATGGCTAAAGTCACTATGCTTCTTCTTCGCTAATAATCCTGAGACAGAATATTCCTTATCAGAGCTAAAAAAACAGATCGGATACCATGACGCATCTCTACCGGCATTCGTTGGTGGAGAAAATGCGCCAACTAAAATGAGAGGACTATTTGGAAGCAACCAACCGATCCAAGGTTGGCGCTGCCTAAATTGCGGACATGGAGAGATAAGCGATAGTGACGTTAGTTACTATATTGCCCAAACAATTGTTCCGAGACAATTGTTGGAAGCATGTGTATCCAGCCGATTAATTCCGGCGATAAACGACTTGCTAGGCTTAAGGGTAAAAAACCTAGACCAATTAAGCTCAAAATTGAAGCAATCGATTGATGGAGCCGGTATCAAAATTGATAGTCGCGAAGGATAGAAAAACCTTTGCTGCGGTCTCTAAGTCCTCTCCACCCTGTTCCAGTCTAAACTGCAATTTGAGCTAATGTCCGGTATGAGGATCTTTGTGACGTCAGTTGAGGGGATTGTGCGTAACAGATATGATACTCTGGACAGTAAATAACTCGGTTGTGAAATAAAATATCGCGAAATATGGCTTTTCAAGTAGGTTTCTAAGCCCAATTAGGTTTCACAGCATCTAAAGTGCCAATTTTTTTCCAGTATCGGGTCTGCGCGATCTTTACTTGCGCATAAGTATTACCAAAGTTAGGTTGCAACTTTGTGACCTGCGGGATGGTCCAATATAAATTTGAGAAATGGGGGTTCATAGGTCGTGTCACGCAGTTTTTCTATTTTGAAGCCTCTCGATGAAGACAAGATTGCCGCCATCCTTAAGATTGATGAGACAGCCACAGAAGATGGAAAAAAAGACCTGCCCGCATCAGAAGCCGCCGAACTCAGTGGTTTTGAACGAAAAATATTAAACGAGGTTCAGAGGTACCATACCAAGGTGAGAGCTGATGTTCAGCGCGATAGGGCTGTGCGCGAAAAAGAATTGGCCGAACACTCTTCGCGGTTGATGGATGCCGGAGTTGTTCCTCGCGCAAAGGCACGATTTCAAGAACTCCAGCTAGACATAGATAATCAGAAGCTAGAACTTGCTAGAGCCCGCAAAGAGCTCAAAGGAAGTGAGCTTATGCTGGAGCGGTTCACGAAGCCTCGTAATATTGTTGATGCGCCTTCAGCAACAACGAATTGGTTTCTGAGTTTTGCTATTTTGACGGTTCTCGTCTTTGTTGAAGCGCTGGCGAATATGATCTTTTTTGCCGAGGGTAATGAACTTGGGCTTTTAGGCGGCGTCATTATCGCCAGTGGTATTTCAGCCTTAAATGTCTTTGGCTTTTTTGCTTTGGGTTATTTTGGCGTCAGATATAAAAACTGCAATTTTGCTTGGCAAAAACTATCCGGTTTTTTTGTATTGGCCTTGTCTCTATTAGCTCTGATCGTATTTCACAGCGTCGTCGCATTCTATCGGCAGATAAAAGCTGAAACCCCGGATATTGAAATGATAATTGCATCTGAGAAAGCGGTCTCAAGATTATTTCGATTCGATTTTTTGGGGCTGGATCTTGTGTCCGTCGGCCTGCTGATTGTAGGAATCGCCTTTGGTTTTTTCGCTTTGGGCAAAGGTATCACCTTTGGACATCCAATCCCGGGGTTTGAAAGACGATACAATAAAGTCAAAGCGGCAGAAGCGCGCTTAGGGGACATAAAAGACGATTTCAAAATAGACTTCGTTGAAGGCACTAAGGATATTATCGATACGCTGAAGTCATCCATTTCTTCCCAAGGTGACCATGTCAGGCGCTATCAGCAATTATATGATGACATCACCAATTTCGAACGGCGTTATGATCAATTTGAACAAGACCTCTTGTCAGCAGCGCGTCACCTTATTGATCGCTACCGCCTGACAAATATCAAAGTCAGAACAAGTCCAAAGCCAAGCTATTTCGAAACGCCCTTTGATGACCAAACTAAATTTCAGACGGCCCCTCACAACCCAATGACACCACCCGCTGAAATTCTATCCGAAGCTGAAAAACACTCGATTAGTGCCCAAGCTTTGTTGGATGATGTTGAACAAGACCATAAAGAATTGAGGGCAATATTATTGGAGGACGTCAATGGCACGGCGTAGACGTAGATCACGGCGCGGGCGCGGGCATTTGCAAAAGAATATATTGGCTGCGGCTTTATTGCTTGGCGTGGTTGTATTTGGCACGGCTATATTTGTTACGGCTTCAGGTCGCAAGGCTGACATTGCTAGTATCGATCAGGAGACCTTTTGCAAAAAAGACAACCTGCCTGCTGTTCTAATGGTGATGGTGGATGCATCAGATAGTCTAGATCCTGTTCAGCGCGAGCGTGCTCTGGCACTCATTCTCAATAATGTGTCTCAAATTCCCAAATATGGGCGTGTAGATATTTATCTCATGGCAGAGCCTGGTCAGGAGTTGACGCAACCCACCTTTTCAAAATGCAATCCCGGACCCGCAGGTTCAGCTTTGACGACAAATGCCAAAGGCGATGAGAAAAAATTTGTAGTCGAATTTCAGGGGGCGATTGAAAATGCTTTGGCATTGGCCTTAACAGAAAAACAAGCGGAAAGTTCGCCATTGATGGAGTCTATCAGAGATGGTGCGACTCGCTCATTTGCTCGTACGCCGGACACCACGGAGCGCAAATTCATCATTGTTTCTGATATGCTTCAATATTCAGCAATCTCAAATCATTACAAAAACCATCAGTCTGTGCGCGAGTTATCCCGCACGCCTGCATGGTCATCCGTGATTACTGATTTGCGAGGGGCTGATGTCACTATTGGATATGTGGCCCGCCCAACAGACCGGGCTTTGCAGGGGCAGAAGCATATTTCGTGGTGGGAAGATTATTTTCAAAATATTGGCGGTAACGTGAACAGCGTAGAAACCTTTTGATTTATTTTAAAAATGAATTGGTCATCTGTTGACCGGATTGAGGCGATAATGGCGGATGATAAGAATAAGATGACAAAAGGAAAAAAGCGTCCGACGCTGTCCTTACCTGGGTTGGAAAAAAACGAAACATCTCAGTCGGAGCTACCTCTAAGCGAAGGCTCAGAAGCGGCTAAAGGTGCAAATAAGTCAGCAGGTGCCGACAAGAAAGTTAAGATCGGTCCCAAGCCGGAAAAAGCAACGTCGACACCTGACAATACGAAGTTTGAGCCAGTCACAAAAGTAGGAAAGCCCATCTCTGAAGAAGAGTTTTCGGCTCAAGTTAAACGGAGTAAGGAAGAGGCTCTCGAGGCCAAAGTAAAAAAAGGCGATGAACGCGCGGAAAAAGCGGACGCTAAAAAAGCACCTGTAGCTATTACAGCATTGCAAAGAAAACAAAGCGGTAATTTGCCGACAGTTGGGATGAATGATTTCGCGGAACGCATGCCCTATGTTTTACTTATCCTTGTTGGGTTCGGCCTAATTTTATTCGTAAAAACCCTTACTTCGACACCGAGTTGGATTGTGACCATGATGGCTGTTTTAGCCATTGTGTGTTACGGTGTTTTTGCTGGATTGCGCCAAGGTAACCGTATGCGCATTGATCGCATCGGCGATAATTGTTACTATTTGGGCCTTACCTATACTCTAGCCAGTTTGATTAGTGCTTTATTCGGCCTCGCGGGTGAGGATGTGGGGCAAAGACTTCTGGAAGACTTTGGCATCGCTTTGGGCTCAACTGCTGCTGGCGTAATTATGCGTATGGTTTTGATGCAGTTCAGAGACGAGCTCGATGATATTGAAACAGATGCACGGCTGGCTTTGACCCAAGAAGCCAAAGAGTTTGAGAGCCAGCTACGGCGCGCACGTCAAGATTTAGATGACTACAAATATACGGTCATGCAGAGCGTTTCGAGTACACATGAAGAATTAGCGAAAATGCTTAAAGTCCAAGCTCGGAACCTGAATGATAGGAACTTAGGTACAGCCGACAGTCTTGATGACAGAATGGCGGCGATGGATTCCTTTTTAGAAGCCTTCACATTGCGCTCAGATGCTCTGCTTAAAACGGCTGAAATGCTTGGAAACTCAACTCAATCCCTGGCCTCGCGTATGGATAGCATTGATGCGCAGCCTGAAACCTTGAAGTCAGCCTTTAGCGCGATTGGAGATGGTCTACAGGCGAGTGAAAACTCTTTGATCAAAACGGCTGAAAGTTTGGAGCGAACGTCAAAGTCTATCGAAGTTCGGAATGAAGGGGCTGATAATTTCATGGCTTTATCGGAACGCCTTGAGACGCGTATCGAAAGGCTTGATGACACTCTGGAAAAAATGACCACAAACCTTCAGCGGCAGTTGGAAGCCGTTGAAAAAGGGTCTCAGGTCATGGATGCGCACGTCGCAGCGATGAAAGCCTACACGGATGCCGCCGAGCTTGAAGGCGAGCGCATGCGAAAAGCGACAGCAAGTGTATATGAGTCGCTCGGGAGCCTTGCCTCGACAGTGACGCGCGAGGCCGGTCGTGGCCTCTAACGGCAACTCTAAGCATTATCGTCGTGGGCTTGTCCTGGGTTTGACGCTGGCAGAAGTGTTTTTATTGCTTCTGTTCTTGTTGTTACTCGTATTTTCTTATCTTCTTAATGTTGAGAAAATTAAATGGGATCCCGTAAAAGAAGTTTTGGTTGAAGCGAACCTTCCGGCTGATACGACGGCTGAAATTCAATCCAGTGTCGCCAATCTGCGCGAGCAAGTTGTAAGTTATGAGTCTGTTGTCGAAGCACTCCCCGACGCGGACTCTATGATCACAACCATAAATGAATTTGTTCAGTTGAAAGAACGCTTACGTGAGCAGGGTGTCGAGGTTGATAACCCAGACGTATTGCGTTCGCGATTGCAGGCCATGAGCGATGCTGATCTTCTGGCGAAAGAATATGAAAATATTTGCGGTGATTTGGAACAATTAAAAGATCAGCTCACAAATGATTTCTCAGCCCCAACAGCGCAAGCGGCGTTAGAATCTTGTCCTTCGGACAAAAGACTGGATGTTTCCGACTTAGAGCCTGAAAATATCGAAGAGGCGAAGCAGATAATAGAACGTCTACAACGTACTAATAATCGATTGAATAAAAATTTGACGGATTTGTCCGGTGGGAAGGGGTTGGTTTACCCCCCATGTTGGGCGTCTCCAAGCAATCCTGAACGCCCCTTATATAGTTATAACGTTAGTATTAAGGACGATGGATTGCTTGTCGTCTTGGGCGATGATCGCACCGGTCAAGACCTTTCCGTGTTTAAAGGCGATGCGAGAGACCCGGACTATGATCGTGTATTAAGTCGGCGTGAGTATTTAACGCAAACCCGAGGGTTGTTCGACTGGAGTGTAGAAAATCAATGTAGATTCTTCGTGCGCGTCATTGACCAAACGTCTTCCGACAATAAGAGTGGATATAAGGATTTCTTGGCAACGGTTGAAACTCATTTTTACAAGTATTTGGTGCCATAATGTTGACGAAGAAGACAAAAGGTCAAAAGCAGTTGGATTCAAAAATTTCGGACATGAGAGAAGCCGTGCTTTTGAAATACTTAAAAAGCCGTGGGTATGAAGTAGCAGCTGAAGATATTCGCGCGCATTTGTTTTTAAAGCGGTCTGATCAAGAGATTTTGGCGGAAATCGGACAACAGCAATCTTGGTTGTTTAGGGTTCGTACATCCCGAATAGCTCAGATGATTGGATCCTTTAGGTGATGTCGTATATTCGCGAAACTCTATAACCTTGGAATGCTCGGCAGGGCTCGTCAGAGAAGCTGAGACTATGATAGATAGGATATATCTGATGCATAAAAACCTATTGAGTTTTGCCGGCGCCTTTACCGTTCTGACAGCTCTCTTGTTGCCAACCAGTGCTTTGGCTTGGGGGGAACATGGTCATGCGGTTATTTGTGAGCTCACCTATAGGCAGTTGGAACCGGAAATTCGCAAAGCTGTCGATGAGCTGATGTCAGCTCATCCTGAAGACGAACGATTGAATACAGCCTGCGCTTGGGCCGACCGGTTCCCGCGCAAAAAGCCGAAGCAGCATTATGTAAACTTCCCCCGTGATTTAACTGAAATCGAATCTGCGAATTGCGGGGAGGCGAAGACTTGTATTTTCACAGCGCTCTCCGATGATTTTAAAACCCTGTCGGACCCTGACAGTTCGGATGCCGACCGCGCGGAAGCCATGGTTTTGTTGGGGCATTGGATTGGCGATATCCATCAGCCTATGCATGTTGGGTTTTCTGATGACCGCGGCGGAAATAGCGTGCATGTGAAACGCGGCCCCAAGGCCGGACGAAAATCAAAACCTTGCCGGTCCGGTACGGATAATCTTCACGCGGTTTGGGATACATGTTTGGTTGAGTCTGATGCTCCCAAAAAAACGAAGCTTTTCGGGTTAGCTGAGCAAGTTGATATTGCGACACATGCGGACAGATTGGAAGCGATAGATGTTCCCGTATCTGATGAGGTCGACTCAAAATTTAATCCGGTTGTATGGGCGAATGAGTCTCTCATGCTAGTACGTGATCCGCCCGTCCAATATTGCCGCGTGAAAGATGGTTCTGAGTTTTGTGCGTATGATGTTGACCGCGATTATTTTGTTCCAGTTGAAGGACAACGCTACAAAGGCGCCCGGTCCTTTACAGTCACTCATGGTTATATCGATTTTACGTCTCCGATTGCAGAACGCCGCTTGGTGCAAGCCGCGGAGCGATATGCTGCCGCATTAACCCTGGCTTTGTCCGTTGAGGCAGAGGACGAAATCAAATCGGATGATACCAACGTCAACCGTTTGCCTGAATAATTGGAGTCCCGTTTGGGTCAAAGAGGGGTGGTCGCTAAGAACACAGTGAGAATGAGGGCAGGGACACCAAAAAAGAGACCTCTCCCGATCCATCTTTCTCGTGGCATTACTTTCATATCTCTATGAGCATCTTCTCTAAGCTCTGCCCGCTCGTAATTTGAAACGCCTTTCATATCGGGAGGCGTTTCGCCTTGGGAAACCGCCTCTTTGCGGCGTCGTTCTGAAATCTCACCGATGTAACGTGACCAGCTAAACATGAGGCCGGCCCATGCGATAAAAGCTCCTAGGAGGAGGATGTAAGGAGAAAGCGGTAGCACGCTATCAGTTTAACTATTGGATGAGTTTTATCTATAGGAATTAGAGAAAAGGTCAGAGCGCAGCACTGAGCGTCTCTGTTTGAGAAAGCTATGATAGATATTTCCAATACTTTGGTAGATTCGACTGAAGGATGAAATCATGCTATCGCACCCCAAAGTATATGGGGAAGTATGATGACATTTCAGGTCTATGCGGCGGCAGCTCTTCTTGGTCTATCCCTTATAGCTATCGCTCCAAACGCGACTGCCCATCCTGGGCGAACGGCTTCCGATGGGTGTCACAATGATAAGAAAGCAGGCACGCGGCATTGTCACGGTACGAAGGCTACATCGAAATCCGTTCCGAAGACATCCTATCAAGGCACATCAAGTGTCTATTATGCAAACTGCACAGCCGCTCGAAAAGCGGGTAAATCAAACATAAGACGGGGCCAGCCTGGATATGCCAGCCATTTGGACCGAGACAATGATGGGATTGCCTGCGAGCGCTAAATAACGCCGTTTTCGATAAAGCTGAAGGGCTGACCTTCTGCAAAAATCAGATGGTCGAGCAATATCACATCCACGGCGTCCAAGGCTCTTTCCAATTTTCGGGTGAGCTTAATATCAGCTTCGCTGGGTGTTGGATCACCGCTGGGGTGATTATGGGCGATGAGCGCTACCGACGCATCGAGCGTCATGGCGCGTCTTACGATTTCACGCGGGTAAATATGAATTCTATCAATAGTCCCTTTTAGCAAATCCTCGCCCACGAGGCGGTTCTTTGAATTGAGATAGAGAACCGCAAAGGCTTCAATCCTCCGTCCGTTGAGAAGGGCGCTTAGGTGGGTCTTGGCCGCCTCTAGGGTCAATAGGTAGGATCCCGATTGCGTAGCTGTTTCTCGGGTCATTGAGGTAACAGCTTGCGGGATTGTTTTGAGAAGGCTTGCGCCATCATCTCCTATTATTTTTGAAAGGGCTTCATGATCTGCGCGGGCAGCATGTTGGAAAGTCGAAAACTGTTCTAGAATATCATTCGCGGCTTTTAGGGGCGTTTCTGATACGGCCGAGAGTAAGGCTGTTAAGACGGTGCGATCAAATTCTGCGCAATGCCGCGTGTAATTACTCATCCCATTCACCCCTAAACAAATTAAAGTCGTAAGGTGAATACGGGGTTGTGAAAGATATTATACAATAAGAGGGTGGTGCTATGGCGAATGATGAAGAGTGAGTAGCCCCACAGACAATCGGCCAGACTGTCCGGCCCTGCGGGGCAGGCGAGGTCACTCCCCAAAGGAACCTGCCAATCTAAAATATATCTAAATCAAAGACTGTCCAAGCTGTGGGTTTGTCTAACGGCATGCTCTATCTTAAAATTTGGGCGTCACCCTCCGCTAACGCTGCGGGCCGGGCTCTTGTGAACCAAGCCCGCTTTGCGGTCTTGGCCATGCGGCGTCGATCCCTGACGCATCCCGCTGCCGCGGGTTTGTTTCAGGCGTCTGCTATTCAGCAGACTAATCCGCAGCCCGGCACAGGCTTTCCTCCTTCAATTCCGCCTATGGCGGAAATGAAGAACGCCGTTCACGCGCCGCTCATTCCGACTTTTGGCCGGAGATGACTCGGCACGCTCTCTAAGCCGCGACGGGCTGCGGGCCTGCGCCATCTTTGAGCTTCGCCCCAAGGGACGAGCCAAGGATGGCTTGGCGCCTGCATACGCTCGCGCTTCCCACTGGCGGGCGCCAGAGGGGTCGCTCGCTTATGTTTTCAAAGCTCCATATAGTCCGATGGCAAATATTCCGCCTAAAATAATGTTCCGTGTTACACTTTTGGGAGGATGGCCTAGGAGTTCTTCTTTGAAGTCTTCGCAATTATATGTGCTTGCAGAATAGCTTCTGTAGTTTGCTAATATTGCGGCCCTGTTTAGAATTTCTTGATCGGAGGCATTCAAGCCCTGACGTTTTTTCCATCTTATATTCCGCCCCTTTGATGCCTTCTCAATAGTCGTGATTTCAACACCATTAGCGGGGGTCATATGGATGGCGTATCCCGACTCAAGATAAACAATGACGTGTCGGACGCCTTGCTTCCAGACATACGCAATATGGTAAAATCGGCTCATAATTTTGGGCTTTCTTTGCTCTCTTAGAATCAATGTGCTATTGGCTTAAGATATAATATGTGTAAAGGATAGTCATAAATGACTACTTTGAAAAATTCCCCTGCCACGACGTTTTCGATGATTCTTGCGCATGTGATTGCCCAAAGATGCAAAGTTGATGGATTGACGATGAATGCGTTTTACGAGCGAACGGGTATAAGCCAAGCTTCATGGTCAAGACTTGCGCGTGGTCAAACTCGTTTTGACGTTGAAGATCTTCGGATAATTGAGCGGCATATTCATATGCCAATAACGCAAATTCTAAGCACCGCAGAAGAAGTAGAGATGAAGGCGAAAAGGGAAGGTATCAAAATCATCGAGCCATATACCACTAAGAACAAATCAGATTTGGCAGATGTGGGTTTGATGATTGTCGCTGGCGCCGTCTTAGGGTTTATGGCCCTCCAAGTCTTAAGGTCAAAATAAGACGTTCATCTATTTTCGTTTCCAAAATTGGTTTCCTCTCGCCCCGAGTAAAAATCCTATTACGAAACCGATAAGCCCAAATAGTTTCCCCCCGTTTATTCCGCCGAACCCTCCGACCAGTCCGATGCTGCTGCCTACGAATAATCCAATCGCCAGGCCGATTATGGCTAAGATAAAACGGGTTTTCATTCAATTTTCCTAAGCTGGCTTTTTGTCAGTCTATCTTTTGAATTTTGTGTGGTCAGTAAAATAAAACAAACTGTCGGCCCTTAGCGGGCCGGCTTTTTTGTTTTCCCTCCTCGGGGGCGGCGGGAAGCGGTCGGCCAGACTGCCGCCGGGCAGTCCCGCCGCAAGGCCTTTGGCCAAAGTCGTCTAAGGCTCTTTACGTTCTCATACCAAAAACCTGGCAGCGCGCCTTATTACCCGTCGCCTGACTGGCCTCTTGCCGCTTCCCCCCGCCCCCTGCGGGGGGAACGTGCCGCGTCCCATTCTTTCGTCAATGGGGGCGCGGGGCGCGCCCGTCATGGGGGCGGCACCGGAGACCAGACCGATGACCTTTTGCCAAGCCGAGCCGCAAGATTCTTTTGACCATCAGCTCCCGAACTTCGCGCCGCCGACCGTTGACCCCATCCGCATCTATGTGGCTTGCCTTGCCGCTTACAATAACGGCCATTTGCACGGTGAATGGATAAACGTCACGGACGAGGCGAGCATTTGGGAAGCCGTGCAAGCGATGTTGTTCCGCTCCCCAATCGAGGAGGCCGAGGAATGGGCCATTCACGACTATGAAGGTTTTGAAGGCGCAGAAGTTGGCGAATATTTTAGCTTTGCCAATGTTGTGGAGCTTGCGGAGTATATTGGAGAGCGCGGCAAATTAGGCGCGGAGGTTCTCAATTATTACGGCGGCAATATAGAGGACGCCAAATCCCGCTTTGATGAATATGCGGGCGAATATGACAGCCTTGCTGCTTATGCTGAGGAGTTGACCGAGCAGACGGGCGAGACAATCCCGCAGCGCCTTGCGCCCTATATCGACTATAAAGCAATGGCGCATGACTATGAGCAGTCAGGCGACTTTTTGACGTTCAGAGTCGGCGGCAGCATTCATATTTTTTGGGCGCACTGACATGACCTTTACCGAAAGATTCGGCAGCTTCGTCTGTCTTGGCGACTCCCTCACATGCGAGGTCGACGGGTTCACCGTCACGGCCCGCATCGCCCATGACGAAACACCGGACGCCCCCGACCAGAGACAGGACGGATTCTGGCCAAGTCTTTCCCCGAAGACGTCCGGCTTCATTGGAGCAGGGAATGGCTGGCGGGATCGCTTCGCGACCGCCCAAGCCAAGGCCGAGGCTGTCATGTCCGCATGGAAAAATGACGAGTGGTTTTATTGCGGCGTCATACTATCCGCCGCGATTGATGGGCTGGAGCTGACCGACCACGCGGCAAGTCTATGGGGCATCGAAGCGAATTATCCCGATAGCGATAACGCCTATCTGACGGAGGTCGCAAACGAGTTGCTTCCCGAAGCTTTAGAGGCCGCGAAAGTCGAGCGGGCGCGGCAATGCGCAATTCTTTGCCAAGCGGAAGATGCGGCGTGACCGCCCGCCGCACATATGAGCCGACAGAGGTTGGAGAGCAAAGCCTGATTGACGGGGTGCGCCCCGTCACGCTTGGCGAGAGACTGACCGCCCGCACGTCTCACCCCATGACCCCCAAACGCAATCCAGACGCAGGGCAGAAGCCTTGTGACCACGGCTTATTCGACGAGGTCGGCCGTGCGCAAATCGACTTGTTAGACCTCATTCCAACCCAAACTTAACCAATACAGGAGGCTCCCATGAGCAAACCATTCGACTTAAAATTTATCCCGTTCTCTCAATTGCACATATCCGAACTCAATATGCGCCACAGCGAAACGACCCCCGAGATTGACGATATTCTGCCGAGCGTCAGAGAGCGCGGCATCCGCCAACCTTTGATCGTGCGCCGAGAAGGCGGCACGGCCAAGGCACCCAAATACGGGATTGTCGCGGGACGCCGCCGCCATTTCTGCCTTGCCGCTATCGCGGCAGAGGGCATTGAAATCGCCGATGTGCCTTGTTGCGTCATGGACGCGAAAGATGATGCCCTCGCCATTGAGACGAGCATCATCGAGAACGTAGCGCGTCTCGCGCCCACGGAAATGGAGCAATATGAAGCGTTCAAAGTCTTGGCCGATAAGGGTCAAAGCGTTGACGATATTGCTGCTGTGTTTGGGATAACGCCCAATTCAGTCAAACGCCGCTTAGCCCTTGGCGCGCTTATCCCTGATGTGCGCGAAGCTTACACCAATCAACAGATTGATGCGGCCAGCATCCGCGCTTTGACGATGGCGACAGAAGAGCAGCAAGCCGAGTGGATAGCCCTGTTCAATTCGGACGACTATTGCCCGCTCGGTCCGCAGCTTAAGGCATGGCTCACAGGGGGAGGGGTTGTTACCACTGACAAGGCTTTATTTGATTTGGCTGAGTATAGCGGAACCATCCTGACGGATTTGTTCGGAGAGCATGGTCAGTTTGCTGATACGGAGCATTTTTGGGAGAGCCAAAACGCCGCCATTGCCAAGGCTGTTGAAGCCTACAAAGCCGATGGCTGGAAAGAAATCATTCTCGGAGAGCGGGGGCACTAATTTCCCAAATATAATCATGTGCACCACCCGAAGGAGCAA
>ENA-ORXT01004072-ORXT01004072.1-marine-metagenome-genome-assembly--contig:-NODE-4072-length-15426-cov-2.612353_pt1 | contig 15426 bp, 15 predicted proteins | sample MGYA00237868_ERZ511482 | MGnify/ENA metagenome assembly ERZ511482 | reverse complement strand
TCCAACAGCTACGGGCTTGCCGCGCTGATGACGCAACTTGGCGCGATCCCGCGCCTGTTGCCGATTGCGCGTGATACGGCCTTATCGCTTGAACTGGCTTTTACGCTGGCCAAGGACGCCGACCTGATCCTGACAATCGGCGGCGCATCAGTGGGCGACCACGATCTTGTGGGCACAGTGGCCGCCGACTTGGGGTTGGCGCGCAGCTTTTACAAAGTGGCGATGCGGCCCGGCAAACCGCTAATGGCAGGGCGGATCGGAAAATCGATGCTGATCGGCCTGCCCGGCAATCCGGTGTCCGCGATGGTCTGCGGTCACGTCTTTGTGGCCCCCGTGATCAACGCTATGCTGGGGCTTGGCACAGCAGCTGCACCGACGCAAACGGCCAGGCTGGCACATCCAATCGGCGCAAACGGGCCCCGCGCGCACTATATGCGCGGGCGCATTGATGCAGGTCAGGTCACCGTCTTTGACAGGCAGGACAGCGCGTTGCTAACCGTGCTGGCCGATGCGAATTGTCTGGTGCTGCGCGCACCTGATGCGCCTGCTTTGCAAGACGGCGATCCGGTTGACGTGATACTTTTGTAGATAAAATCACCTTAAAAGTTGACACAAAACGAGAACATCACTAGAACATAGGCAAAACGCCGCACATGCGCGGAGAAAAAGCCGAGGTATTTGATGCTGACGAAAAAACAACGCGACTTGCTGGAATTTATTCATAACCGTGTGCAGCGTGACGGCGTGCCGCCCTCGTTTGACGAGATGAAAGAAGCGCTTGATCTGCGGTCCAAGTCGGGCATCCACCGGTTGATTACCGCATTGGAAGAACGCGGTTTTATCCGGCGTCTGGCGCACCGTGCGCGCGCGCTGGAAATTGTGAAATTGCCAGACACGCTGAACAAGACCGGATTTGTCCCGCAAGTGATTGACGGCGACCGCCCCGATACGATCCCGAACACCGCAAAGACCGTTGAAATCGCAGCCGTTGAACTGCCTGTGATGGGACGGATTGCTGCGGGTGTCCCGATTGCCGCGATCTCTGAGGTTTCGCATAGCGTCGCTGTTCCGCAGGCAATGGTCAGCAAGGGCGAACATTACGCCCTTGAAGTCAAAGGCGATTCGATGATCGACGCTGGCATCAATGACGGTGACGTCGTGGTGATCCGAGAGACGTCTGTCGCGGACAACGGTGATATCGTGGTCGCTTTGGTCGAGGACAGCGAAGCGACACTGAAGAAATTCATGCGCCAAGGCCAGTCGATCGCACTTGAAGCGGCCAATCCTGCGTATGAAACCCGCATTTACCGCGAAGATCAGGTCAAGGTGCAGGGCAAGCTGGTCGGGTTGATCCGCACCTACTAAGGATCAGCCTTTACCAAGATCAACGGGCCGCTTTGTGCGGCCTGTAGCGATTCTGCGTCAGGTTTGCCGCTGGGTTGTGACCACGGGCGCACGCCTGTGACATCGCGCGCGCTTGTCACATTGAGTGAAAGATCTGCGCCCAGATCAAACGCAAGTGACCCTGTCTGACGCAACCTGTTCAGATCATAGGTTTGGCAAGGACGCGGTCCGGCATCGACCTGATTGCTGATCAAGATATCCGCACCATCGCAACCGACCATATCCGCAAGCGCAGTTTTCCCCGATACTTGCACGACATCCCACGGACCAAGCTGCGCGTGGACAACCCGCCCGTTTTGCCGCAAACCTGCGCGCGCGGCCGCGATGTCTTGGGGCACAGGCGCGCCATCATTTTCCAACCAGATGCCTGCGACGAAACCGCTGCCTTTGGCGCGTGACAACACCCTGCCCTCTGACGTGTCTTTGCCTATGAGCGCGCCGTTATCTGCCACCAACAAGGCAGGCCGCGTGGTTTGTGACCACAGCAAAAACCCTGCACCCGCGATCACCACACCAACCAGCCGTCCGCGCCCTGACCACAGTGCAATCCAGATCAGGCCAAGCCCCATGAGCGGCACCACCCACGGTGCGGGGGCTATGACATGCCCAACGGCACCTTCTGCCTGACCGACGGTGCTGGCGACAAACAAGATCCAGCGCAGACCTTGTTCCATAAACCAGAACCCGATCCACGACAGACCAATTGGCGCCAGACAGATCGCCATCACAGCGGCGGGCATCACAAGCACCCCCATCAACGGCACGCTAAGCAAGTTCGCAATCAAACCGTAGTGTGCGATCATGTTGAAATGAGCTGCCGCAAAAGGTGCAGTTGCAAACCCTGCAACAGCAGACGATATGACCACCGACAAAACGCCGCGTTGCCATTTGGGAAACCGCGTCAGATCAACTTTGCGCATCTGGGAAAACACCACCACAAGCGCTGTTGTGGCAGCAAACGACATCTGAAATCCAGGCCCTGTTAGCGCGTCAGGTGCAATGATCAGGACAACAATCGCCGCCATCGCAACCGCACGCAGCGTTAACGCGCGGCGGTCTAGAATGACCGCGACAAACATCACTGTGACCATGATAAATGCACGCTCTGTCGCGACGTTGCCACCTGACATCAGCAGATAGAAAAACCCGACCGCAATCGCGCAGATTGCGGCGACTTTCTTGGCGGGGAACCGCAGTGCCACATAAGGGAAACACGCAATCACAAACCGGACCAGCGTAAAGATAACGCCCGTCAACAGCCCCATATGCAAACCTGAAATCGCCAGCAAATGCGCAAGGTTGGACGCGCGCAGATTTGCCAAAGTATCCTGCCCCATGGCCGCACGGCCGCCTGTCATAATTGCGGCTGCAAACGCGCCAGCCTCGCCGTCAATCGCCGCCTGCACCGCGCGCGATATTTTGACCCGCTGCGTAAACACCCATAACCGCCAGTCGTTCTGGCTGTGATCCAGACCCACCACCGGATTGCGCGTATACCCCACGCCGCCAAGTTTAAGGAAAAACGCGTGCCGCTGAAAATCAAAACCGCCCGGTTCTGCGGGGCCTGACGGTGGTGACAGATGCCCCGTTGTCATCAACACTTCACCTGGTGCGACGACAGGCATCGTATGATCCCCGTGCAGCGAGATGCGCACACGCGCAGGTGTCCGGTCCGGCCCCATCCGCGCCAGAACAACGCGGTCCAACGTCAGCCGCACGGCGTCGCTGGCAGAGCGGTCAATCTTGATCACGCGCCCTTGGATCGGGCCGTAATAGCGGAACGTCAGAACGGGTTCGGTGACCATCGTCACACGCATTTTGGCAAGCCCCGCACCTGTTATTATCAGCACGATTGCCAGAACCAGCGGCGTCACAGACATGGGCAGCACCCGAGCCGTCACCAGTAGCACACAGGCGGCGATTGCGGCTGTCCACCAGATGATCAATGCAGGTTCAAACAGCAGCGAAAAGTATCCGCCAATGCCAATCGCCAAGCACACAGGCACCCACGCCAGAAGGTTGCCCCGCTGCGCCAGCAAGCCTGCGTCTATCGCCCGAACAAGATGCACTTGTCACGCCCTCGCGTTGTCCTTATCCCCCTGTTAACTTTGACCCAACAACGTAAACCGAAGGTTAACCGCACCATGACAGTTGTGACCCGTTTCGCCCCTTCGCCCACTGGTGCCTTGCATATTGGTGGCGCGCGTACCGCGCTTTTTAACTGGCTTTATGCGCGCGCGAACGGTGGTACTTTCTTGTTGCGGATCGAAGACACGGACCGCGCGCGGTCTTCTGACGAAAACACCCAAGCGATCTTGGACGGGCTGACGTGGCTTGGGCTTGACTGGGACGGCGACCCGTCATCACAACACGCGAACGCCGCCCGTCACGCGCAAGTCGCGAACCAGATGCTTGCATCAGGGTCGGCCTACAAATGCTTTGCCACACAAGACGAAATCGAAGCATTTCGCGAGGACGCACGTGCCAACAAGACATCAACGTTGTACCGGTCACCGTGGCGCGATGTGGCGGATGCGGATCATCCTGACCTGCCGTTTGTGCTGCGTGTCAAAGCGCCACGCGACGGCAGCACCACGCTGCACGACAAGGTCCAAGGCGACGTGACGTGGTCTAACGACCAACTTGACGACATGGTGCTGCTGCGGTCCGACGGATCGCCTGTCTATATGCTGGCCGTCGTCGTTGATGATCACGACATGGGTGTCACGCATGTCATACGCGGTGATGACCATCTGGCCAACGCGTTTCGCCAGAACCTGATCTATGATGCGATGGGCTGGGACAAACCCACCCTTGCGCACATCCCGCTGATCTTTGGCCCTGACGGCAAGAAGATGTCCAAACGCCACGGCGCCACGGGTGCGGCCGAATATCAGGCGATGGGGTATCCTGCTGCGGGCATGCGCAACTATCTGGCGCGGCTGGGATGGAGCCATGGCGACGATGAATTCTTCACCGATGCGCAGGCCAAAGACTGGTTCGGTTTTGATGGAATCGGTAAATCTCCGGCGCGGTTCGACTTTAAAAAGCTCGAAAATATCTGTGGTCAGCATATCGCCGCAAGCGACGATGCTGCGCTGCTGCATGAAATCCAAGGATTTCTGGCCGCAACGGATGCCAATGCTTTGTCTGAAACACAATCGCACGGGCTGTTGACTGCAATGTATTGCCTCAAAGAGCGTGCGAAGACATTGCCGGAACTGCTTGAAAAGGCTCACTTTGTTCTGACATCTCGTCCGATTGCACCCGACGAGAAAGCCGCAAAACAACTTGACGATGTATCCCGTGGTATACTGTCAGAATTGACGCCGCAGTTGCAAACTGTTAGCTGGTCACGAGACGCGTTAGAGGAACTTGTTTCATCTGTGGCCACGGCCAACGATACGAAACTTGGCAAGCTTGCAGGACCTCTGCGCACGGCACTTGCGGGACGAAGCGTATCGCCAAGTGTTTTCGATATGATGCTTGTTCTGGGCCAAGACGAAACCGTGGCCCGGCTTAATGACATCAGTACCTGAAACCATTTCGTCATACATTGACGCTAACGGTCCTAGGGAAAATAAGAAATACGCGACCAGCATTTGCTGGTTCCGCTGACATGGGGAATGAACATGGCCGATACTGCAAAGACCGCGACACTGACGATTGATGGCAAAGAATTTGAATTGCCGGTTTATTCCCCCACCGCTGGCCCCGACGTGATCGACATCCGCAAGCTTTACGCGCAAGCGGGCGTGTTCACGTATGATCCGGGTTTCACATCGACCGCGTCCACAGACAGCACGATCACCTTTATCGATGGTGGCAAAGGAGAGTTGTTGCACCGTGGCTACCCGATCGACCAGCTGGCCGAAAAATCGCATTACCTCGAAGTGTGCTATCTGCTGCTATATGGCGAGTTGCCGACAGGCGCGCAGTTGGAAGATTTCGAAAACCGCGTGACCAACCACACAATGCTGCACGAGCAGATGATGAACTTCTTCCGCGGGTTCCGCCGCGATGCGCACCCGATGGCGATTATGGTCGGTGTTGTGGGTGCGATGTCCGCGTTTTACCACGATTCGACCGACATTTCAGACCCGTGGCAGCGCGAGGTCGCATCAATCCGTTTGATCGCCAAGATGCCCACGATTGCGGCGATGGCATTCAAATATCACGTGGGCCAGCCGTTTGTGTACCCGCGCAATGATCTGGACTACGCGTCCAACTTCTTGCGCATGTGCTTTAGTGTCCCGGCAGAGGAATACGAAGTTGACCCGATCCTGTCCCGCGCAATGGACCGGATCTTTACGCTGCACGCCGACCACGAACAAAACGCGTCGACATCAACAGTGCGTCTTGCGTCGTCATCAGGTGCCAACCCGTTTGCGTGTATCGCCGCTGGCATTGCTTGCCTTTGGGGTCCGGCGCATGGTGGCGCAAACCAAGCCTGCCTTGAAATGCTGCGCGAAATTGGCACCGTGGACCGCATTCCTGAATTTATCGCACGCGCCAAGGACAAGAATGATTCCTACCGCCTGATGGGTTTTGGCCACCGCGTTTACAAAAACTTTGACCCACGCGCCGTGGTGATGAAAGAAAGCGCTGACGAAGTGCTTGAACTAATGGGTGTCGAAGACAAACCCATCCTGCAAGTTGCCAAAGCCCTAGAGGCCGCAGCGCTCGCCGATCCGTATTTCGCGGACAAAAAGCTGTTCCCCAACGTCGATTTCTATTCGGGCATCATCCTAGAGGCGATGGGTTTCCCCACGTCTATGTTCACACCGATCTTTGCGTTGTCACGCACCGTCGGCTGGATTTCACAGTGGAAAGAACAGCTTAGCGATCCACAGCTCAAGATTGGTCGCCCGCGTCAGTTGTACCAAGGCGAGACGATGCGCGATTATGTCGACATCGAAAAGCGCTAGCACTCTGTTACAGACCGCGCGGCTGGTGCTGCGCGGTCCGCAAGAAAACGATCTGGACGATATGTTCGCGGTCTACAGCGATCCGCGCGCGATGCGGTATTGGTCGACAGCGCCGCATAGCGATCCATCCGTCACCTCAGATTTACTGGACAGGCGCATTGCCGCTTGGGCCGACGCACCCGTTAATTTTCAAGTGACACTTGATGGTCGCTATATCGGTACCGCTGGCAACTTTGACCGCAACGAGGTTGGATTTATGTTGTCGGCCGACCACTGGCGCACCGGCATCATGTCCGAAGCGATGACTGCGATTATCCCGCACCTTTGGCGCATCACTGACCACGACAAGCTGTTTGCGGACGCCGATCCGGACAATACCGCATCGGTTGGTTTGCTAAAATCGCTTGGGTTTATCCAGACACACCGTGCCGATAATACGTTTTGCATCAATGGTGTGTGGTCGCACAGCGTCTACCTTGCGCTACCGCGCCCCGTTACCTTTGGCTAACCAATCGTGCGGAAAGCTGTGCGGTCTTCATCACCGATCAATCGCGGCGGTGTATCCATGACTTGCAACAAGACAAGGCAGACCAATGGATAGTGATGATGACGTATCGCAAATGATCGCACGGGTCACGGCACAAGATGCCCCCGCCGCTGCTGAAATTGATGCAACGCCCGTATCAAACGATTTGTTTTTCCCCAAATCGGAAACCGCGTTTACCGAAGTCCCCGTATTCAGGCACCAAAACATTAGCGCCCTTCAAAACTAGGGGGGCGCTTTTCAAGAAACGCGACAACACCTTCTTGGAAATCACGCGTGCGCCCGCACTTGCCTTGCAGCTTGGCCTCTAACGCTAATTGCTGGTCAAGCGTATTATCAAACGTCCCGCGCAAGGCGTCTTTTAGGTAGCCATAAGTCGCAGTTGGTCCTTTTGACAACTGAACCGCACGCTGCGTGTAATGGGCTACAAAATCCTCTGCTGCGACGGCTTCATAGATCATACCCCAATCAGCAGCTTGGGTCGCGCTGATCTTGTCCGCAAACAACATCGCCCCCATCGCGCGCGCCAGACCGACTTGGCGTGGCATAAAATGCGTTCCCCCCGCGTCAGGGATCAGACCAATGCGGGTAAACGCTTGGACGAAATATGCGTCATGACTGGCGATCACAACATCCGCCACCAACGCAAGATTGGCACCCGCACCCGCAGCAGGGCCGTTGACGGCAGCAATCGTCGGGATTTTACAATCAATGATCGCGCGCAACATCGGCACATATTCGTCCCGCAGCGTACGTTCCAGATCAAGCGAAGCCGCCGACCCGCCGTCCCCCAAGTCCTGACCTGAACAAAACGCCTTACCGGCGCCGGTCATCACAATAACGCGCGCTTCTTTTTCAGCGGCACGCACAGCATGGGTGATTTCAGCACGCATCTGCGTGTTCAATGCGTTCATCACATCGGGCCGACTAAGCATTACAACCGCCACACCGTCGCGGACCGCATAGTTAATTGTCGAGTAATCCATCAATCTGTCCTTCGCTGCGCATTTCCAAATAAATGCCCGACCCACGCTTCAAGCGAAAGTGAAACGACGCGTCATGACCGCAATATTTTCTCAAGCGCTGCTTTTTCGTCGTCATCAAGCGTATCGGGCATGGCTGGTTTACGCCGGATTGTTGCCCATCCGATCAATCCCGCCACCAGCAGCATCGCAGGTGCGGCCAGCCATAACACCAGATTTGCCCCGTCTGCGGTGGGGCGCAACAGAACAAACTCGCCGTACCGCGCGACAAGATAATCCACAGCCTGCGCATCGGTATCGCCTGCCGTCAGACGTTCTCGCAGAATAATCCGCAGGTCACGCGACAGGATCGCATCAGATTCGTCAATCGACTCGTTTTGGCAAACCGGACAGCGTAATCCGGCGGACAACGCGCGCGCACGCGCCTCTAGCACCGGATCGTCCAGCATTTCGTTTGGCTCTACCGCGAAAGCAGCACCTGACCAAAGCATCAAAATAAGCGCCAGATATTTCATTCCGCAGGCACAGGTTGTGCTTTGGTCGCACCAGCGCCAATCCGCATCCGGCGATCGGTCAGCGATAATGCACCGCCAAGCGCCATCAAGATCGCACCACCCCAGATCCAGTTTGCAAACGGCTTGATATAGACCCGCACCGCGTATCCGCCACCGGTTTGCGCATCACCGATCACCACATAGATGTCGCGCAAGTAACCATTGCGAATAGCAGCTTCTGTTGTGGGCATCTGCGCAACTGGATAAAACCGCTTTTCAGGTGACAGCACCGTGATCTGGCGCCCGTTCTTGGCAATCGCCATATCGGCAAGTGTTGTGGTGAAATTCGGGCCACGATCACGCCGCACGTCCTGCAACGTAATGTCATATGCCCCCACGGTCCACGTCTCGCCAACTTGCGCCACACGAATATCTTCGGTCTCCCACGCCAGAATGGCCGCGACACCAAAGACGGTCACGCCCACACCAATATGTGCGACGGCCTTGCCCCAATCTGCACGCGGCAGGCGTCGCATACGGGCCAAGCGGTCCAAGAAACTGCCGCGCACACCGCGCAGCCACAGATCAAGGATTGCGCCACCGACGACCCAAACCCCAAGTGCTAGACCAATCGGCCCCAACGCGCTGCGCCCGCTTTGAACCGCAAACGCAAGTGCAGCACAGACAACCGCAAGGATCAGCAAACCACCCAGCGGCTTGGCCGACCGTGTAAATGTCCCGCGTTTCCAAGCCAGTAGCGAACCAAGCGGCAATACAACGGCAAGCCCCACCATAAACGGTGTAAAGGCTGCGTCAAAAAACGGCGGCCCCACTGACAACGTCCGCCCCAACGCCATTTCGGCAAACAATGGCCAGATTGTCCCCACAAAGACAACAAATGCGCTGACGGCAAGTAAGATGTTGTTGACCACAAGCGCGCTTTCACGGCTGACCGTGCCAAACACGCCCTTGGCCTCTAACGATCCTGCGCGAAACGCGTACAACGTCAAAGCCCCGCCAAGGAAAATCCCGAGGATCAGCAAGATGAACACGCCACGCTCTGGATCGTTGGCAAAGGCATGCACCGACGTCAAAAGACCTGACCTGACGATAAACGTGCCTAATAGCGAAAAGCCGAACGCGAGGATTGCTAACAAAACTGTCCAGCTTTTCAAAGCCTCGCGTTTTTCCACAACGATGGCCGAATGCAACAGCGCCGCTGAAATCAGCCACGGCATAAAGCTTGCGTTCTCTACTGGGTCCCAAAACCAGAAACCGCCCCAGCCAAGCTCATAGTAGGCCCACCATGACCCAAGTGCGATCCCGATGGTCAGAAATACCCACGCGGCCAGCGTCCAAGGCCGGACCCAACGCCCCCATGCCGCATCAACGCGCCCTTCAAGCAATGCCGCGACAGCAAACGAAAACGTCATGCTTAACCCGACATAGCCAAGATACAAAAACGGTGGATGAAACGCCAAGCCCGGATCTTGCAGCAACGGGTTCAGGTCGCGCCCATTCAAAGGTGCATCGACAAGCCGCAAAAACGGGTTGGATGTGAACAGCATAAACGCAAGAAACGCGACACCGACCGACCCTTGGATCGCCAGCACACGCGCGCGCAACGTCTCTGGTAGGCCCTGACCAAACCACGCGGCACTCGCACCAAAAAGCGTCAGGATCAAAACCCAAAGCAGCAGCGACCCTTCGTGGTTCCCCCAGACACCGCTGACTTTGTACAGCATCGGTTTGTCGGTGTGCGAGTTAAGATAAACCAACCGCAGCGAAAAGTCCGACATCACAAAGGCCCACGTCAAAACCGCGAACGAAAACGCAATTAAAATGAATTGACTGATCGCCGCGGGTTCGGCCACCGCCATCCAACCGCGCCAACCTTTGGCAGCACCAACAAGGGGAATCACGCTTTGTACGATCGCAATCGCAAAGGCAAGAATCAGGGCGAAATGAGCGAGTTCTATCAACATGCGCGGACGTTACCGCAATCACAGGCAAACAAACAGAACCAGTGGTGTCACAAATTGGCACAGGTGTTAGCCTACAAGCCCGCCTTGGATCACATACGTCAAACCCGTGATCAGGATGCCGCCAATGATCAACCTCACCAGCCATTTCAGCGTATCTTCAATCGCGCTCAGGCGTTTGGCAACATTGCCACGGTGAACTTCATCAACCGCATTGCGGGTTTCAATCGCAACGATCCGCCGCTCCATGTGTCCGTCATGATCAACCACGTGATGTCTCCCATTCGGCCAAAGCCGCGTTATCTGTATACGACACTGCGTCAGCCTTGGGGGTGGTCAATGACTGTCCCAAAACAACAGTTTGCGCGACAGAGCGTTGAAATTCCTGCCCTTTTGCCTGATGACGTGCGCCAAAGTAAAAGCTGACAATCGCCCCCATCAACCACCAAAGCGGCTCTGGCACCAAGATGATCCCTTCCATCCGGCTGGCAAACCACACCGGATCAAACATCGCAGATACGAACAACCCTATCGTTCCAAGCGCCAACATCGGGCGCGGCAAACGGTTCATACCGTCAATCAGGCGGTCAAACATACCTTTGCGTGGATGCGCGAACTCTGCTGCAAACTGGCGCAGGGTTTCGGTATTCAGGTCCGCATCGCGTTGCGCCGATTTTTCGGCATTGGCACGAAACACTTCAACCGTTTCGGCGACAGCATTCCGCCCGTCGCCAAAAAACAGCGACATCACTTGTCCGATTAACCCCATTTGGCCGTCCTTTGCTGATGTTGCGCGTCTGTGAAATGAAAGCGGGGTGCCAAAAACGTCTCTGCCCGCGTGATCCAACCGCCTTTGCCACCGTCACGCCGCCGCGCATATTTGCGGCTGGCGGGGCGTTTGTCTGCAAGCGCGTAATAATAATTCCGCCGCGCAATCGCATAGGCGTCAGCCAGATGAAGCGGCGCTGCAAGCACCGCTTGGTCAGCCACAGCACGCGTTTTGGGACCAATCACACCATCAACCTTAAGATCATATCGCATCGCATTGAAAAGACGTTGCAAAATCCGCACCGCATGTGCGCCTGCGTTGACATACATATCAAACACCGATGGTTGCAGGATCAGCGGCAGCAGCGCTATTTTGGGCGCTTCAAAGTAATGCTGGACAAAGATATCAATCGCCTGGTCTTGCCGCAACACGCGCACATCCTGTACGTTCACCGCACCGTCACCGTTCAGGTCCAGCCCCAAACGGCGCATCGTATGAATAGTCACGCCGTGGTTGGTCGCACCACCCGGATCATCGGGATCGTTCACATAGCCACCTTCACGGCGCACAATCTCTGCGGCAATCTCGGATACGCTTTGCATATTTCACCCCTCATTTCAGAAGGGCAACCTGCGCAATATCCGTTAATTGGTTGTTGCGGTATCGTCCGGTGCGACGTAATTGCCTTGGGCCTTCAACGCTTCAATCACCTCTTTGGGCATATACGTCTCGTCATGTTTGGCAAGTATTTCAATGGCTTCAAACGTGCCGTTGATGTATCGACCCTGCCCGACCATACCTTGACCTTCGGAAAACAGATCAGGCAATATACCCGTATACGTCACAGGCACATCTGCGCCACCATCGGTGACCACAAACGACACTTGCGTGCCGACACCGCGCACGATCGATCCGTCTGCAACCAACCCACCAATACGAAACACCTCGTTCGCCGCAGGAGGGTTTTCAGCGATCTGGCTGGGAGAGTAGAAAAAGTTGATCCCGTCGCGCATCGCATATCCGATCAAGGCGGTCGACAACGCCAAGGCGACAAAGGTGATGACGATCACTTGGATGCGTCGCTGTTTCTTAAGCGTCTTCATGGGAACATCGCTGGCATCATCAGCCCTTCGGTTTCTGGCAGACCCAGCATCAGGTTGGCATTTTGCACCGCCTGCCCACTGGACCCTTTGCACAAGTTATCAAGCGCGGCTGTCACCAACACACGCCCGCTGATCCGGTCAGAGGACACACCGATATGACAAAAGTTCGACCCCGCCACATGCCCTGTTCCGGGATGTTTACCAAACGGCAGCACCACAACAAACGGCGCGTCCGCGTAGGCAGCAACCAGCGCGTCATAACACGCCTGCGCATCGCCCTTCAGATAACAACTCGCCAAGATCCCACGGTTGATCGGCACCAGATGCGGCGTGAACTGAATTTCAACCGGACGCCCTGCCAAAGCACTGAACTCCTGATCAAATTCACCTTGATGCCGGTGTGTGCCACCTTGCGCATACCCTTGCGCATCGGTGCTACGTTCCGCAAACATCATGTTTTCCTTCAACGACCGTCCCGCACCTGTGACACCGCATTTCAAGTCGCAAATAATATCATCCAGATCAATCAGACCGCCCGCAATCAATGGGCGCAGCGCAAATTGAACCGTCGCCGCGTTGCAGCCTGTCCCTGCAACAAGCCGCGCGTCCTTGATCTGGTCGCGGTAAAATTCGGTCAGCCCGTAAACGGCAGTCTTTTGTAGATCAGCCGCGACATGCGGCGCACCGTACCACTTTTCATACGCCGCTACATCGCGCAGCCGAAAGTCGGCGCCAAGATCAACGACCTTTACAGACGCGGGCAGATCGCGGACCAGTGCTTGCGATAACCCGTGCGGCAAGGCTGCAAAGACCAGATCAATCGCCGAGAAATCAATGTCATCCAGTTTGACCAGCGGCGGCAAATCCATGTGCCGCAGATGCGGAAAGACATCGGCCATGTCCATGCCCGCTTTGCGTTCAGCCGATAGCGCACCAATACGCAACGACGGATGCGTGGCAATCAGGCGGACAAGCTCTGCGCCCGTGTAGCCGGACGCACCAAGGATGGCGACAGTGTGGGTCATGTGATGAACCCCTTTCGAGTATTGTATGTAGTGCGGGTCGCGCGCGGCGACAATCAGGCTGCTTGAAACGTGATCTTTCGTCGCAAGAATTGTGTCGCGTGCGTTGATACCACCGCAGGATCACCCGTCGTCAAAAACTTGGCCTGCGTACCTTCGCCGATCATCTCTGGCCTCCGCTTAAGGTAGTCACCAAGGCTATCTGCGACCAGTTTGGGTTGGCTAAACACCTTGACGTCCGGCCCGAGTGCATCGCGAAAGATATCCTCGACCAGAGGGTAGTGCGTACAACCCAGAACGGCTGCATCAGGCTTGGGCATCTTACGCATCAAGGCCGCGACATGGCTGCGCACCAGCGCCTCGGCCAAGATCATATCGCCTTCCTCAATCGCATCGACGACACCGCCACAGGCTTGCGCTTCGACATCAACGCCGATTGCACGGAAAGCCAGCTCGCGCTGAAATGCACGGCTGCGCACTGTCGCAGGCGTGGCAAACAGCGCCACATGTTTGACATCCACCTCGCGCGGGGGCGAATTATCCCCCCACTGGCGTTCTGTCAGACCTTCGATCATCGGCACAAACACACCCAGCACGCGTTTGCCTTTTGGCACCCACGCTTCCTGCATCCGGCGTAGTGCTGCTGCCGACGCGGTGTTGCACGCCAAGATCACAAGGTTGCAGCCTTCGTCAAACTGGCGCGTCACCGCAGCCGTCGTCAGATCATAAATGTCATCCGCGTCCCGCACGCCGTATGGCGTATGCGCGCTGTCGCCAAAGTACACCAACGGCACGTCGGGTAATTGCGCAGCGACACGGTCCAAAACCGTCAGCCCGCCAAGTCCGCTATCAAAGATACCTACCGCCATATCGCGACCTTTTATCTATCTGTGTTGTGTTTGGCATAATTGGGTTTGTGTCGGAAATCCATGCCATTTACCGCTACTCGGCGGCAAGCGTTGCAGGCTGTGCGTGTAATGCCGCCAAATACGTCTCGCGCGTGTTTGCGGCCTTGCGCGCGGCTGCATCTTTTACAGGGCCAAACCCGCGAATATCTAGCGGCAAGCGTGCCAGCCCCAGCGTGGCGTCCGTCGCAGCCCCGTCAAAATCGCGCAAGATCATCGCCATGTCCGCCTCGTACTGCGTGATCAAAGCACGTTCCATCTTGCGCTCTGCGGTACGTCCAAACGGATCAAATGGTGTGCCACGCAACCGCTTGAACCGCGCCAGCATCGGGAACGCACGCGCCATCGTCGCACCGTATACCTTCTTGGCAGGTCGCCCGTCCGCACCCGTCTTTGACACGATCGGTGGTGCCAGATGATACGACAGCGTCAAATCACCATCAAATTCCGCGCGTGCTTTGGCCTGTGTTTGCTGCAACAACCGTGCGACCTCGTATTCATCCTTGTACGCCAGTAGCTTGTGATATCCCAAAGCCACCGCCTCGCGCATGTCAGGCGATGCGAATTCATCCACCATCGCGCGGTAGCGTTTGGCCAACCGCTTGCCTTGATAGGCTATCAGATGATCCGCGCGAAACGCGATCTTGGCATCCAATGTTTGCGGCAACGCCTGCACCGTCGGCGTCAAGACCGCACCCATCGCGGCAGGATCAAAAATCGCCCACCGCCCCAGCGCAAACGCATGTTTATTCTGTTCAACCGCAGCCCCGTTTAACGCAATCGCGCGCATCACTGCATCAAAGCTTAACGGCACACCGCCCATTTGCCATGCGGCACCAAAAACGATCATATTGGCATAGATGCTGTCACCCATCACAGCCTTCGCCAACGCTGACGCATCAAACAGCGCAAGCCCGTCTTGCAACCGCGCCTCAAGGCTGACCTTTAACGCCGCACTTGGCAGCGTAAATTCAGTATCTCGGGTAAAGTCCCCGGTCATCACCTCGTGCGCGTTCACCGCACCTTTGGTCCGGCCTGTTTGCATCAACCCAAGCGTTTTGGCCCCGCCAGACACCACCAGATCACCACCGATCAGCGTATCACATTCGCCCACCGCCACACGGATAGCAGAGATATCAGCAGGTGTGTCCCCGATCCGGCAATGGATATGCACAGCGCCACCCTTTTGCGCCAGCCCCGCCATTTCCATCATGCCGGCACCTTTGCCGTCGATATGCGCCGCCATCGCAATGACAGCACCAATCGTCACAACACCCGTGCCACCAACACCC